>Ga0179596_10000132_pt1 | contig 59262 bp, 50 predicted proteins | sample CZODoug1_1_08_16_FD_155494 | JGI IMG/M metagenome (GOLD analysis project Ga0179596, IMG submission 155494) | Vadose zone soil fungal communities from Angelo Coast Range Reserve, California, USA - CZODoug1_1_08_16fungal (Illumina Assembly) | ecosystem: Environmental > Terrestrial > Soil > Vadose... | reverse complement strand
CGGATCGACTACGACTACACCGGTATGTCCTATGGCACCTTCCAGTCCACAGACCCGGGCTATATCAATCCTTCCTATGGCATCGTCAACGGCAGCGTCGGCATCGATACCGGCTCGTTCCAGGTATCGCTCTACGGTAAAAACCTAGCGAACAATCAAACCATCATTCAGCGACCGAACGTCGCCTCAATCGTCGAAGGCTATACCGTGCGGCCGCTGACCGTCGGCGTCAACATTGCGAAGCAGTTCCGATGATGTCGGCGTCGGGCGCTCGGGTCAGCACATTTTTTCCAGGTGCATACATCGCGATGGGCATGCTGACGGTTTTGGCTGCCCCAGCGGGGGCGGCCATCCCCGAGTGCACGGCGGCCGCGTTGCGCGCTGCGGCGCCCGCCGGGATGACCATCCGCGACATATCCAATGTCGGGGCCCGCGGTATGCCCAAAACCACGCAAGGTGTGGTTGAGGTACCGGAGAATTCCCTGGGTGACGGCGCGCCGGAATATTGCTTTGTCACCGGTTCCGTTACCACCCATGCAAAGACACACAAGACTGCTAATTTCGCCGCTGCGCTACCCGCGAAGACACAGTGGAACGGGAAATTCATGTTCGCAGGCTGCGGCGGTAATTGCGGCACCGCTTTTCTTGCCAGTCCATCGGCTACCGTATTGCGCAAGGGCTATCCCCTCTTTGCCACGGATGACGGCCACATCGCCAAGAACTCCCCTGCCGAGCGGCTGTGGCGACAATCCGAAACGAGCTGGGCGGTTTCCGCTCCCGGACGACGCAATAACGATGCGGTCACCGATTTCTTCTATCGAGCCGTGCATGCGGTGGTGGTGGCGGGAAAGGAGTTGACCCGAAAATACTATGCGGCATCCGGTTTGCATTACGCCTACTTCCAAGGCTGCTCGGACGGTGGGCGCGAAGGCATGGTGGAATTGGCCCGGTTCCCGAATGACTTCGACGGCGTCATTGCCGGAGACCCCTACTTCGATATCGGCGCTGAGATCGTCAATTCACTGGTTGGAATTCAGGTTCAGTTGCGCTCGCCGAACGCGGCGTTCACCCACGCGCAACTGAAGCAAATCGACCATATCGTCAACGCCGCCTGCGACGCCGCCGACGGCGTGTCGGATGGATTGATCCAGAATCCGGCTCAGTGTGCGTTCAATCCCCAGACAGACTTGCCGCGATGCGGGGCGGACAACGCCGGCGAACAATGCTTCACGCCGGATCAGGTAAATTCGATCAGCGCGATCCTGTCCGCCGTCACCGATCGCGCAGGAAAGACCGTGTATCCAGCCTACCCGCTGAGCAATCTCACCAGCGATGCGCCCTTCACGGACGATCTTGGCTACTGGCTTGGATTCAATAGCCCACCGGACTCGTCGGAGGGTCCCGAGCCCTGGACCAACAATCCTGGCAATCAGCCGCAGGCATGGTACTGGGCCAATCAGACCATCCGCTACTTGATTTACGCCGACCAACCGAACTTCAATGCGCTCACGACTCCCGGCATCGTCTTTCACGCGCGCGGAGAATCGCCTAACGGCTTTCACGCCATCCTTCCGGCATCGACGCTGGCCAAGTTGCAGCGATATAGCGCCGCCGGAAACGGCAACGTTCCGGCGGCCAGCGCCGAATTCTTTCGCCAAGGACGCAAACTGATTCTGTATCACGGCTACAGCGACGGCGATATCACGCCTTTTCGAACCATCCAGTACTACCGCGCTCTGGCGAAGGCGCACGGTGGCTATGAGGCGCTACGCAAAGACGCGCGGTTGTTCATGGTACCGGGGATGGCTCATTGCGGGGGCGGCGCAGCACCCAATGCGTTCGGACAGATGTGGGCTCCAAACCCCACCGGACCCGAGAATGACATTGTGGTCGCCTTGGAGAACTGGGTAGAGAAAGGCGTAGCCCCGCCGTCGATCGTCGCCACACAATTCGATCAGGAGGATCCAAAGCGTGGTGTGCTTCGCGCGATGCCCCTCTGCCCTTTCCCCGCAATGGCTCAATACAAGGGAAACGGTAATGTCAACGATGCCGGGAATTGGAGCTGCCCTGCGGGCGATCAGCGTCTGCTCGATGGGGGTCACGCTGGGCGAGAGGCCGGCGCGAACGCGGATCTACATTGACCGCAGACTTAAGCTCAGTCGCAATCGCGTTCGAACCGGTGCCGAGTTCGGCGCGGAGTTCGGCGCCGAGCACGATTGTAATGTTGCGACGCACAATATTTCCGTGGTCGCACGACGGTCGGTCGCTCAACCTATGCCGACTCATGCAACCCACGAGAAGAAGGCGATCAGGATGGGGCGATGACGGGCATGTGGGGATGCCGTACCTGAGCTGGCTCGGAAAGCGCTTCGGTCTCATCGATGAACCTCTCGCGACCTGCGCCCTCCGCGGCTCGGTCCCCGTCCTCCGCGGAAAGCCAGGCATGGTATTTATGGGCGAGGCCATTTGCGCGTAGCGCCAATGCGAAAATCTCGAGCAGCCTAATGTCCAATTCCATGTCCGATAGACCTGCGTAGTCGGTATCCGCAGCGGGCAAGTGCGATTCCAAGTGATTCGCTTCCAGCAAATCGGTACTGAGCTCGCTGAGCCATTGCTGAATTGCCTCGGATCTCACCGTGCCCGCCGCTTCCGCTTTCGCCATGCGGCGTTGCTTCGCCAGCGCCAACTGTGCCGGGAGCGCTTCTACCACCTTGCGCAAAGACTCCTGTTCCGTGCGCACTTCCGCGCTTAGATCGGGTCTCGCGCCTTTCACGAACCAGCGATGAGCGACCCAGCGATGAGCGAGGTATGCGATCACGGCGATGGCCACTATGGCGGCTACAGGTATGCTCTGGAAACTCAGCATTGCCAATTTCCAATGGGAGGGCTTGGGTGCAACAGAATCCCAAGCGTAATTTTAAAGTTTGGGGAGCATACGAATCCAAGCCCACTTAACCTACCGTCCGTTGACGACACATTATGTCGGCATTATCCGACGCGGTACTCGAGGCGGCCGCCATTGAAAATTTCCAGTGCGCGATATGGCGCTGCGGCGCCGAGGCGATTACGCTACCGAATGGCAGAGGAGGCGCCAATCCAATGAGCAGCATCCAGGCGGGACATGCGGTGTCGAATAAAAAGCGAATTTCGAACAGGACGCGAAGCGGGGATGCCTTGCTTTTCGCGCGCAACTTCTTCCGGCATCCCCGGATGCTGGGTTCGATAGTTCCGAGCTCTCGGTTCTTGATCAAGCAGCTGCTGGAGCCCATAGACTGGACCCAGGCCCGCGTGATCGTGGAATACGGGCCGGGCGTTGGCGGCATCACGGCGGAGGTTCTGCGGCGCATGCGCCCGGACGCCGTCCTCATTGCCATAGAAACCAACCCGGAGTTCGTGAGCTTCCTGCGCTCCTCGACCAAGGATGAGCGTCTCCACGTCGTGGAGGCCTCCGCAGAGTCGGTCGACGAGATCCTACGGCAGCATGGCCATGAGAAGGCCAGCTATATAATCTCCGGCATCCCGTTCAGCACCATCCCGGCGCCCGTGCGCGAGCGCATCCTGCGGAAGACTTGCGGCGTGCTGGAACCGCGCGGCTCCTTTCTCGTCTATCAGTTCTCGACTCGCGTTCTGCAAGATCTGCAACGAATCTTCCGCTATGTGCGCCGTGGATTCGAGCCCTTCAACGTCCTGCCGGCGCATCTATTCTTTTGTCGGGCCGACACGGCCTAAGCCCGACCGGGCCGTCAGGCGGTCCTAAACCGCGATCCATTCATTCCTGAAGGGTCGCATTCATCTTGGGCAGGTGTACACTCCCGTCCCCCACCCACGGCGAATGACTTTCTGGAGACTGACATGACAGACCAGATTTACCCGCCCAAGCGCCCCAACATGGCGCACTTTGAAAACTGCGAAGATTTGAAAACGCAGGCCGATTGGAAGACCCAAATCGGTCAATTGCTGGACGACTATCGAAATCGATACGTATTGCGCCCGCAACCGGAAGAGAAGCCTAGACCCTAGCGGATACTCGAGGGGAGCCCAACTGCCCACGAGGGTCGGGTACTCGCCGCTCGGCAGGGCTCACGGTCGAGCTACTACTTCTTTAGTCGGGGGACCGCGCCCGAGAGAGGCTGGGCGAGTTGGTCGACCCTCGTAGCTGAACGAAACTCGTCCTTCCGCGCCAAGTGCTGCTCGAGCCAAGGAATGAAATCGTCGGCCGGCATCGGTTTGGCAATCAACCACCCCTGACCCAGGGTGCAACCGAACTCCTGCAGCAGCTGCCAATCCTCGATGGTTTCCACGCCTTCGGCGACGGTGGTAAGACCGAGTTTGTTCGCCAATTCCAGAGCCGAGCTCAAGATAACCTGCAGGCTTTCGCGCTCATGGGCGCCGTGGACAAAGGAACGGTCGATCTTCAATTCCGTGAATGGAATCCGAGTGAGCTGCTGCATGGATGAAAAGCCGGTCCCGTAGTCATCGAGCGATAAGCCGAATCCGCGCAACCGCAGGCGCGTGAGCACGCCCAAGGCCACACCGAGTTCCCGGACCAGCGAAGTTTCGGTCACTTCCAACACAATATGGTCTGTGGGCACACCGTGGCATTGCTGCAGAGTGGCAATCTCGTCCAAGAGCTCGGAGCGATTGAGCAACAACGGCGACAGATTGATCGCTATCGATAGGTCCAGGGAATACATGTTCCAGATCGCGGTCTGAAACATGGCCTGATTCATTACCTGCATGGTCAGATCATGAATCAGGTTGTTCTGCTCTGCCAACTGGATGAACTGGTCTGGCGGCACCAAGCCCAGGGTGGGATGTTCCCATCGGGCCAGTGCCTCCAGCCCGCGCACATCACCGGTGCAGATGTCTACCTTGGGTTGGTAGTGGACGACGATTTCTCCGCGCTCGATACCAAGGCGCAGCGCCTCCACGTCAACGGGTAGGGCTTTCGACTGTCCCTGTTGTTGGTTGGAAGCAATGTCGAGACTATGCACGGCCACTCTTAGCGTGTCGAATCGCAGCGGTTTGCTCAGCGCGGACGCCACGTGCAGGCCCATGGCGATACCCATGTCCTGCACAGAATTGAGCAGCGCGCGCTCGCGCGATGACGCGACGATGATCGGGATAGTGACCCCTCGGCGCGCCAAGTGCTCGAGCAATTCAGGTCCATCCATCGTCGGCATTTCCAGATCCACGAGCAACAGATCCGGCGGGGGCACGAGCGCGTCGAGCCGAGCCAAGGCTTCCTGCCCGTTGCTTGCTTCGTGGATTTTGGTGATACCGAGCTGACGGCACAATTTTGCCGCGTGGGCCCGCTGTGAGGCACTATCGTCGACGATGAGCGCCGAGGCGATGACTGGCATTGCGGCGCGTGAAGCCATGGGAATCAACTAGTTTCCAATACTATGTATGTCGATCACAGGGTCGTACCACCCCTCTCCTGCTATCGGCGCCCGGAGCGCCGACTTGAGCTCGGCCGCACTTTTGCTGCGACGCGGTATAGCCACCGCTTTTTCCGCGATTTTGCCTCACCAGCCCACCGCCGCCCCCCCTGCCGGTATGTGCCCTGCCTGCATTAGTATTGGCCAACAATCGAAATAATCTAGGTGCAATTCAAAATGACGCACGCGTGGTGGCAAGAGGGGGTCGTCTATCAAATCTATCCTCGGTCGTTTCAAGACTCAGATGATGATGGCGTTGGGGATTTGAACGGGATATTGAGCCGGCTCGATTATCTGCGGTGGCTGGGCATCAAGGCTGTATGGATTTCACCGATCTTTCCGTCGCCAATGGCGGATTTTGGCTACGACGTCGCCCATTACACGGACATCGCGCCGGTGTTTGGCACCCTGGCGGAATTCGATCGTCTGGTGGGCGAGCTACACCGGCACGATCTCAAGCTCGTTCTCGACTTCGTTCCTAACCACACTTCCAATCAGCATCCTTGGTTTCGCAGCAGTCGCGCGTCGCGCTCCAACGAGCAGCGCGATTGGTATGTGTGGCGCGATCCCGCGCCGGACGGCGGTCCGCCGACAAATTGGCTCAGCGAATTCGGCGGCCCCGCTTGGACGCTCGATTCTCAAACGGGCCAATACTATTACCACGCGTACCTGCCGGAACAACCGGATCTCAACTGGCGAGAGCCGGAAGTTCGATCGGCAATGTACAACGTCTTGCGCTTTTGGCTGAAACGAGGCGTGGATGGTTTTCGCGTGGACGCGATCCACATGTTGGTCGAGGACGAGTCCCTCATCGACAATCCGCCCAATCCAGCCTGGGATGCCCGGCAGTCGCCGGCGCGTCGTCTCCTGCGTACTTATACGGCCGATCTGCCGGAAACGCATGTGTGCGTTGCCGGTATGCGGTGCGTGCTCGATGAATATCCCGATCGCGTTCTGATCGGCGAGGCGTACCTGCCCATCCATCGGCTGATGTTGTACTACGGTGAATCCCTGTCGGGCTTTCACCTCCCGTTCAACTACCATCTCATCAGCACGCCCTGGAACCCGCGAGCGATCGCGTCGATCGTGAGCGACTATGAACGCGCGCTTCCAGTCGGAGGTTGGCCGAACTGGGTCCTAGGCAATCACGACAAATCACGTCTGGTGACGCGCCTGGGCGGTATCCCACAAGCCAAGCTAGCCGCCCTGCTGCTGCTCTCCTTGCGGGGAACGCCGACCATCTATAACGGCGAAGAGATCGGAATGTGTGACGGAATCATCCCACCCGAATTGGTACAGGATCCCTGGGAGAAGAAGGTACCGGGTCTTGGCCTGGGACGAGACCCTTGCCGAACGCCCATGCTCTGGACGGATCAAGTCAATTCTGGATTCACACGCGGACTGCCGTGGCTTCCGATGGTCAGCGACTTTGCCAAATGCAACGTGTCTGCTCAGATCGCGGATCCGAACTCCCTGCTGATGTTGTATCACCGACTCCTTCACCTCCGACGCGCGGAGCCCGCTCTTGCCGTCGGCGACTACCGCTACATTGACGTGACCGACCACACCCTCGTATTCGAGCGAACGGCGGGGGAGCGGCGCCTCCTCATCGCGCTCAATTTCAGTGGTGAGCCGCGGCCCGTGCACCTCGCCGACGACGTCAGACTCATGCTTTCGACCGACGTGAATCGAGGGCACATTCCAACTGCGGATTTCGTCGATCTGGAGCCTTTTGAAGGCATTATTGCCGCCGCCGGACCGTAATCGGCCGGGTCGGGATCGGTGACGCGCTGATCTGGCTTCCTTATCGAGCCGCTTTCGACTATCACTGCACCGCGCTGTGACCGCTACCGCCGCCGGCAACGCGGCTTTGAGCCGGGAGGTGTTCGCAACTGCCGTGACCGACGACGGCAACCACCGCCGCGCAGGCATCGACGCCGTCCTCGGCGCGGAGGCCGGATGTGATCGGGGCCGTGTCGCGCAACAATTGATATACCGCCGCCGCGGTCAAGTTGGGGTTTGCGGCGAGCAACAACGCCGCCGTTCCGGTCACATGGGCCGTAGCCAGCGAGCTGCCGGACGCAAAATCATAGTGCGCGCCCGGCAGCAGCGTGAGGATCTCGGTTCCCGGCGCGTACAACGGCGTTCCAATGTATCCCTGCGTCCCGCCGCTGGCCACTTCGATCACTCCCGTTTGTCGCAATAGGCGGTCGATGCCATTCGCCGCGTTCGAGGATGCCGCGCCGATGAATAGAATCCCGCGGCGCAACCCTTCGGAGATGAGTTCGGCTAGCAACGGATCCTGGGGTCCGGATAAGCTCAAATTGACGATTTGCGCGTGGGCGTCCAGAGCTGCGGCGAGCGCTTTCGCCAGCGTGAAGGAATTGCAGCGGGCCGCGTCGGCACCTTCCTGTAACTGCCAACAAGCCTTGAACACCAGCAGACGCGCTCCCGGGGCGACTCCGACGATGCCCTCTCGATTGTTCGCGACGGCTGCGATGACCCCGGCGAGTTCCGTACCGTGCCGATCCTCGCGGAATTGGCGCGCATCGCTGTCGACGAAATTGGCGGCCTGGACGATGGCCCCGCGTAAGTCGGGATGTTCGGTATCCGCACCGGTATCGACAATGGCAATTCTCACGCCGTCGCCGCGCGACCACTCGTGGGCCGCGGGCACGTGCATTTGCTGGAAGCCCCGTTGCAAGCCCACATACGGGTCATCATAGTTCTCGGTGCGAGTCTCGAATGTCTGTAACGGCTGTGCGAGTCTGATGCGCCGGTCGTTGGACAGCGCGGCAAGCACCCTCGCCCGATTCCCGCTGCTGGGGATTTCGAGCACCGCGCAGTGCATGTGCAGCGGCGCGATGGGCCACGCCGTAATCTCGCGCAAACCGTACTCGTTTTCCAAAGCTTGCATTCGTTGACGCGCGCGCGATGTCGGCCCATAGACGGTGACACCGTCGTAGCCCCTCGGTGTGCTGCCGGCATGCACCGCAGGTATCAGATTTTCATTGTCGACGGCCGCTACGATGTAGCGCTCCGAGTCATCGGTCAAGCGTTGCGCCGTCGCACGTGATTCGATCGAGACGGACGTGGTCACGCAACCGCTGAGCGAGATCCCGAACAACGCGGCAAGAGCCCATCGCGTCATCGCGTATCCCGTGAGACCGTCTCCGTGCTTTCCGCGAAACGAACCGAGCTCTGTTCACGCAAGCGCTTCAGCGACAATGCCACCGGCTGCGAGCTGGTCATGGCCAATGAGTACACACCCGCCTCCGTGGGCCCCGCCACAATTTTCAGATGGGTATCGGCCAGCAGCGCCTGTAATTCAGACAATGTGATCGTGGGTGCGAAAACGGCACGAATGACTTCATCCGCTGGATGCGGCGTCGCGGTAGTGACCGTGTAGTAGTCCGCCGGTGCCGTATGCCGCTGCGCTTGCTTCCAAAGAACTCCGCCGATCAGGGCGAGCGCGATCGCCATGACGGCCACCGAGGCCGCCATCAACCCTTGCCAGGGCGGCCGTCCAAGCGGCCGCAGCGCGGCGAGTGCTGCCGACCGAGGAGGGATTGCACTGTCCGCGTCGAGGCGTTGTTGAAGCCGCTTGAACGCGGCGGCGGGCATGTGTTCCACATTGCCATCGGCGGTCATGGCTTGATAAATCCGCTGCTGCTCCTTGAGCTCGATGCGGCACGCGGCGCAGGTGTGCAAATGCGCGTCGACGCCCTCGCGGTCGCGTTCGTCCAGCCGGCCATTGACGTACCACGGCAGGATTTCCCACGTCTCCTGGTGTTCCTTACGGGATTGAGTACTGATCTTCATAGGGATCTTACGTTGCTGACAATTTCCGATTCCGAGATGCCGCCGAGAACGGGCAGAAAGCGCCGCAGTTTCTCGCGAGCATGGAACATGCGTGCCTTGACGGTGCCGATCGGGCAGCCCGTTATTTGCGCGATCTCTTCGATCGAATGGCCTAAATTATAGGCAAGTTCCATGGTCAATCGCTGCTCCAATGATAAATGCAGCATGGCCTGCGCAACCCAATCGCGCAGCTCCGCGTCCTGCGTCGGCTCGACGCTGTGTTCCGGCAAATCGTCAGCGCATTGCGCGCGAGATAGCGCATCGCTGCGGCGAAACGACTTCAGCGCAATTCGATAAGCGATGCCGATGATCCAGGTAGACACGCGCGACGCCCCGCGAAACTCTGCGGCCCGCTGCCAAACCACCATGAACGTGTCGTTGATGATTTCCTCGATACTTTCATATCGCGGCGCGAGGCGCGACAGGAAACGCGCCAAGCGCCGGTGATAGCCGAGATACAGCTCCTCGAGTGCACGTCGGTCGCCGCAAGCGATTGCGTTCAGCAATTCGCTGTCGTGTTCGTGCGGCGATTGTCGCAGGCCAGGGTTCATCAGCGCTCGAGTCCTTCAGGTCAATGGTATCCGTACTCGGTAAGTACCCGCGACGCGACGGAAGGTTGCGTCGTCCGACTGGTTAGAATCGCCAAATCGCCGTGGCCGTCCATCGATCATGGGCCGCCGCACTGTAAAATAGGTAGGGGGCCGCGGTGTTGGTGCTCACATAGGACAACGAAAACGTCCACGGCGCAAGGTCGTACATCCCGCCGGCGCTCCAATACGCATAACCGGCGCCGTCCGGCCCCGCCACGTCCGAATATCCCACTCCGGCGGTGGCGGCCAATCGGTGGCGCCAGGGGGTCCGCAGGTTGAGCTCCGCGGTTTTCTCGCTCACGGCAATGAGGCCTTCGTATGGAAGGTATCGCGGCGCGTTGGGCGAGTACGTGACGCTGAGGTCGAACCACTCTTCATAGGCGGCCTCGACGACGAGCTCATCGTAATTGTAATGCGAGCCGCCGCTGCTCCAAGGGTAGGTGTAATGGCTCGCAAGAATTTTCGCGCGCCACGGGCTGCGTATGTCCCAAACCCCGCCTACGAACGCGCTGAGTTCTGCGCTGCGGCCCTCGGCGGATGAAACTTTCACGCTGGAGACGGACATGCCGCCGAAGAGTCCCGACTCGGTCGCGACATGAAAATCCGCTTGTATGGCGGGATCGTGGTCGCTGCGTGAAATGCCCCTCACCAGATAGTCGCTGGTTACACCAAGCGAACCGCCCCAAGTCTGCGCGGCAATACTGGGCTGGCTTGCAAAAGCGATGAACAGCAACAACACGCAACTCGGTTTCGGTCCCTCTGACATGGTCGCTCTTACTCTGTCCCCATTTATTCGTGCAGATCCGTATGGCAACAGATTAAACCTTTCTCGCACACATAGGCACCTACCTCACGACTTACCACGCCATTCGTGACAGGGGCACACCTTTCGTGTCAAGGGAACAATCATGAAATTCAATCGTGCCGCATGCGGCAACGTCATGGGGATACTGTGCGGTCTTGTGCTCGTCAGCTGCGGCGGCGGGGGTTATGGAGGAATGAACGCCAGTCCCGCGACCGTCTCGGTCTCGGTGAGCCCCACGACCATCATCGTCGGTCAAACCGCGACGCTGACATGGTCCGCCACTTCAGGCACGAATTGCACTGCAAGCGGCGCTTGGTCCGGCACTCGAGGCGCAAGCGGCTCGACAACCGTGACGCCGACCACCGCCGGAAGCGAGACGTTCACGCTGAACTGCACGGGCGGCGCATACAGCAGCGGTACCGGTGCGGCGATGCTGACCGTCAGCGCCGCAAGCGCATTTTCCCTGACCAATCTGGTCGCGGATATAGCGGGCGGCACGGCGACCAACGTCGATGCCAACCTCGTCAATCCGTGGGGACTGTCGATTCCCACCGGCAATTTCTTTGCTTGGATTGCCAACAATCACACCGAGACATCCACTCTCTATGACGGAAACGGAAAGGCTCAGCCGCATGCGACGCCGCTGATCGTCAGCTTTGCGGCGAGCGCCGGCGGCACGACGTTCGATCCGACGGGCATCGTGTTCAACGCGAGCAGCAGCGACTTCATCGTGTCGAGTGGCGGCGCTTCGGGTGCGGCGTCGTTCATCTATGACGGCGAAGGCGGCAGCATCGCAGGGTGGTCGTCCGCCGTGAGTACCACGAGTGCCGTCACGACGTACACCGACACCGGCGGAGCCGTTTACAAGGGGCTGGCCATCGCCGATGTTGCAGGCCAGGCCTTTCTGTACGCCACCGATTTTCACAACAATAAAATCGACGTCTTCGATACGCACTTCGCCAAACAAGCGACCTCGGCGACGGCTTTTTCCTTCGTCGATTCGAGCATACCGTCCGGATATGCACCGTTCGGCATTCAAGCGGTCGCGAACGGCGCGAGCGGAGCCACGCAGCTCTACGTGACCTACGCGCAGCAGCAAGCTCCCGACAATCATGACAACGTCGACGGCGTGGGTCTGGGTTACGTCGACATCTTCGACACCAGCGGTAAGCTCATCAAGCAATTGATTGCCGGTGGCGCGCTCGATGCCCCTTGGGGTCTTGCGCTTGCGCCCGGCGATTTCGGAACGTTGAGCAATGCTCTGTTGGTGGGCAACTTTGGCGACGGCAAGATCAACGCCTACGATGCTGCGACAGGCACACCCATCGGCACGTTGAGCGACTCGGCGAACACCCCGATTGCAACGCCGGGACTGTGGGGCATGGCGTTCGGCAATGACGCGAACAACCAGCCCCACAACACGCTGTTCTTCACGGCGGGAACCAACAACGAAGCGAATGGCAGCTACGGTCGCATCGATCTGGGTGCTACGCCGCCGGTACTCAATGCGCCGCCGGTGGTCACGCTGACGGCGCCGAGCGGAACTCTCAAAGGGACGGTGGCTTTGAGCGCGGCGATTCAGGATTCCATCGGCATTGCCAAGGTGGAATTCTTTGCGAATGGAACGTCCCTCGGCATCGCGACGGCGGCGCCATATGCGGTCAATTGGGACACGACGGCGGTGGCGGATGGTCAAGTGAACGTCACCGCGACGGCCACCGATGTGGACGGCAACGTGGGTTCATCGATGGCCACTTCCGTGAGCGTCGCCAACACGGTCCAGGCTCCGGTGACGCTCGCTCAGCTGCAAACGCAAATTTTCACACCCATCTGCTCCGGATGCCATACCGGCTCCGGCAGTACATTGCCCGGGGTGCAAAATCTAACGGCAGGCAACACCTTCTCGAACATCGTGAACGTGCCCAGTGTCGAGCAGCCGAACCTGCTGCGCATCAAACCGTCCGATCCGACCAACAGCTACTTGATTCAAAAGATCGAAGGCGCTGCCGGCATCACCGGCTCACGTATGCCCTTCGGGTGCGGGGCCGCATCGAATCCCTGTCTCGACCAAGCCACCATCGACCTGGTGAAGACCTGGGTGAGCCAGGGGGCTCTGAACAACTAACGGGAAACCGCGTGCGCCTCTTGGATTCCGTAGATGGGCGCGCCCGAAACTCGGATGGTGAACCAATTGATCGCGTACTGTACCAGTTGAGTGCCGGTACTCAAATTGAGCTTGGTTTTGATTCGCTGCCGATGCGATTCGACCGTCTTGACACTCAAGTTGAGGGAATTGGCCGTCTCCCGGGTGCTCATTCCCTTGCCGATCAAATGGAGGATCTGCAGTTCACGATTGCTCAGGCGGTCAACGGGGTTGGACGACATATAGGCTCCGCGCGCCGTCGATTTGCGGATCATGTTGAAGCCGACGTCCTCCGACACATAAATGTCGCCGTCGAGCACGCGCCGCAGGGAGTGCAGTATTTGCTCGCCCGTCGCCTGTTTCATGATGTAGCCATTGGCGCCCACGGACAGCATGCGTTCGGCATAAATGGCCTCATCGTGGATGGAGAGCACCAGGATAGGAAGGCTGGAATAATGAGCGCGCACATCACGGACCAGTTCGATACCGTCGCCCTGGTTCAGGCCGATATCGGCGATGATGACGTCGGGATTGGATTCTCTGATGGCATTACGCGCATCTCGTGCCGTGTCCGCCTCCGCACATACCAATAGGTCATCTTCATTTTCGATGACGCGCCGCAAGCCCTCCCGAACGATGGGATGGTTATCGATGATTAGAACGCGGCGCGGTTGACGCTTGCTCGAGATCCATGCATTGCTGGCAGACATGGTCGTTTCCTCGGAGTCTGGGATGGCTATCACAAACCCATTTAAGTTACGTTTCCTGTATGTTAAAGCGACGTTGAGGCGGCGAAACCCTCACCGTCCGAGCGAAATCTGCCAAAAAACTTCCACAGGGTGGTTAAGGGTGGCCTGGGACAAGGCCGGCGGACCCAGACGCCCATCGTTATTACGGGGATTTCAACCTCCGCGGCCGTCGATTCTTGCCCGCCGCCGGAGAATTTGCGGCAATTGCGTCTTTTCCCACTCATCCAAACCCGCAGGGAGGCCTAAGACCTGCCGCTACAACTTAACGATAGGGGACCAAGGAGGGCGCGGCGTGCTTGAGGAACTCCACAATAAGTTAAAGCGGTGAACTTCCCCCAGCGCTTCTCGAACAGGCACACGAGCTGTTCATGATCCGCAATTTGCGGAGCCTTCAGCAGGTCGGCGATTTTCGAAGAAGCGCGGGCGCAATCGACTGGTGGCTTACGACCCGCGGGAATTGGCGCCCACGGGTCAGCTGCCGCGGCGCCCACTGGTCAGTGATGCGAGCACATGGCGAGCAACAGGATCACCGGAAGAGGCACACCGAGCATCCAGAGTAGAATTCCGCGGCCCATGATTTGGCTCCTTGACGTTCATGTTATATGAGCGGTGTCGCTCGAATACGTCGAAGCCATTGTGCCGATTTATACAAACCCCGTTTATCCGCGTTTCGACGTATGTGACGTAAGGGCAATCTTACGTGTGCGCATTCCCGCGCGGCGGGCGTCACTTGGCTGCGTCGAGGTCGTATGCCGGGGTGAAGAGTTTGTAGTTATTGCGGCCATGATACTTCGCTTGGTACATGGCCAAGTCGGCGCATCTCAGCAATGCATCACCCTCGGCGGCATCGTCGGGAAATATGGCGACGCCGACGCTCGCCGTCAAACGAAGCTCATGATCTCCGATCCGGTATGTCGCATCCAACGCGGTTAGTATTTTTTCGGCGCACGCAATCGCGTCTTTGATGCGCACGATATCGACCAGCAGAACGACGAATTCGTCACCACCCTGGCGGCTCACCGTATCGGTACTGCGCACGCAACCGAGCAACCGCCGCGCAACCGTCTGCAGAAGCTTGTCGCCCGTGGAATGCCCCAAAGAATCATTGATGTGCTTGAATCTATCGAGGTCCACGTACAAGAGTGCCGCATAGGTTGCATGAGTCCGTGCATTGACCATTGCTTGTCCCAGCCGATCGCTGAACAGGGCTCGATTCGGCAAATCGGTCAGACTGTCGTGCAACGCAAGCCGGGCGAGTTTACGCGACAGCTCGCGCGCCGCCGTAACGTCGTGTGCGACCATCACCGCGCCGATGACGCCACCGTTTCTATCGTGGATCGGCGCGGCCGAGACCTCCACGGCAATTTCTTCCTCGTCGCGCCGGATGAGCACGCACGCGGCTTCCAGAGACACTCTGCGATTTTCAATGATGGCCCGCGCGGTGGGGCAAGGAATCATTTCACGCGTCGTCGCATCGACCAGACAAAAGATGTCGTCGACCGCGTTGCCGGAAGCATCGACTTGGACCCACCCCGTCATCGTTTCGGCGACGATATTCAGGTAATTCACTCGACCGCTGAAGTTGGTACTGATGACTGCGTCGCCGATGGAATTGAGCGTCACTTGTGCGCGCTCTTTTTCCTCGAATAGGGCGTCATCGTTCGCGAGCAGCGATTCGTTGCTGGTCTGAAGGGCTATCTCGGCCGTATGACGGCGCGCACGGGATACGACCACGGCACCCAGGAATCGATGGTTTTCGTCACGCACCGGCACCGCGCTGTACTCAATCTCCACCTGGAGCCCTCTTCTATTGACTAGCGCTGCGTGAGAGAGCGTCGGTTTGTTTGCATCGGGATTCTTGGGCCCATCGAGAGGCCTTTCGATCAACTTGTCGGATTCCTGATCGATCAGGAAAAATACCTGGTTCAAAGGCTTTCCGAGCGCCTCGCTCGATCGCCACCCCGTCATCGACTCGGCCGCGGGGTTGATATAGTTGATTCGTTCATGGGCGTCGGTCGAAATGACCGCGTCGACCACGGTCGCAACCGCGATGTCCAATGAATGGCATCGATTTTTATGACCTGCTGTCTTTGGATCCGGTGGTTCGTGGTTCGCCATTATTTCGTGTTATACGCACGATGGCCTGATAACGACGCAGCCGGCACAGGCCGCCTGCAATTAAAACCAGGTCCGTCGATTGCATTTCCTTAAAAGTAACCGGTGACGGTATCCCAAGAGCCGTCGCGCCCTACTTTGTAAGTCAAAGCCCGCGCTAACGCTATCGGACTCCTTCACGCAGATATCGCGGATAAGTCCTACAGCGCCGGACCCTTTGCCGGCGTTTAATTTCAGGGTTGCGCCGACCGTCGGGTATGGTGAACATTCCGCGGGCACGGCTCAAGTCGTCAACGAATTGAAAGTCGCCCCGCCCAAGTCGTAGGAAAGAGCCGCCGCATAGGTTTTTTCGGCCGGTGAATGCCTCGGCGCCGCCGATAGGCGCTGTGACATCAAGTGCACGGCATTCTCGGCAAGCGGTTCGTCGTCGTTTTCGACGACTCCGGCGATGGCGTGGCTGATCCGCAGAAGTTCCATATCGTGTGAAAAGCTGGTTAGGCTGCGGCTGAAAATGCGCGTCGCCGACGCCGCCAAATGCGCGCCCGTATCGAGGCCGGCATATGGAGCGAGCAGCCGAGCCGTCCCGACCAACGCGGCGATCCGCCAGCAAGTCGGCTCCCTAATCAGCGACGCCACTCCAAGGCTGGCCGCGCAGGCGATTTGTCCCACGGCGGGATGTTGAGATACGGCAAGCGGCCCGCCCCGTTCCGTGACGTTGGCGGCTATCGCTTTTTCGACGAAATAGATGGTTGCACTCGTCAGGTTGTCGGTAACGCGCGTGGGCCCGGCAAGAACGCATTTCTGGTGGTGCGATCGCAGAAAGTCCTCGAGCGGAGCTTGCAGAAGCCTTGCTTGAAGGGCACCGTTCCACCGCAGTGCAATTTTCTTGCTTGGGATCAAAACACTCACTGTGACACCGCGCTGTCCTTATAGGTTGCTGCTTTGCGCCCCGCCGTAACGCAAAGCTCCTAGGGTGTAACGTCGGCACTCGTGTGAATAACTTGAATAGCCGCCGTGGTCTCACGAGGTCAGACGGGATACGAAAGATTCATGCCACCGCGCGATGGAATTGACTCGCAGTGCCCGCAACATACTCTCGTGTCGCGTGCGCCGCTCGGCGAGCGGCATCGCCAATGCCTGCTGCAGCGCCAGGGCAACCGCGGATTTGTCATAAGGATTTACCAACAAGGCGCCGTCGAGTTCGTGCGCCGCGCCTGCTAGGCTGGACAATACCAATGCGCCGGGGTCCTCGGGGTCTTGCGCCGCGACGAACTCCTTGGCAACTAAATTCATGCCGTCGCGCACCGGGGTGACCACGGCTACGTTCGTCACACGGAGAAATCCGCAGAGCGTTTGGTGCGAGAAGTCTTTGTTGAGGTAGCGGATCGGAGTCCAATCGGTATCGGCGAATTGCCCGTTGATGTGTCCGGCCGCCTGTTCCAGCTTGTCGCGAATATCGCCGTAGGCGGCCACATTGATCCTGCTCAGCGGGGCAATTTGAATGAGTGTGATCTTTCCCTGCAAATCGGGCACCGATTCCAGCAGTGCCTGATACGACGTGAAGCGCTCTACTAGACCCTTGCTATAGTCCAGGCGGTCGACGCCTAGCAACAGCTTCCTACCCAACAGACCGAGCACCAGCCGCTTGACCTGCTCATCGTCGTGCACTGCCTCCTCGGCTTGGCGTGCAATGACGTCAACATCGACTCCGATCGGAAATACACCTACGCGGGTTCTGCGGCCGCTGATTTCCAGGTACCCGGCGTGACCCGCGGCGTCGCTGTTGAATACCGCTTTGACCGCGGAAAAAAACCCGTCCAAGTCCTCGGCAGTCTGAAAACCGACCAAATCGTATTGGCACATGTCGCGAACGAGTTCCGCATACGTCGGCAGCAGACGCAACACGGCGATGTTCGGATAGGGTATGTGCAAGAAAAACCCGATCCGCGCCTTCACTCCCGCCTGCCGCAGCAGGCTTCCCAGTGGAATGAGCTGATAGTCGTGTACCCAGATGACATCGCCGTCCTCGATCAGCGCGACGAGTGCGTTGGCGAAATCCCGATTCACTGCCATGTAGGCGTCGAACTCCGCGGCATCGTAGCGGAACGCGCCCGGAAAATAATGATGCAACGGCCATAGCGATCCATTGCAAAATCCGTTGTAGTATTTATCGAAGCTCGCAGTCGGCAGATCGATGGTGATGAAGCGGATGCCGTCTTTCTCCCGAATTTCGGGCTCGGCGCTCGGAGTTTCCTGGGTCTTGCCGCTCCACCCGAACCAGACGCCACCGTCCGGGCCGTGGAGCGCGGCGAGTACGCCAACGGCAAGTCCACCGGCCGGAAGGATCTGGTCGGGAACCGCGATTCGATTGGACACCACAATCAATCGCGCCATGACGCAGGCTCCACGAGGTACTCGACAAAGCCTCAGCTTATACCAATAACCGGCCTGCCAAAGCCATCATGCCCGCCGCGGCGGCAGCATTGCATGAAGGACGAATCTGACGCCTGCCCGCCGCCGGTGTACCCTTGAACTAGTTCGCGGGGCGGATGGCCACACACCCGAGGCGCGGGCTGAAGGGATAGGCCGGGAAATGCGAATTCTGCTGGTCGAGGATGACGCAATGATCGGACAGGGATTGGAGACTGCACTGCGCCAGATCGGTGCCGCTGTCGATTGGATCCGCGTCTATTGGTCGCTCCACTGTTCCCCGCTCGGAAATTCCAGTTTCTGCAAGACGTCTGTCGACGTCATCCACGCGAGTATCTGGCCGGCCCAGGTTGCATGCATCGACAGATTCGGGTGTCCCTTGGGATCGATTTCGCAGGCATCGGATTTGCCCTTGGGATCGTAGACGCGCAGGAAAAAAATCCGATTCCGCTCATTCTCAGTGAACAGGCGTTGCACCTGTTCATACGCCGCCTTCCAGTCTGGGATGGTGTCGTCGATATAATCGAGCAATACCACCTTCACATCGGGATTATGGGCGAAGACTTTGGTGAGTTGGTCGTACACACCCTTTTCGAAGCGGCTGAGGTTAGCATAGGTCCTGGGCGATTCGGCCGCGACATCCCCGCCGCCATGGCGGTCGTTTGCGCCGCCCCACATGAACACCACCGATGCATGTTTTCGTCCCGGTTGCGCGTAGTCGCCGAAGCGATCATTACTGTAACCCGGCGCCGTGTAATCGTACGCGGCGGCCTCTGATTCCGTGGTCGAGCCGGATATCGCCAGATCGACCATGTCGACCGGATGTCCGACGGCGGCCAGTCCCGCGTCCAGCAATCCCACCCAGGAGAGGGTTTCCGATGCCCACTCCGAGTGATAAATACTGACGGCGTGTGCGGGACTGTCGGGCCCCAGCGCACAGATTCCCGTGGCGTCGCTATCGCCGATGACCTCGACGATGGGTCTATCGTCGGTAACCGATTGCCATCGTCCGGCCACATCGAGCTTCGGATTTGAAAATTGCAGGGCCCCGAAATACGGCTCACCCTCTTTGCGCACGGTCACGAGGTGCGGACCGGCGGAAAGCCCGGATGCGAGAATGACGCGCCGATGTTCTCCGCGAGCCAGCCCAAGCCGCACCGGCTTTCCGCCATCAACCGTCACCGCTACGAAAACATCCTGGCTGCCCTTGGAATTCGATACCCTGAAGTCGGCCGTGACGCTGGCCGAGTGCGTGAAGCCCAAAATGACCGCTGAACCGGCATAGGTGGCGATCGGCGCGCCTTCAGGAGACAACCAACGTCCGACGAGCTTCAGTCCGGTCTGTTGGGCCATCGCGGACGTCGACGAAAGCAGCGGACAAAAAAACATCGCGACCAGCATGGCAGCCGTGGCGCTGCCGCGCGCCGCCGACGACTTGGGTGTTGAATGTCGCGTCAGGCCGCTTCCATACCGTAACGTTCTTTGACGCTTGCGACTGCCGGCGACGCCATGAAATTCAGAAGCGCCCGAGCCGCCGCGGGATCGCTGCACACCGCAGAGACACCGCCGGAAAAAATCGTGATGCTCTGAATTGCCGGCGGCAATGGGCCCACGACGTCGACGCCCGCGAGATTCAATAGCTCGCTCAATTGTTGAAATCCAAGCTCGGCCGTTCCGTTGGCTACCAACGACCCCACCGGCACGCCGGGAGGCGGCACGACGATACGGCCGCGGATGTCTTCGAGAATGCCCCAACGTCCGAACATTTTTTCCAGATAAACCCCGCTCGGACCGGTCGAATAACTCAAGGTCCGCGCCGCCAGCACCGCGTTCTTTACTGCCTCCTCGGAGTCGATATTCGGCCTGAGATGACCCGCTTGGACGGCAAGTGCAATGCCCGACTTCACGAGATCCACGCGGCTGCCGGCCAGCAATGTCTTTTCGGCGATGAGTTTGTCGATTGCATGGCTGGAAAGGATGACGACATCCACGGCCTCGCCCGCCTGGACGCGCTTGGCGACATCGACGCCGCCTGCGGATTCGGTGGCTACCGGCTGAGCTGCGTCGCGCTGGTAGCGGGACACGATCTCACCCACTACGTCGCGAGTAGCCATGGAGGAAATCAACTTGATCGAGCTCGGCGGCATGTGGCCCTTATCTTACCTAAATCTCTCATCCAAATCGGCACTCCCTCACGGAGTGTCGAACTCAGCCGTGACGGATCACACGGCGCCATACAGTGATGCATAGGTGGTGCGGAGCGCAGCCTTTTGCACCTTGCCCATGGCGTTACGCGGTAACTCATCGACGAACACTATTCGCTTCGGAATCTTGTAGCCGGCGAGCTGCGCCTTGACGGCGCCGATGATACCGGCCTCCGACAGGACGGCACCCGGTTCAACCACCACCGCTGCGGTCACGCCCTCGCCAAAGTCAGGATGCGGAACACCGAACACGGCACTTTCCAAGACACCCGCCACGGCATCCAGTTCCGTCTCGACTTCCTTCGGGTACACGTTGTATCCGCCACTGATCACGAGGTCGTTCGCACGGCCGACGATGTACACGTACCCCTCTCGATCGATACGGCCCAAATCCCCCGTCTTGAACGCGCCATCGCCGGTGAACGCGCCGCGTGTTTTGTCCGCATCACCCCAATAGCCCGCAAACACGTTCGGTCCCTTGATCTCGAGGGTGCCGATGCCGTCCGCCGACGATGCGTCCGCGCCCGACGAGCCGGACACCCTGATCGCGACTCCGGGCAATGCCAGCCCCACCGATCCCGGCACTCGCGCACCATCGTAGGGATTCGACGTGTTCATCAGGGTCTCGGTCATCCCATATCGTTCGAGAATCATGTGTCCGGTGCGGCGCTTGAACTCGTGGTGAGTCTCGGTCAGCAGCGGTGCCGATCCGGAGACGAACAAACGCACTCTCGAGGTCACATCATGATTGAGTCCGGGCTCCCGCAGAAGTCGCGTGTAGTGCGTCGGTACGCCCATATACACCGTGACCTCGGGCAGACGGGCCAAGACCATTGCGGCATCGAACTTCGACATCAGCACCAGGCTCGACGCCGAGGCAAGTACCGTGTTGATCGCGACAAACAATCCATGTACGTGGAATAGCGGTAGCGTATGCAATAAGACGTCGTTTTCGGTGAAACGCCAGATGTCGGCGAGCGTCGCTGCATTGGACGCCAGATTGCCGCGCGTCAGCATGGCGCCTTTCGATCGGCCCGTGGTTCCGGATGTGTACACGATCGCTGCCAGGGAGTTCGCGCCGCCCATCCGAGGCGACTGAGATGTCGGCGCGCACCGCCTCACGAGTTCGGGCAGCGTACCGTCGCCATCCGTTCCAAGGGTCTCCAGGTGCTGCACGTGGGCCCGATCCGCCAGCGGTTCGAGCAAGGTCCGATCCGCCGGCCGCACCACGGCGAGTCGCGGTCGCGAGTCGCGCAAGAAATAGTCGACTTCGTTGGCCGTGTTCGCCGCGTTGATGGGCACGAACACGGCACCCATGGATAAGCACGCAACGTATAGCAACACGGCGTCCACGGATTTGTCCACCTGGACGGCCACGCGATCGCCCGGAACCACCCCGCGCGCCGTCAAGACGGACGCGAAGCGGATCGTCTGGTCACGCAGCGCCAGGTAGCTCAATTCGCGTCCCTGCGGAGTGCGCAAGAATGAGCGCTGGGGCTGATTCAGCGCAGCGTTATCAATCCAATTGGCGGGATCTTCGAATGACATTGTGCCCGAACGATTGAGTGTGGCCTCGTCCCAGGAATCAATCATGCCATACGGCGAACGGGAAATATGCCGAGCGTAGGAAGGCGCCATGTCCACGGGAAGACTCCACGCGCACGGAAAGACTCCATGCCCTTGGCAAGTCTCCATGCCCACGCAAAGGCGTCATCGCTGCGTACGCACCAGCGATTCGGTGAAACCCGCGATTGCCGCTCGAGCCGAGCGGGCGATAGTCGCGCGATACTCCGCGGCCCGCAAATCGTAGGTTATTTCGAGCTGCGCTCCTTTTCTGCGTAAACCGCGATTGCAGATGTTGAGAGGGTGACGCCCCGGATACTTGTGGCCGTCCGAGACTACGGTGAAGCCGGCGACGTCCAGCTCATTCGAGAGTCGTTCGGTCAATTCCACGTCCAGCCCGCCGACGAATATCTGCGCCCGTCCCATGCAACCGTGTACGCTCAAGACGATTTCTCGACGAGCTGCCAAGGCAAGGCACTCCGGATGATCGAAGCAATGGCTGGTGATGTGCAGGTCGCGGTTCTGACCGTGCGATTTCAGGCCCTCGAAGCAAAACAGGCTGTAGTCCGTACCGGCGATCAGCCCGGCGATCTCGGAAGTTCCTACCTCGATCATTCCGCCATGAGGCGCAACGATCACTACCGGGGAATCGGCCCGCTCGAGCAGTCGGACCCGGAAATCCTTTCCCACTGCTTCGTGCCGCGCAAGTTCGGCGAATGAGGAGTACTTGGTCACATCCCGACCGCATCCAGCGTGCGATACGCGAACACCGAGGGCGCCAAGAACCAGGGAACTCCAAAATAGTAGGGGCGCGACGGAAACGGGAGATCATCGAGAGCGGTGCGGCCTTCTGCCAGGCCGACCATTTGCTGGCCGATCCGCTTGCCGAAATAAGGCGCGAGCGGCACGCCTTGGCCGCAATACCCCATGCAATAAAACATCCCCTCGTGTCGACCCAGATGCGGCAGCGTATCGAACGTGTATGCAACCCACCCCGCCCACGCGTGAGCGACCCGCACCGCCTTCAATTGTGGAAAAACTCGCGCCAGCATGGTGCGCAGTCGCGGCACGCACGCAAGCGGATCCTTTTCGGCCAACGCTGCCCGGCCGCCGAAGATGATGCGTTCACCGTCGGGAGACGGCCTGTAATACACCACCACGCGGCGCGAATCGACGATGTTGCGGCCATTCGGAATCAGTGTGCGAACCGTTTCCTTCCCCAATGCCTCGGTAGCGATTTGATAACTGCCGATCGGGATCACCCGCCTGCGATGCCACGGAAAGGCGGGTCCGGAATAGCCGTTCGTGGCTATCAGGACTTTACGCGCACGAATTTTACCGCGGGGCGTCATGATCTCGAATCCATCACCGGACGGCTGAACGGCCTCGACCGGACAATGTTCGATGACGGCGACGCCCCCGTCCTGCGCGCGTCGCAGCAGCGCCAGCAGCAGGCGCATGGGATCCACCGACGCATCATCGTGATACACGCATCCGCCATGATAGAAATCACTGGCGATTTCCTGCCTCTGTTCGGCCTTGGAGACCACACTGATCCTCTGCTCGAGGCCGCGGGGTTGATTTTCCGCATCTCGCGTCATCGCTTCGAAGTGCCGCTGCGTATGGGCGCCGAAAAAACATCCGCGTTCGCGCCAATCGCAGTCGATGCCTCGCTCGGTCGCGAGCGAGCGCAGGTACGCGACGGCCTCGTGGCCTTCCTGACATATCGCATAAGCCCGGCGTTCGCCATGCAGCGACGTCAGCGCGGCTAGTGACGGCTTGATGCTATAAGCCACCTGACCGCCGTTGCGGCCCGAACAACCCGCGCCCACCGAACCTGCCTCCAACACCAAGGTGGAAGCGCCGGCCGCGGCGGTCTCGCGGGCGGCGGATAGTCCCGTATAGCCAGCGCCGACGATCAGTACGTCCACTTGGGCGGGGAACGGTCGCGGCGTCACATCGGCGGCCGGAACGCCTTCCTGCCAATAGGGTTTCCCGAGCACGTCCATGTCAATAGTGAGGCGGCCGCTCATCTTCCGCGGAAATTTGACGCTCTTCGGACTGCGCCGTCTCGAGTCGCTCCGACACCTCTTTGACGCGCGCGCTCAACGCTCGAATTTCCTGTTGCTGACGAAAGACCACGTCGCTCAGGTCGGCGTTCGCTCGTTCAAGAAACGCAATCTTGGTTTGGATTTGCTCCAGCGTTTCATCGTTCATGTCTCAAGTCCCGCAGAACGTTTGCAATACTCGTTCGTCGGGCAACGGCGGATCGGCAAAGGCCGAAGTTTCCGGCCGGTCCTCGTAAGGGCGCGACAGAGCACGCGAAAGCTCCTCGAATGGCGCGAAATTGCCGTGCTCCACGGCAGCCACGATGACCGCTTCGATGCGATGATTGCGCGGGATCACGACGGGATTGACCGAGCGCATGGACGCGGCATGCTCACTTCCCGGCTGCGGTTCGCGTGCCAGCCGAGAGCGCCAATCCTGCACCCACGCCCGGATTGCAGCCGGTTCGGCAAATAGTCCATGGAGGGCTGCGTCCCCGGCGTCGCTCTCCGCGGCGGCGCACAGCCGACGGAAGGTCAACGTGAAGTCCGCGTGGTTCCCCTTCATGACGTCGAGCAATCGTCCAATCAACTCGGCGTCGCCGGCTTCTGTCATGAAAAGCCCCAGCTTGCGACGCATGCCGGCCAGCCACTGTTCGTCGAACTCCTTGGAGAAGTCGGCGATGACCGCGGTGGCTTGCTCGATCGCGCGATCGCTCTGCGAATCGATGAACGCTAACAGAGTCTCGGCGAACCGCGCCAGGTTCCATTGGGCCGCCGCCGGCTGATTCGCGTAGGCATAGCGGCCGTGTGCGTCGATGGAGCTGAACACCGTCGCCGGGTCATAGTCATCCATGAACGCGCAGGGCCCGAAGTCGATGGTCTCGCCTGAAATCGCCATGTTGTCGGTATTCATCACTCCGTGAATGAACCCCACATTCATCCAGCCGGCGACCAGTCGCGCTTGACGCTGCATGACGGACCGCAGCAACTCGAGATAGGGATTCGAGGCCGACCCGATCTCCGGGTAATGACGCGCGATCACATAATCCGCCAACTGCTTGGTCGCGTCCGTGTCCCCGCGCGCGGCGAAGTATTGAAACGTCCCTACGCGCACATGGCTGGCAGCGACGCGCGTCAGGATCGCCCCCGGCACGCCCTGTTCGCGATAAACGACTTCGCCGGTTGCAACGGCCGCGAGCGCTCGGGTGGTCGGCACTCCAAGCGTGTGCATGGCCTCACTGACGACATACTCCCGCAGCACCGGCCCCAGCGCGGCACGGCCGTCCCCGCTGCGCGAATACGGCGTGCGACCCGAGCCCTTGAGTTGGATTTCACGGCGCCGGCCGAATCGGTCGTGCACCTCTCCCAACAGGATGGCGCGACCGTCGCCGAGTTGCGGCACGAATTGACCGAACTGATGCCCGGCGTACGCCGTTGCGATGGGATGCGAGTCGGGCACCAGCAAATTCCCCGAAAAAATCGCGGCCAGCGTGTCCTCGCCGAGGCCGTGAACATCCAGCCCGAGTTCCGCCGCAAGTGCGGAATTGAATTTGATCAGCCGTGGCTCAGCAACGCGGGTCGGATCGATGCGGGTGTAGAAATGCGCCGGGAGACGGGCGTAGCCGTCGGCGAACACCAGCCCAATTTTGGGCGCGCCTTCCAACGCCGCTCCTTCGCTTTGCCCGGTTCGTAACATCCTCCCATGTTAACAGCTCTAAAGTCCCGTCCCAGTCCGTTGGTGGGCCTTCGCCAGGCGCGAATACAACTTCAGATAATTCTGGGCCATGTGGTGCGCGGTGAAGCGGTGGTTGAATTCCTCTCGAATTCGATCTCGATCGAGGGTGCCGATCTTCGCCACCGCTTCGATGGCCTGTTGCTCGTTTTCGACGATAAAACCGCTGACGCCGTCCTCCAGGACTTCGGGCACCGACCCATTGTTGAACGCGATCACCGGGGTGCCGCAGGCCATGGCCTCGATCATCACCAGCCCGAACGGCTCACGCCACGCGATCGGGAACATCAAGGCGGCGGCGTTGCCCAGAAACTCGCTCTTCTGGTGCTCGCCGATTTCGCCGACGAATTCGATGTGGCCCTGCGACAACAGGGGCTCGATGAACTCTCTGTAATATTGTTCATCGACCTTATCGACTTTCGCGGCTATTTTGATCGGCATGCCGGACTTCGCGGCGATTCTGATGGCGGCATCCGGCGCTTTCTCCGGCGAGATTCGGCCCAGAAAGGCCAAGTAGCCGCCGCTCCCGTTACCCTTGTGCAGCGAATCCTGCGGCAGGCCGTGGTGAACGGTCGCCACATAATTCGCTTGCGGAAGCGGACCTCGCTGCGAGTCCGAAATGGAAACAACCGGCATGTCGCCATACAGACCGTAGAGGGCCGGCAACTCGGGTAGGTCGAGCCGGCCGTGCAACGTCGTGAGCGACGGGACGCCGAGACGGCGCAGCAACGGATATCCGAAATAGTCCAAGTGGGCGTGAATCACATCGAACTCGTGCGCGCGCCGCGCGACCATTTCGAGCTCCATGAATATCGGCACGAAATGATCCTTGACGGTCGGATCGAGTCGCAACGCACGTGGCCATATGGCATGCAGTTCGGCCTTCGTGGTGCTGTCGCCAGAAGCAAACAGCGTGACATCGTGTCCGAGTTCGACCAACGCATCCGTCAGATAAGCGACTACACGCTCGGTACCGCCATAGAATTTCGGCGGCACGGCTTCCGTGAGCGGTGCGACCTGTGCAATTCTCATATTAGATTTCCGCTCCACATCCAGAATAGGATTATTCTAGTCGATATGACGCGGCGATTCGCCTCGAGTTCCCGCGGCCGCGCGCAATGTGGAACTGAATGCCACGTATCGGCTCTTAAGTAGCGTTGCGCCTACTTTTCGCGCGACACGTCGCGGACGACGCTGCAAATTTTACAAACCACAACCGTTAACGGGGCGTACGTGAATACATCCAGTTTGGTCAACGCTGAACCTTCCGCTCATTCGGTCGACGACGTTCCGGTACCGCAGTACGCCATTGCCGCTAGCGCCACGCTGCAGGAACGGCGCACTAGGACGCTGAAGCACGGCGACACGTTTGCGGTATTCGATCAACGCGGCGATATCGGCGGCGAACCCGGCAATTCGGAAGGGCTGTATCACCGCGATACCCGCATTCTGTCCCAATTCCAATTGCTGCTCGAAGAAGCGCGGCCGCTGCTGCTGAGTTCGATGACTCAGGACGACAATGCCGTGTTCAATGCAGACCTCAGCAACCCGGATTTGCTGATCGAGGGTCGTATCGCGCTGCGCCGCGAGCAGATCCATTTGAACCGCACCAAGTTCATCTGGAACGGCAACTGCTATGAACGCTTGCTCGTGCGGAATTTCAGCGACGGTCCGCTGCACGTGCGCCTCACGTTCCGGTTTGCGTCCGATTTTGCCGATCTGTTCGAGGTACGCGGCGAACGGCGCGCGGCGCACGGCGAATCGTTCGCGGAGCTCGAAAGCGATCACGGCGTCATGCTCAAGTACATGGGGCTGGATCAGATCGCGCGTGCCGCGCGCCTGACGTTCGATCCCGCGCCGAAAACGTTGACCACCGCCCGAGCCGCCTACGAGCTATGGCTCAAGCCGCATGAAACGCGGCGAATATTCGTACGGTATGGCGTCCCCGACGGTTCCGCCGGCGGCGATATCAACGGCAGCGGCAGCGACTGGAGCGGTCGCGGGTTCTACCGGCAAATGCGCGCCGCCCGTCATGCGCTGCGCGAATCGAGCGCGCGCGCCGCCAGCGTGGACAGCTCCAACTCGGTTTTCAACGAAATCGTTCGCCGTTCGGTGTCCGACTTGTACATGCTCATCACCGACACGCCGCACGGGCATTATCCGTACGCCGGTACGCCCTGGTTCAGCACCCCCTTCGGCCGCGACGGCATCATCACCGCCCTCATGACGTTGTGGGTCGATCCCTCCATTGCCAAAGGAGTGCTCTGTTTTCTGGCCGCCACCCAGGCCACGGAGAGCGAGCCGGAACGCGACGCGGAGCCCGGGAAAATATTGCACGAGATGCGTCATGGCGAGATGGCCAATCTGCGCGAAGTCCCGTTTGGCCGCTATTACGGCAGCGTCGACTCCACGCCCTTGTTCGTGCTGCTGCTCGGCGAGTATTTCGTCCGGACCGGAGATTTGGCAACGGTTCGCTCGCTGTGGCCGAATGCCGAAGCCGCTTTGCGCTGGATAGACACGTGCGGCGATCGAGACGGCGATGGCTTCGTCGAGTATTACCGACAAACCAACGAAGGTTTGGCCAATCAGGGCTGGAAAGACTCGCACGACGCCATCTTTCACAGCGATGGCCGTACGGCCGAAGGGCCCATTGCGCTCTGCGAAGTTCAAGCCTACGTCTATGGAGCGAAACGGCACGGCTCTCTGCTTGCCGGTGCTTTGGGACATCATGCCCAGGCCACCAGCCTCCAGGCGCAAGCGGTAGCGCTTCGCCGCCAGTTCGAGGACAAGTTCTGGTGCGAAGATCTCTCGGTGTACGCGATCGCACTCGACGGCGCCAAGCAGCCATGTCGCGTGGTCTCCTCGAACGCCGGTCAGGTGCTGCTCACGGGAATCGCCTCGCCGGAGCGCGCGCAACGTGTCACGCAGACACTGCTCTCGCCCTCCATTTTCAGCGGTTGGGGCATTCGCACCATCGCCCTGTCGGAGGCCCGCTATAACCCGATGTCTTATCACAACGGCTCCGTGTGGCCGCACGACAATGCGCTGATCGCGATGGGCATGGCTCGTTACGGCCAGAAAAAGGCCGCTTCCGACGTCTTCAGCGCGATATTCGATGCCGCCTCGTATATGGATCTGCGCCGCCTGCCCGAACTGTTCTGCGGCTTCGTGCGACGGCAGCGCAACGCGCCGACTCAATATCCCGTCGCCTGCTCCCCACAGGCGTGGGCCAGCGCGACGACCCTCTGCCTGCTGCAGGCTACGCTGGGCCTCGAGCTATTCGACGGCAGCCGCGAGGTGGCATTTTATCGGCCGGTATTGCCGGACTTCCTCGACCATATACACCTGCGCAACTTGCGTTTGAGCGGTGGCTCGGTCGATGTGCTGCTGCATCGCTATGGCGACGGCGTGGCTGCGACTGTGACGCGCCGGGACGGCGACGTGGTGGTAGTGGTACGACACTAGCCACGCGCCATCGGTTGTGCCGCCGGTAGCCCCGCGGTCGCGCCCCTGCGCGTGCCTTCGGCATCGAGCTAAGCGCGCCGACGCGCCGGCGGCTTGGGACTCGCGTCTTCGGGCGGCGACACGCCCGCGTCGCTTGCGGCCGGATCCTTCGCGTCCGCACTCGCCCCGGGCTCGGCGTTCGCCCGATCGCTGCCAGGCAGCGCGTCGCTCCCTGGGTCACTGCGCGCGTCGGTGCGTGCGTCAGTAGGTACGTCACTACTTGCATCAGTACGTGCGTCACTAGGTGCGTCAGTACGCGCGTCACTGAGTCCATCACTGTGCGCACTTCGATCCTCTTCCCTGCTGGGTCGGGTTTCCGGCATGATGTACGCTACGAGTACTGCGGCAAACCCAATTGCCGTCAACGCGAAGAAGGCCAACCGCGTTCCGAAGTGATCCGCCATCCATCCAGCCGCCGGCGTGCTCAATGTACCGCCGATCCCGATGCCGAACCCGACGGCGCCCAGCGACAGATTGAAATGCCCCGAACCGCCCGCGACATCGCTGACTATCAACGGCACCATGATGCCGAAGCATGCCCCCGCGACCCCGTCGAAAACCTGCACGGCCACCAATAGCGTCGGATTTTGCGTGGTCGCAAATACCAAGCAACGCAGCGGCAACATGCTGAAGCCGATCATCAATACGATGCGCCTTCCATAGCGCTCGGCAAATCTGCCCACCGCCGGCGACGCAATCGCAACGACAATCTGCGGCAGAACGATGCATGCAGCAATCAGCAAGCTGGGATTCGATCCCTTCGCAGTCAAGGTGCCGCTCATCAGCATCAGCAGCGGCGCGTTGGCAAACGTGAATAACATTGCGCAGACGCAAAAGATCAACAGGCGACGGTCGGCCAGTACGCGCAGGTGTTTGACTCTGCTCTCTCCCGCTCTGCGCGGCGGAGGCCGCAATTCCGCGCTGGCGACAGCGGAGCGCCGCAGCGGCAACAGCGCGAACAGCGCCGGGAATGTCAACGCGGCAGTCAAAAAGAACACTGCGCGCTCCGACACATACTGGCCGCACGCGCCCATCAAGGCGGCGCCGACACCGTTACCGATCGCGGCATAACGCGCGTTGCGGCCGAGCCGCAGACCCATGCCGAAGCGGCCGGCAATCACCAAGCTCATGGCGGCGATGGCGGGGCCGAGCGTGCAGCTAGAAATACCGTGCAGGATTTCCGCGAGGTAGACGAACAGGGGAATCGGATGAATGGCGAACATCAGCGCGCTGACCGTGAAAACCAACACGCTGAACGCCGCCACGCGCGTTTTGTTCGGCAAGAGATCCACCAGCGCACCCGCAGGCACCTGACTTGCCATGGAACTCACGGTTCCGATGCTCAGGGCAAGCCCAATGGAAGTTTGCGTCCAACTCTGGCTGCTGAGGTAAACCGCAATGAAGGGTCCGAAGCCGGTTTGAATGTTTGCGACGAATAGATTGAACCAATCCAGCCCGCGGCTGGCGCCGCCCGCTGGTGATTTCGCCGAGCCCTGGTTGTCGGCCGTAGCAGGCATTGCTCACTTCTTGTTGTCGGCCGGCGTCTTGTTGTCGGTCGGCGTCGGAGTATCGGCGGTGGGTGCCGGGACAGCCGGAGTTGGAGCCGCAGGCTCCATCAAGGTCTGCGGGCGCGGATTATCCTTGTATTCCGGCGCCGCCTTCAATTTGTCGCGGCTGAGCGCCAACAACAAAGTAGAGGGATCGTGCGCGTCGGGGTTGAAGCGCAGCAGCGGCCAATCCACGGCGATCCGACGATTGCCAACGCCCAAGAACCCACCGAAGTCGATGATGGCGATGCGCACCCGGCCGCTGGCGTCGGCCAACACGTCGACGACGCGTCCGAGGTCCTCTCCCTTGGCGCCCTCGACCCGCTTGCCGAGTATGGACATTACCGATACCGGCATCGCCCTGACCTGCGCGTCGACCACCCCGCCGGCCGGAGTCTCGGCTACCGCCGGCGCCGCGGGTAGCTGCGGCGGCGCATCTTTTCGCGCAGTCCTTGGCTTCGGCTTGGTCTTCGGTTTCGACTTCGTTTCGGCAGGCACGCAATCCGGTATGACTGAATTGGAACCGCTCGGTTGCGAGTTCTCGTTGCCCGTGTCCGGCGGACTGGGCTCGGAGGGTGGCGGTGGCGGAGCCGAATTCTCGGTGGAAACAGGCGGAGGAGGTTCCGGTGCGGGCTGATGCGGGGACCCCCGCATGCTGCTGCAGGCCGACAAGGTCACGACCAAGGCCAGCGACGCGCTCACACATCGGACGCCGGCGCGGCCGTGCCTACTAGAATTGATTAGCTTCATGGTAACTGCTCCACGCCAACTCTCACTTGGCGACCGTACATTCGGCTGAATACCCCTTTGGTTTGCAGCAGACGCCGGGGCGGGCCGTCTTCGACGATGCGGCCACGATCGAGCACCACGATGCGGTCGAACGCATCGAGCGTCGACAGGCGGTGGGCAATGGCTATCACCGTCCGCCCTTTGAACAACCGCGCAAGCGCCTCCTGAATCGATTGTTCGGACTCGGTATCCAAAGCGGAAGTTGCTTCATCCAACAGGACGATGGGCGCGTCCATGAGAAAGGCTCGCGCAATGGCCAAGCGCTGGCGCTGACCGCCTGAGAGTTTCATGCCGCGCTCACCCACCAGAGTATCGAATCCCTCCGGTAGGCGATTGATGAATTCGGTGCATTTTGCCGCCTCGACCGCCCGGAACACTTCTTCGTCGCTGGCCTCGGGGCGCCCGTAGCGCAGGTTCTCGAGAAGCGAACGATGGAACAGAGAAATGTCCTGTTGCACGACCGCGATCGAACTGCGCAGGCTTTCCTGCGTCACCTGAGTGATGTTCTGGCCGTCGATCGTCACTTGTCCGGCGTCGGGATCGTAGAGCCGCTGCAGCAATGCGATGATGGTGGACTTACCGGCTCCGGATCGGCCGACGAGACCGATTTTTTGACCCGCCGGCACCTCGAGCACAAAACCATTGAGCACGCTCTGACCGCTCGGATAACTGAAATTGACGTTGCGGAAACTAATCGCGCCGCCGATGATCGCAAGCGGTTCGGCGTCCGGGGAGTCGCGCATTTCGTGCGGCAGGCCGAGCACCTGGACCGCTTCACCGAGCTTTGCGAACTGCTGGACCATGTCCACCAAGGCCATGGCAAAATCGCGCGAGGCATGCAGTACGGTGAAGCCCAACGTGGTGGTCAATACCACATCGCCGGTGGAAATCTTGCCTCGACGCCATAATTCCACCGACCAGACCAGCACACCGGCAGTAACGCAGAAAACCGTGAGGGCGTGAAACAAGCGCAGCCGCTCGAGCGACCGCAGGCTGGCGCGCTGCGCCTGCATCTCGTCCTCGATCTTCACGCTCAGGCGCTGCTGTTCGCGCCGTGCGGCGCCGAAGGCGCGCACCAAACCGATATTGCTGACGATGTCGGTCAGATCGCCGCTCACATGCGCGGCATGTCCCGCGAAGCTCTGATGCAGCTCGCGCCCGTGCGCGGCCAGCCAGCCGATGGTGGCGCCCAGCACGGCGACTACCACCAACAATACCGCGGTCAGGTGCCAATTGATGGTGCCCAGGACCAAAATGCTCGCGATCACTGCGGCTCCCGGCGGAATCGTGGTCCAGGTCAGCGAGTTCTCGATCAACCATGCGGCGTTCGCGGCCGCGGTGATGCGTCCGGCCAACGCGCCGGGAAACCGCTCGACGAAGTAACGCGTGCCTTGGCCCGACAAGTGATCGAAGAGTTCGAGCCGCATATCGCCGCCCACCGCGACGAAGGCGTGAGTGGACACCCACCCCGCCAGACGCCACAAAAGGTTGTCGCCGGCGACCAGCGCCAATAATAAGCCCACCGCGCCCCACAGCACGCGCGTCGCAGGATCGTGCGTCCCGAGGACGTCCACCAAATGCTTCACCGCATACTGCGAGGCGACGGCACAACCCACGGCGGCCAGCACGGCCACCAGCACAACCGTATGACTGAGGAGGCGTCGCCGCACATAGCGTCCGAGAAAACTGATCGCGCCTCTAGAGGCGTAGCGTGGCAAGGCCATGTTGAAGATTCGCGCGCCTGATCCGGGAGGAACGCTAATCTTAGTCAACCGATCTGGTCAACAGGCGGGATATTGGTGTCAGTCCGTGTCAGCATTCGCTGACAGCAGCCGGTAACGCCGTCTACTTGGGTTGCGAAATGGGAGAACGAGTTGAAGCCGGGTCGGCCACGTTCGGAATGACGCCGGGCACCACATACTGTTGGACGATGACGATCACGACCAACACCAACGTCAGGACGATGCTGTGCACGAAGGTACGCGCCAGCACCTCTCCTTCCCTGCCCTTCAGATTCGTGACAGACACGCCCGTAGCAATGTTCTGCGGAGAAATCATCTTGCCGAGAACGCCGCCGGATGAGTTGGTGGCCGCAAACAGCAAGGGATTCAGGTGAAGCTGTCGCGCCGCGACCACTTGCAGATTGCCGAAGAGCGCGTTGCCGGACGTATCGCTGCCGGACAAGAACACCGCCATCCATCCCAAGAAGGGCGAAAACAAGATGAACGCGCGGCCGCTGGAGGCGACGGCAAGGCCCAGCGTGTACGCGAGACCGGCGTAGTTCATGACGTAAGCGAGCGCAACCACCAGCATGACCGTCACGACGGCCAGCCAGATTTGACGCAGGGTGCGAACCGCACACCGCAATAGTTCCGCAACCGGCAATCGCACCAACAGCGCGGTAATGAGGGCAGCGAGCAATATCGCCGTGCCCGTGCCGAGCGGCTGGAACGCCCACACCGCCGCATACGGCTTGTCGTGATAGAGCGTTATGGCCACGGCCTTGTCGAGTCCGGGCCAGGGGATGTTGAGCTGTCCGATGGCGGCAATTTTGAAGGAACTCCACAAAATCACCGTGGCCGAAACGATCAGCCAAGGAATCCAACCTTGCCACATTCCAACGGGCGCGACAGAATTCGAGGTATCCACCGGCCGCGCAATCTTGAAATCCGGCCTCTCGCTGGGTCGCCATATCTGCAAGAAAAGCACCGTCGTGATCAAGGACGCCAGCGCCGCCAGCACGTCGGTGAGCGTGTAATCCAGATAGTTGGAGGTTGCAAATTGCGCCAACCCGAAACTGACTCCGGCGATGGTCAACACCGGCCAGAGTTCTCGAACGGAGCGCCAACCGCCGTACAACACCATCACATAGAACGGCAGGATCATCGCCATCAACGGTAGCTGACGACCGACCATTGCCGCCAACGCGGGCGCGGGCAGGCCGGTCACCGCGGCGAGTACCGTCACCGGGGCGCCGAGCGCGCCGAACGCCACTGGAGTGGTGTTGAAAATCAGCACGAAAACCAATGCATCGAACGCGGAGAATCCCATGACGATGAGCAGCGAAGCGGTGATCGCCACCGGTGCGCCGAACCCGGCGATCCCTTCGAGCAATGCGCCGAAACAAAACCCGATGACGATCAAGATCACTCGCCGGTCATTCGGCAAGTGCGCGATCACCCAATCGCGAAATGCGTCGAACCGGCCTGATGCCACCGCGATGTTGTAGAGCAATAACGCGTTGATGACTATCCACATCACCGGCCAGCACGCAAATACGGCGCCATCGACGGCCGATGCGAACGCCATGCGCACCGGCATGCCCCAGATCGTCACGGCGATCGCGAACGCAACCACCAGGCCCAACGAGGCGGCCTGCCACGCCGCTCGCTTCAGTATGCCGAGAACGATCAGTACCATCGCAATGGGCAGCAACGCCACCAGTGCGGACAGGGCCAAGCTACCGCCCACCGGAGTCAATAATTGGTGAAACATATTTCCCCTACGTCGCGCACGGCGGATTGGAATTTAAAATTTTTCTACCGGCTCGCGGGCGCTCCCGAACTCGCCTGCAAATCTCGCACCATGTAATCGATCGCATGATTCCATGCGTTGTCGCTATCGCCGCGAAAGTCGAAAGACTTCCGGGCCGCGATCTGGCTCGTCGTCACGTCATCGATTTCGTACGTCAGCGTCAATATGAGGCCGCTCACACGATACACCCATGCAACGAATACCTGATCGGCATGTAGTTCCCGCCCTATGTCGAGGTCGCATCCGTTGCAATCGTGCAAATAGGCCTGCTGAGATTTTAACCTATCGATGGTGCTTTTGGCGTTCCCGGCATCGAGAATCCGGTACATACCGGTGCGCTCCAGATCCTGGCGAAGCCGGGCGCTCTCGGTCGCCAGCCGCGCGTCATGCTCGGCCGTGAAATCGGGTCCGCCCAGGTCCCCCGTGAGCTCGATGTCGAGAACCACCAGCTTCGGCAATTTCGCCTCGACCGGCGCCCGCGACACCTCCACCTTCGGAGGCGCGGCCGGCGCGGGTACTTCTCTGGGCACCTGCGGCTCGGCGATCACCGTCGGCCGCCCGGCGGCCGTCCAGCCTTCGATTCCGCTGGAAAACCAATATACGTGGCGATACCCATAGGCAATGGCTCGCTTCGCGGCATTCCAGCTCGACCAGCATCGATCGTGACAATACACCACGAGGGGTGCATCGAGGTTGCCCACCGTCGCGTTGACCAAGCGGCTGCGATAGAAGTCGTCGATTTCCGCAGACAGGGCGCCTGCGCCCGCGCCGGGAATCCACAGCGCATCGGGCAGCGCTCGGTGCGGCAGCGGCATCCAGGGAGCGCCCGGCGCCAGTCCGAGGGGTCGCCGCGGCGCATTCGACACATCGACGAGCACCGCCCCGCCTTGCCGCAGTAGCGCTTCGAGCTCGTCGGCGTGAATGACGCTGCCGCCCCGAATGGCGGCGGGTACCGGCGCATCCGCATCCCCCATCCAGTATCCATCGGGCTCCGCCGCAGGTTCCGCGCCCGCCATGAAGTTCCCTAGCAGCGCCGCGGTGACCAGACACAGCGCAAGTGCACGAGGGCCTCGAATAGCCACGGGCGTTACCGCGGGGGCAGCCATGGGTGTAGCTTCGGCCTGGTCTAACCCGGGGGCGCCGGTACGTCGAAGCTTTGCCCGAACGTCGCGTCCTTCGTGTCGCGCACCAACACCTTGAGCTGACCCTTGTGCGGCGGTACGAAACCAAAGTTGATGACGGGGTCCGAACTCAGTGAGATATCGGAATCCAAGTGCATCACCTGCACCCCGTCGTAGCTCACGTCGATGGTGCGAATGAACATCGCAGGCGTGTACAGCCGCGAAACCTGATCCATTTGCATGCCGTTGAAATTCGGATGGCGGATCATCATCTGGGCCTCCATCGGCTTACCCGCGACGAACGGCTGCATGAGACGCATCTTGATGTGGCCGATATCCTGCATGGCTTGCTGCTCGTCGGCGCCGGCCGGTGCCGAACAGCCGCCGGCCGCCTTGACGAATCGGGCGACCGAATAGAGCTGGCCGTCCCGCGCCTCGGCGACCGCATGCATGTACGTATAGGCGTTGACGCGCACCCGGAGCTTGAGCGAATGCGCATCCCCCTGCGGTCCGAAAATAAAATGACCCGCAAGCGGTCCCGGATTATCGTCGATGACCAGATAGATGCCCTTGATCGGTTTGTCGCCCTTGACCGTCAATGTCACCGGCACCAGCGCGGCGTCGAGTGCGCGAGCGGGCGCATCGATGGTCATCCACCCGGCACCATCCCGTATCGGCCGGTCGGCGAATAGGGCGTGCTGCAGGTCGGTCCAGCGCGCCGCCCGTGCAGCCTCTTCATCGTCCGGCGCCGGCGCCGCGTATGACGCGCTCAGACCCCAACTCATGAACAGCGCGATCGGCATGTAAAGTCGACGTGTCATTCCCATTCGACCTCCTTGAACGCCTGCGTGACGTTGTGGCCCTGATAGTCGTCGAATAACTTCCACTTGTCGCGTTCGGATCGCCCGACCGAAGCGACAGCATCGCTGATATCCATTCCGCGCTTCACCGCCGCCCGCGTGTCTCGCAACAGAACATCGAGGTAACGCTCGAGATCTCGAACTCCCGCCGGCCAGTCTACGCTTACCGGGCCATGTCCGGGTACCGCCCGCAGTGCCGCAACCGCGCGCAGCGCCGTGAGTTCCTTCTGCCAGCCCTTCAATCGGCCATCCAGAGCGGGGACGCGTTCGACGAACAAGAGATCGGCGGGCAACAGCGTGGCGCTCGACGGATCGAACACGCTCAGATCGCAATCGGAGTGAGCGACGCCATGCGCCGTGAGGATCAGCATGCGATCGCCGAGATCGATCCGATCCTGATCCGTCACCACTCGCGTCGGTACGATCGCCGGTCCCGATGCGCCCTTGCCAAGGAGGGCGTCCAGCCTCTTACGATAGTACTCACCACGCTGCGCAATCGCGTTCGGCAGGCGAGCATGGCCGATGAATTGCGGTGCATCTGGTTCGAACGCACCCGCACCGAAGATATGGTCGGGATGGCCGTGCGACATCAATACGTAGCGGATGGGCAATCGAGTCACTTCGCGAATTCGTGCGCGCAAGCGCAGTCCATCGTTCAAACTGCCGCCGGGATCGAGCACCGCCACGGCACGCCCGCCCACGATGAATCCAATATTGGCGATCGCGTCGCCGTTGGCGGCGCTGGCGTCCTCATCGACGCCGCGGCGGATGTAGATGCCGGGTGCCACCATCTCGGTAACGAGCGTGCCTTCGGCGGCGCGGCTGCCCGTTGCGAAGGCGGTGGAACATAGCATCCCGAATCCTCCCAGCACTGCCTGACGGCGGGACATGCTGCGTGGAAGGGACATGTTCGGTCTCGGCTCCCGAGCTCACTTAAGGCGCGGGCGCTCGTTTGCGGCAGACCATGAGTATCTCGTCTACACCGTCGGTCATCATCATGCCGGGGTGGAAGTTGAGCGGCTTTTGAAAACGCAGGCCCAGCGGCATGATGGCGCGGTTGTACCACCACAATGCCCGCTCGCGTCGATGCGTCAACCACCACATACCGAGATCGAGCAGGCGCGAGGAGCGCGGTTGCATGCCGAAATCCGCGCTGCGCTCGACCACCAGATGATGCTGCGCCAATTTCGCCGACAATCGATCCGGTTCGTAGCGGCGACGATGTCCCACGAAGTCATCGAACGGCGTCCATCGGGCGGGATGCAAGGGAACCGACAGCAGGAGAACCGCGCCCGCCTTGGTCACCCGCGATATTTCCGACAAGGCCCCATCGTCATCGTCCACGTGTTCGACGATGTCGAGCGCGCACACCAGATCGAAGCTGTTGCTGGCGAACGGCAAAGAGCTTACCTGACTCAAAGTCACGGACGCGCCACGTTCGTAAAGCTTGGCGAGCGCCGGAGCGCTGATGTCCACGAACTGCGTATTCTCGAGTGGCAGTCGCGGCCGCAGACCCGGCGCGACCTCGAGTTGCCGGCCGACTCGCGGCAGCAGCGACTGAACCAGCGGCCAGGTGTTGAAGAGTTGCGGTTCGACCAAGCGGGCACCTGCCCACAACGAATCGTAATAATGGCGGTTCGCGTCAAGAAGTTCTCCTGCGCTGCGCACCTGCGACACCCCTCAGATCGCCAGCCGGCGGATATAGTCATGTCGCTTCTTGGTGGATTTCGCCGAACTCCCATCCAGCGCATCAGGCTCCGTCGCCTTCAATAAATCCTCGATGACCCGCGCCAAATGATCGCGCATGGCATTGCGCGCGGCCCGGGGATCACGCTTACGCAATGCGACGAGAATTCGCCGGTGTTCGCTCACGCGCGGCTGTACGCCGACGCGCCGCGCGCGTTCCAACATGTAGACGCACAGCGGAGATTTGTGCCGCATGTCCAGCAGATTCTCGATGACCGCGGCGATGGCCGTATTGCGCGTCGCCCGCGCTATCGCAATGTGAAACCTGCGGTCCGCGGTCCAGTCTTGCTGATTGCGCGCATTCTCGTCGACCATTTCGGCGACGATGTGTCCCAATTCTTCCAGGCTGTCGTCGGTTATCGTCGTCGCCGCCAATGCCGCCGCTTCGCCCTCGAACAAACGACGCGCCTCGGTCAGCTCGAATGCACCAATGTCCAAGTCTCCCGCGCCCTCGTGGGCGGGTGCTTTATCGGTCACGTAGATCCCCGAACCGTGACGAGTCTCGGCCAATCCGCGAATTTCGAGGGCGATCATCGCCTCGCGGATGGTGGGCCGGCTCACCTTGAAGGCGGCGGCGAGGTCGCGCTCCGAAGGCAAGCGTTCGCCCGGTTTATATTTACCGGACGTGATCGCCTCCATAATGGTACTCGCGACTTGCTGGTAGAGCTTGCGGGTATCGGGGATCAGCGTCATTGGGCTGGATCTTGACCGCTTCCCATCCGGATGGCAACGTGCGCGCTTCGCGTTCTCCCCCATACTTTGCGAGAATGGGACCATGCATAGAGGCAGACGCGATGTACGACTCGATACGAGCCTGGAATCCTTACTGGAATGCGCACCTCGGCACGGCGCCGCCGGGGTATTGGCGACGGTGGTGGCGACGGCCGGCTCAACCTATCGCAAGCCCGGTGCGCGCATGCTCATCATGGCGGACGGCAGCTACTTCGGCTTGCTGAGCGGCGGATGTCTCGAGGCGGATCTCAACATTCATGCCCGGGGGGTGCTCGAAGGCGGCGTGGCTCGGGCGGTGGAGTACGACATGCGCGGCCCCGACGATATTCTGTTCGGTATCGGCGCGGGTTGCGAAGGCGCCATGCGTGTCCTGCTCGAACCCGCGGGGCCCGGTAGTCTCGCTGCCGCCGCCCTCGCCAATGCAGGCCGTTCGTTGCGGGAGGGTCGAGCGACGTCGCTGGTGGCGGTGCACGACTCCGCCGATCTCGCGCTGGGAACCTACCATGCTGCCGCCCCCTTATCACCGGCCTTGGTGACCGCGGCCGAACGAGCCCTCAGCGAAAGCGTTTCGTGCGACATCGACGAGGCGGGCGGCGGCCGACGCACGCGCGCCTTCGTGCAATTCCTGGCACCCCCGCCCCATGTGTTGATTTGCGGCGCCGGCCCGGACGCGCAGCCGGTGGTCAGCACGGCTCTGGCTCTGGGGTGGCGCGCGACCGTGGTGGACCATCGTCCTGCGTACGCCGTCGCCGAGCGTTTTCCCGGAGCGGACGTACGGCTCGCCGCCGCGCGAGATTTGCGCTCCCGCGTGGTCATCGATGAATGCCATGCGGTGGTGGTGATGAGCCATCACCTGCCGTCCGATGTCGCATACCTGCGCGAGTTGGCCGAAGCCGGCGTGCCGGAATTATGTTGGCCTACTGGGTCCATTGGCTCGACGCCACCGAATCGCGGAAGAGCTGGGCGCTATGGCGGGGAAGCTGCGCTCACGCATCCACGGTCCGGTCGGCATCGACATCGGCGCGGTCACCCCCGAGGGCATTGCGCTCGCCATCATCACCGAGATACATGCCTGGCTCGCAGGGCGCGCTGCGATTCATGGCGCCGTCGCAAGCTCGTCTGCAGTCGCAACGTCACCGTTTTAGTTCGGGCGTATCCCACCGGCTGATGATTCGATTGGCTCGGCGCCGGTGGTGCTCGTGAGCCGGTGGTGCTCGATTCGATCGGGAAGCGTAGAATCGCCGCGATCGGGCTGGCACCCGTAACAGAATAACGCAGGCTGGGCTTTCGACGGGGACGTCCCGTTATGGTTGAAGCGGCAGTAGGGAGATAGCATGACCAAGTTCCTCAACTCCATGGGCGCTGTACTGGTGGCCGTCCTGGTGGCGGCGTGTGGGTCCAGTTCGCAGACTTCTCAAGTCAGCAATTCCATCACGCCGGGCACCCTCGCGTTGGATCCTCCGTTTCGAATCGCATCGTTGAACGCAGCCACCTTCGGTACGGAACTGGGCGCGACGGCTGCGGGTGCGCAACTCTTGCAGATAACGGGCGCTCCCACCTGCGGCGTCGATTTCTATTACATCAAGTTCTGGACCGTGGGAGCCGCCAACGAACCCACCGAGTCGTCCGGAGCGCTCATGGTGCCGAGCGGCGGGACCGGCTGCTCCGGTCCGCGGCCCATCCTGCTGTATGCGCATGGCACGAACACGAACCAAGCATTGAACATCGCCGACATCACCGACACGACGAATACCGAGGGAGCGCTGGTTGCAGCGATGTTCGCGGCGCAGGGTTATATCGTCGTCGCCCCGAACTACGCCGGCTACGATATCTCGACGCTCGGCTATCACCCGTTCTTGAACGCTGCCCAGCAATCGGGCGAGATGATGAACATCCTGGCCGCCGCCCGCACCGCGCTGCCCAAGACGTTGACTGCGGCGACTACCGACAGCGGTCAATTGTTCGTGACTGGGTACTCCGAGGGCGGTTTCGTGGCGATGGCGACTCAACGTGCGTTACAGACGGCGGGTGCGACCGTTACCGCCGCCGCGCCCATGTCGGGACCCTATGCACTGGAGGCCTTTGGCGACGCGATTTTCTTTGGCAGTGTCAACTTGGGTTCGACGGTATTCGGCCCGCTGCTGACAACGGGCTACCAGCACGCGTATGGAAATATCTACGCCGCGCCGACCGATGTCTATTCGTCCACCTACGCCACGGGCATCGACACGTTGCTGCCGAGCACGACGCCTCTCGCTACGCTGATCACCGAGGGGCTGCTGCCGCAAACCGCAGCATTCGACAGCACAACGCCCACGGTGACCATCCCCGGTCAACCGGCGCTGTCCGCGGAGTTGACCGCACTCTTGGCCGTGCCCAGCAACCCGGCCGATCCCCGCACGCCGCTGTTTGCGGCCGGATTCGGCAATCCGTATCTCGTCATCAACGATTATCGCGTGAGCTATGCGCTCGACGCGGCATCCAATCCCGATGGCGCGCTGCCGTCGCCGGCAACCGGACTGCCGCTCGACGGAGAGCCGCTCGCCGCAGCCCCGCCGACGCAAACTTTACGCCTGGCGCTGTATACGAATGATTTGCGCAACGGCAGCTGGGCCCCCACCTCGCCCACCTTGCTCTGCGGCGGCGACCAAGATCCAACGGTATTCTTCAGCGTGAATACCGAGACCATGGCTGCATTCTGGCCCGCCTTGTCAGCCGCGGGCCTGGTGACCGTCTTGGACGTGAACGCCGTGCCGTCGGGACCCTTCGCAGCGGTTCAGACCGAATTCATAGCCAGCCAGGCGCAGCTTCTCGCGTTTTATCAAACCCCGGCCGGCGGCAGCCTATCCCTTGCAGCCGCTACGCAGCAGGTGGTGCAGGGTTATCACACCAACGTCGCCCCGTTCTGTGCAGTCGCAGCCCGCTCGTTCTTCAGTCAATTCCTTGGGGGTTAAGCCGATGAAAACAATTAATGGGGCGCCGTTAACCGCCGCCGCGGTCGCCGCGATGTTGTGTGCGCTACCCGCTCTGGCCGACGAGGCGTACAACAACAGCTTTCGTCTGGGCTCTGAAACCGTGTTCTATCACACCAAGGCGGACGACTTGTCGGGTCCGTACGTGCCGGCCGGCGTCAACATCAAAGCGAAGGATCTGGAGACGCTCTATATGGGCTATGTCCGGCACATCTGGTCGGGTTTTGAAGCTGAGTTCGCAATGGGATATCCACCGCTCGCCAAGGTGGAGGGCAAGGGACCGGCGGCGTTGGGCTCCGTGCCTTACAACGGCGAAATCATTTCGACGGCGCGCTGGCTTTCGCCGACTGTCTTCCTCGAATACAAGTTCTTGAGCGAAAGCTCGTGGGTTCAACCCTACATCGGCGTGGGCGTGAACTACACCGCATTCTACGACCGTGTTTCGACCGCGCAAGGCAACGCGGCCAGCGGCGGCCCCACGAAACTGTCGCTCACTTCCTCCGTGGGACCGGCATACACCGCGGGTCTGAGCTTCAATTTTTCGTCTCGCTGGCACCTGTACGCCTCGTATTCGATCGCGCGGGTCGATTCCGACCTCAAGGCCGATACCGCCGGCGTGATACGTACGACCCACATCAGTTTCGGCCCACAAGCCCTCGTGATATCCGGAGGCTATTCCTTCTGACGGCATAGACTTCCTGCCACGCGGCGTTGATCCCATGTCCAACCTCAAAACTCACAATGGCCGCGGTGGATTTCTTTGGGGTTTACCGCCGTGGACGATCGCCGCTCCGGTAATTGCCGGAGCCGTTTTATTGGGCGCCGCGTTCGAGTTCGGCGGCTACTACGTCATCGCGATCGCGCTCGGACTTGCCGGAGCCGTGTTCGCCGCCGTACACCACGCGGAGTTGGTGGCGCATCGAGTGGGCGAGCCCTACGGCACTTTGGTGCTCGCGCTGGCGGTGACCTTGATCGAGGTGGCGCTGATCGTGTCATTGATGCTCGTGGGCGGAGCCGACGCGGTGGCTCTGGCGCGCGATACGGTGTTCGCAGCCGTCATGATCATCCTGAACGGAATCATAGGCCTGTGCCTGCTCGTGGGCGGCATCCAACATCGTCAGCAAGAGTTCTCCCTCGATGGTGTGAGTGCCGCTTTGGTGGCTCTCGCGACCATCGCCGTCATGACGTTGGTCTTCCCCAACTTCACGGTCACCGCACCCGGACCGTTCTACTCCTCGGGCCAACTGGTGCTGATCGCCATCGTATCGGCGCTGGTTTACGGGGCCTTCATTTTTACGCAGATCGGCCATCGCCAATTCTTCTTGGAAGGCGAACCGCACGCTTCCGGCGTGCCGAGCAATGCCGCCACCGCCGTGAGCGGCGTCTTGCTCTTGATTTGCCTGGTCGCCGTCGTCTTGCTGGCGAAAAAGCTCGCCCCGGATCTCGAAGCGGCGGTCGCTCGAACGGGCGCGCCCGATGCGATCGTCGGCGTGGTCATAGCCGGTATCGTGCTGCTGCCCGAAGGCCTGGCTGCGCTGCGAGCCGCGCGACAGAATCGGCTTCAAACCAGTCTCAATCTGGCCCTGGGATCGGCGCTCGCGAGCATTGGCTTGACCATCCCCGCCGTGAGCGTGCTGTCGCTGTGGATGCACTCGAAGCTCATGCTGGGAATCGACGCCAGATCCATGGTTCTGCTGATGTTGTCGCTGTTCGTTGCGGCGCTGGTGCTGCGAACCGGCCGCACCATCATCTTGCACGGTGTGGTGATGTTGGTGATTTTCGTCGTTTTCCTGTTCACCACCGTGGTGCCATAACGGCCATAAGGGTTGTGCTAACCTACCTGCGCGCCTAAATGAGCGGGCCACGCCGGCCTCGACCGGGCGCCGCTGATCGTCCGCCTTGGAGAATCGATGAGATATTTCTACGTATCGGCAATCGTGCTGACGCTGGCTCTCGGATACCGCCCTGCGCACGCCGACAATCAAAAGTTGCGCATCATCAGTTGGGCTGATTACGTTCCCGCAGACCTCATCGCGGCATTCAAAAAGGAAACCGGCTTCGACGTCGAAGTCACCCTCTCCAACAACGAGGAGATGATTTCGAAGCTGCGCGCCACGGGCGGCGCCGGGTACGACCTCGCGCAGCCGTCGCAGGACAGGATAGCCTCCGCCGAGCGGGAATTCGGCATCTACAAGCCCATCGACCTGACCAAGGTCAAGGTCGAGGAATTTCAGCCGGCACTGCTCGATATAGTAAAACGCAATGCAAGCCTCGACGGCAAGCTGTACGGACTGCCCTATCTCTGGGGGACGGACGGCCTGGTCGTCAACGTCAAGCGCGCGAAGATCGCGGACTACGCCGATCTTTGCAACGCGGAGCTCAAGGGCAAAACGGCAATTCGTCTGCGGCGACCGGTGCTGATGGCGTTTGCTTTTGCCGCCGGCAAAGACCCGTTCGCGTTGTATGGGGACCCGAAGGCCTATAGCGCCCTCATGGATCAGGTGGGCGCCACTCTCATCGCATGCAAGTCCAATTTCAAATTCTTCTACGACAACAAGGACCAACTGCTCAACGGCATTAGATCCGGCGAAGTCGTGGCGGCGATGATGTGGGATACGGGAGGCTGGACGCTCAATCGAGACAATCCGGACATCCAATTCATCGTGCCGCGCTCCGGCGCGATGGGCTGGCTCGACACCTTCGCATTGCCGGCCCGCGGCCGCAACGACGCCGCGGCCTACGCGTGGATCAACTTCACCATGCGACCGGAAAACGCCGCGAGAGTCATCAAGTCGGTGGGGAACTTCTCTGCCGCCAAGGACACCGCGCCGCTGGTCGACCCGCGCCTCAAAGCGCAATTCGCAGCGGCTTTTCCGCAGAGCGAATTGAAGAACATTCATTGGTATCCGGCGATTCCGCCGGGCCTGGAGGAAATGGAAGGCAAAGTGCTGGACCGGATCAAGGCCGCCAATTGAGCACGGCGGATCTGGTCGCGGACGCCGTATCCAAGCGTTTCGCGGACACGCAGGCCGTCGACGCGCTGTCATTCTCGGTCGAACGCGGCAGCTTCTTCTCGATACTTGGACCTTCCGGCTGCGGCAAGACGACGTTGCTGCGAATGATCGCCGGATTCATCGCTCCGGACGGCGGCGATATCGCCATCGGCGGCAAAAGCATGCGCGACGTCGCGCCGAATCGCCGACCCGTGAACATGGTGTTCCAGCAACTCGCCTTGTTTCCGATGATGTCGGTGGGTGAGAACGTCTCGTTCGGTTTGGCGCGGCGCGGCATGGCTCGCGCAGAGCGGATGCGCCGAAGTCACGCCATGCTGGAGCGGGTCGGTCTGGCCACCGCCGCCGCGAAGCGTGTCGATGAGCTGTCGGGCGGCCAACGTCAGCGCGTCGCGATCGCGCGCAGCCTGGTGCTCGAACCAACGCTGTTGCTGCTCGATGAACCCTTGGGAGCGCTCGACCTCAAGCTGCGCGAACACATGAAAATCGAACTCAAGCAGTTACAAGCTGCGTTCGGCACCACCTTCGTGTATATCACCCATGATCAATCCGAAGCACTGGTGCTGTCGGATCACGTCGGGGTGATGAGCGGCGGGCGCTTCGAGCAATTGGGCACGCCCCAAGATTTGTACTATCGGCCGCAGACGCCCTTCGTGGCCGCATTCGTCGGGGCCAACAATCGCATCGTCGGCCGTGCCACCCAAAGAGACGGGGGCTTGGTTGAAATCACCACCGCGGACGGTTGGATCATCCGCGCTCGCGCTCAAGGGCCGATCGCCGCGGGCGACGCCGTCGAGGGCTTCGTTCGCCCGGAAGTGGCAAGTCTCGGCAGGCATGCGCAAGAACTGCCCGGCGGACAGCCCTATCACGCGGGCCAGGTTCAAAGCCTGTTGTTCGACGGAGCGAATTCGGCGGTCCTATTACGGGAGTCCCGAACTCGCCGCGAGTTTCGCATTGCCCTGCCTCAAACCGGGCAATTTTCGGATCTGAAGCCGGGCGAGTCCGTGCTATTCAGTTTCGATCCCGAACGAGCCGTGTGCTTTCCCGCTCGTTCCGGAGCCGCGGGACAGGATGGATAACGCCCTTAACGCGAGCTGGCGCGGACGCTTGAGTCTGGGTCTATTGCTGGCTCCGGCCCTCCTGTGGTTGGGCGCGCTGATCATCTTGCCGCATGTGGACCTCGCCGTACTTTCGTTTCGCGAACGGGTGGGTCCGCGCCAATATGTTCCGAGTCTCGCCCAATACAAAACCTTTTTCGCGGAACCGCTGTATTGGCGCGTGTTCGTCCGCACCGCGTTGCTATCCGCCGCCGCAACGCTGCTGACATTGCTGCTGGCGTTTCCGATCGCCTGGAGCATCGCAAAACTTGGGCGAGGCCGAACGAGCTCTTTGCTGTTCATACTCTGCTTGATCCCATTCTGGGTGAGCGAGACGGTGCGCACCTTGGGCTGGATGATTTTGCTGCGAGAGTCCGGAGTCCTGCCGTCCTTGCTGGTGAAGCTCGGTATCACCGACGTCCCGGTCGAATTGCTGTACCACGATGCGACCATACTGGTCGGTTTGATCTATACGTCCCTGTTGTTCATGGTCATACCGCTCATCTCGAGCCTGGAGAGCCTGGACAATGCACTGATCGAAGCCGCGTATGATCTCGGCGCCGGCGGATTCGCCATTTTGCGCACCATCGTCATTCCGCATGCGGCACCGGGCATTACGGCGGGATGCATCGTCGTCTTCATGCTCACGTTGGGGAACTACCTGACGCCGACGCTGCTCGGCGGCAAGAACTCCCAATGGTTCACCGAACAAATCTATACGCAGTTCATTACCCGCTTCAATTGGGAACAGGGTGCGGCGTTCGGCTTCCTGTTGCTGGCCTTGTCCACCGCAATGGTGGTGATTGGATTGAAAATCACCGGCCAACAGTTCGGTGACGTAATGCGCCGGACATGATTCCGTCACTGCCGCGTTCTGCCTGGCTGCGCGCCGCCACCAGCGCGTATGTCGTTGCGTTCCTGGCATTCCTGTTCCTGCCGTTGGCCATAGTTGCCGTATTCGCGTTCAACGATGCGCCCTACCCCGCCCCTCCATGGCGGGGGTTTACGCTTGATTGGTTCCTCGGGAACTCCCTCATTGGCCGCACCGGGCTTTTTGCCGATGCCGAATTGCTGGGCAGCATCTACACCAGCGGCGTCGTAGCGAGTTGGGTCACGCTGCTGTCGGTTCTGCTGGGCACGGCCAATGCATTCCTTCTCGAGCGCGGGCGCTTTCCCGGCAAGCAGGCGCTGTCCGTGTTGATGCTGGCCCCGCTGGTCATCCCTGGGGTAATTCTAGGAATTTCGATTCTCGCATTCGCGAGTCGGATTGCGGAATTTGCCGACGATGCGCTCGGCCTGGAGCTGGACTTTTTGCGGCCCGGCCTGCCCTTGGTGGTGCTCGGCCAATTCTCATTCATCGCGACCATAGCCACGCTGACGATCAGCGCGCGCCTGAGGCGCTTCGACCGCACGCTCGAGGAAGCTGCATTGAATCTCGGTGCGTCCAAAATAGCTGTTTTCCGTACCATCCTCTTGCCGTATCTGCGCCCGGCACTGTTGGGCTCGGCGGCCATCTCTTTCTTGATGTCTTTCGAAGATTTCAACACGACGTTGATGCTGGTCGGCGCGGATTCGCCGCTGACCGTGATGATGTATGGTCGAATGCGCGAGGGCGCAAGTCCCGTGTTGAACGCCGTCAGCCTATTTCTGATGGTCGCATCGGCCGTTCTCGCGCTGACCTTTGCGCGACGCAAAGCCAAAGCTGCTTAGGACGGACGTCGCCTCAGCATCACTGCACACGGGCCGCTGCCTGCAAGAGCTCGAGCCCCGCGGCGTCTTTAACATAACGATCCAAGAGCGCGGTGTAAATGCGCCTCGATTGCTCTTATTTGCATTTTTTTACCTTCGAATCCCGCAACATGCGATGAACGTCACCTGCTCGCCCAGCGCGGCATGCCACCTCGGCACACCGCGTGGCTGGCACGCTCGATACTGTCATGTTTGTGCTCGTTTGTGACTCATAATCAGGGAATGCCCCATCCGACGTCACATGAGTTGACGGCTGGTGGGGTCAATGTGGCCGGTTTAATCTTTGTCGGAGAGGTGTGAAGGGTTGATGGATACGATGGGTGGTAATGGTTCCGAGCAAGCGATCGTGCGTGTCACCTATCTTGAACAGAGTGAGCCGGCGCAGCCGCCCGCTCTTTACTGGGGCAGCGAGCGCGTTACTCTCGAGCGAATGACACGCGAAGCCTACCTCGCGCTCTATCGCAGCGTGGGCGAACCGCTTGGCTGGGACCAGCGCCTGTCGATGCCCGAGGCAGAGCTCGAAGCGTTGCTCGCCGGCGAATCGTTGCATATTTACGTTCTACGGGACGCCGGCGGGCTCGCGCTCGGTTTCAGTGAGTTCGACCGCAGCGGCTTTCCTCACATCGAGCTGAAGAATTTCGGGCTGGTGCCGGCAGCTCAGGGCCGCGGTCTTGGGCCCTGGCTGCTCGCGACTGCTTTGCAGGGCGAATGGCGATCGAATCCCGACCGCATATGGCTGCACACCGATACCTGGGATCATCCGGCGGCCCTGAGCCTATACGAACGGGCCGGCTTCCGGGTATTTGAGGTGCGTGACGAGCCGGCTCAGCCGCTCTAACCATTTCGAGTTGGCGGCCACAATAGATCAGGGAGGTCGGCCAGACTCTCAATCATCGCATCGCAGGCGAGAGAGCGCGGATCTTGGCCTTCGTTGTAGCCGTAGGGAACGCAGACGATGGGAATGCGCGCAGCGCGGGCCGCGCTCACATCGCTGATCGAGTCGCCCACCATCAGCGCGTGTGACGGCGCAACTGCCAGTGATTCACACGCGAACAGCAACGGCTGCGGGTCGGGTTTGCGGCGCTCGCAGGTGTCGCCGCCGACGACGACGTGAACCCATCTCTTGAGATCCAATCGATGCAACAAACCGTCGGCAAATCGCCATTGCTTGTTGGTGACCACGGCGATCTTCATGCGGGCATCGTGCAATGTCCGCAGCGTTTCGCTCACGCCGGCATAGGGCTGCGCGTCTGATTCGTTGCGTTCCTCCAGCGCGCCATAGTGATGAAAAAAACGGTCGAGCATCGTTGTTCGATCGACATCGTTCAAAACGTACCCTCGGGCAGCGGCGGCACGCTCGATCAGGATCTGGGAGCCGCGGCCGATCATGCGGGACACATCGCTCACCGGCAGTGGCGCCCAGCCGCGTTCGTCGAGCGTGCGGTTGAGCGCACGTGCGATATCGGCGACGGTGTTCAAAAGCGTCCCATCGAGATCGAACAGCACGGCATCGAGCGCTTGTCCGCGCCAAGACGCGGCGGATCGTGTCTGTGCCATGACTACACGACGACACTGACCGGACAATGATCGCTGCCCAGTATCTCGGGGTGAATGGCCGCACTCTTCACCGATGCGCGCAGCGCCGTCGATACCAAGAAATAGTCGATTCTCCACCCGACATTGCGGGCCCGAGAGTTCGCGAAATTGCTCCACCAAGAGTAGTGGCCATTCCCTTGAGTGAACAGCCGGAAAGTGTCGACGAATCCGGCATCCACAAAATTCTGAAACCCCTTGCGCTCCTCATCGGTAAACCCTTTCTTGCCGCGATTCGGCTTGGGATTCGCGAGATCGAGTTCGGTGTGAGCGACGTTCAAGTCGCCGCAGAAAATGACGGGCTTGTGCATCTCGAGTTGCTTGCAATAGGCAAGAAACGCGGGGTCCCAGTGCTTGAAGCGCAGCGGCAACCGGCTGAGATCGTCCTTCGCATTGGGCGTGTACACCGTCACTACATAGTACTTCTCGAATTCCGCGGTAATCACCCGGCCCTCTTCGGCGCTATCGCGCTGCAATTCGTCGGCGAAGCTGAAGCGCTGCGCGAAGTCCTGCGGGTAGCCATTCGTGATGGCGATCGGCTCTTGCTTCGAAAAAATAGCCGTGCCCGAATAGCCCTTCTTGACCGCTGAGTTCCAATACTCGTGATAATCCGGCAGATCGATTTCAATCTGCCCACGCTCAGCCTTGGTTTCCTGAAGACATAAGATGTCGGGCTGGTGTTCCTGCAGAAACGACAGGAACAGTCCCTTTCGATGAACGGCACGGATGCCGTTCACATTCCACGAATAGATCTTCATAGCCGGTGTCTCGGGTTGGCAGAATCAGCGTGAGACGATACTCGGCCTTTTGTATCCTGGGTGAATTTTTTAAAGATTCCACCCTCCGCCCAGCGCCTTGTAAACGGCGATCAGCGACGTGGCCGCATCGGTACGGCTTTGCGCGAGCAGCAACTCGGCACTCAAGGCCGTGCGCTCTGCGTCGAGCACCTCCAGAAAGTCGATCAAGCCGCCTTCGAAACGTCGCCGCGCCAAATCGGCCGCCTTGTCGCTGGCCGCCGCAGCCACCTTCAATGCCTCGCGGCGCGATTGCGAACGGCCGTAGCTGATCAATGCACCTTCGGTGTCTTCCAGGGCATTCAACACGGCGCCTTCGTAATTTGCGAGCGCTGCATCGGTCTGTGCCTTCGCCGAACCGATCCGCGCCCGCACGCGGCCGAGATCGAACGCGGCCCAGGAGATGCTCGGGCCGGCCGAGAAAAACAGCGCGTCCTTGGTCCCAAACTCACTGAAGGTCGGTGCCAGATAGCCCACACTGCCGGTGAGCGTCACCTTGGGAAACAAATCACCCACCGCCACACCCACCCGCGCCGTCGCGCCCGCAAGGCGTCGTTCCGCCACACGGATATCCGGTCTGCGGCGTAGCAATTGTTCCGGAGTACCGACGGCATTGAGCAGCGGCAGGTCGGGCGAAGGTTTGGGCGCCAGCCTTTCGGCGAGTGCGTTCGGCTGTCGCCCCGTGAGCACGCTCAAGCGATAGACCGTCGTCGCGACCGAGGTCTCGAGCAACGGTATCGAGGCTACGGTAGTCTGCCACTGCGCTTCGGCGCGCGCGGTGTCCAACTGATTGCCGCGGCCCGCCTCCAGGCGCACCCGTGTCAGTTTCAAGGTGCTGAATTGGTTGTCGGCATTACGCTGGGTTAGCTCGAGCTGATCCTGCAATCCGCGCAATACGAAGTAGTCACGGCATAGCTCGGCGATCACGCTGACCCGGGCATCCTGCAATGTGGCAGCGGCCTCCCCGACGCCCGCACGCGCCGCTTCGACATTGCGTCGCACGCGGCCGAACAGATCCAATTCCCATAGGCCGCTGAACCCGGCATCCGCGCTGTCGAACTCACGATCATGACGATCGACACCGGGCAACTGTTGCTGCGCATACAGATTATGCGTATAGCCCCCGGTCAACGTGGCCGTCGGGAACAAATCGAAACCGGCCAGGCGCCGGGCCGCGCGCGCCGCCTGCAAATTGGCGGCCGCCGCCGCCAAGCCTTTGTTATGGGCGAGCGCATCGTCAATCAGACTATCGAGCAAAGGATCGGCAAACGTCGTCCAGTATCGCTCGACGCCACCCCCCTCGGCGAAGCCAGGTTCGCCGGCATTCACAAAATGCACATCCACCGGCGTCGTGGGCTGATGGTAGTTCGGACCCACGGCGCATCCGGCCACCAGTGCGGAATGAACCAAACAGGCGCAGAGCTTACGCACGCCGCGGCGCCTCGCTCGACGACACCGCCGACGCCTCCGACGCCGATGGAATGAGATGAGACATCCGGCGTTTCTCCAGCAACGCCTCGATGGTGACGAAAAACACGGGCGTCAAGAAAAGCCCGAACAGCGTGACGCCGAGCATGCCGGCGAATACGGCGATGCCGATGGCTTGGCGCATTTCGCTGCCCGCGCCGGCCGCGGTCACCAGCGGTACCACACCCATGATGAACGCAAACGAGGTCATCAAAATGGGCCGGAGGCGCAAGCGGCATGCCTCGACCGCCGCTTCCACCGGCGCCAAACCATGCTCGACGCGTTCGCGTGCAAACTCCACGATCAGGATGGCATTCTTGCAGGCCAGACCCACCAGCACGATGAAGCCGATCTGCGTCAACACGTTGTTGTCGGATCCCTTGAGCCACACGCCCGCCATCGCCGACAGCAGACACATGGGCACGATGAGAATGACCGCCAGCGGCAATGCCCAACTCTCGTACTGCGCCGACAAGATCAAAAACACCAACATCACACAAATAGGAAACACCAGCAGCGCGGTATTGCCGGCGCTTTTCTGCTGGAAAGTCAGGTCCGTCCACTCATAGCCGAAACCATTGGGCAGCGTGTCCTTCAAAACCCTTTCCATGGCCGCCGATGCTTGGCCTGAGGAGGTCCCCAAAGACCCCGCTCCATTGATATCGGCGGCGAGATACACGTTGTAATGCGAGACCCGGTCGGGACCGGCTTCGAATCGGACGTCGGCGAGCGCGCCGATCGGCACCATGTCGCCGTTGGCATTGCGCGTCTTCAAATTGGCGATGTCCTCGGGCTTATTGCGAAACTTCGCCTCCGCCTGAGCATACACACGGTAGGTCCGGCCGAATCGGTTGAAATCGTTGATGTAAACGGATCCCAAGTACGCCTGCAATGTGTCGAACACGCTGGACAGCGGGACGCCCTGCCGCTTCGCCTTGATGCGGTCCACGTCGGCGAACAACTGCGGCACGCTGTTTTGGAAGGTGGAATACGTGGCGTACGGATTGAGCTCGCGCTGCTGCCTGGCTTTGTTCAACACCTCGGCGGTAACGCGCGCCAGCTCGTCATAACCGTGCGCACCTCGGTCTTGAATGTAAAGCTTGAATCCGCCGGTATTGCCCAACCCTTGCACGGGCGGCGGCGGCACCGCAAAGATTACCGCGTCCTGGATGGCGCTGAATTTCTTGTTCAGCGCCCCAACGATGGCGGTCGCCGACAAATCCTTCGTGGTGCGTTCATTGAAGGGCTTCAGCGGGAAGAACAGCACCGCGGCGTTGCTCAGGTTGACGAAGCCCTGCACCGACAGACCGGAAAAACCGATGACGTGATCGACGCCGGGCGTCGCCTTTGCCAACTCGGAGATCTGGCGTACGACTTTTTCCGTGCGATCCAACGAGGCGGCGTCCGGCAATTGCACGATGCCGATGAGGTACTGCTTATCCTGTCCCGGGATGAAACCGCCCGGCACGATGCGAAAAATCCCCCAGGTACCGATCAACAGCAGGACGAACGCGACCAGGACGACCCCACGAATGGCGGTAATGCGCCGTACGCCGAGGCCGTAACGCGCCGACCCGCGCTCGAACACCCGGTTGAAGAGCGCGAAAAACTTCCCCAGGATCCGATTGATGCCCCGTTGGAACATATCGGGCGGCGCGTTTTTCGGTTTCAGCAACAACGCGGCGAGCGCCGGTGACAGGGTCAACGAGTTGAAGGTCGATATGAGGGTGCTCGCCGCAATCGTGATGCCGAACTGGCGATAGAATTGCCCGGTGAGTCCGGAGACGAAAGCCACCGGCACGAACACCGCGCACAATACCAAGCAGATGGAAATGATGGGGCGCGTCACCTCGCCCATCGCCGCATGCGCCGCCGAATGTGGATTGAGGCCATCCTCGATTTTTCTTTCGATATTTTCCACCACCACGATGGCATCGTCGACGACGATTCCGGTGGCGAGCACCAAACCGAACAGCGTCAGAGAATTGATCGAAAATCCTGCCAGCAGCAATGCCGCCAGCGTGCCGACGATAGCCACCGGCACGGCCACCAGCGGAATGACGCTTGCGCGCCAACTCTGCAGGAATACCACGACCACCAAGACCACCAATGCAACCGCCTCGATGAGGGTATGGATGACCGCTTCGATGGAACTGCGCACGAATACGGTGGGATCGTAGTCGATCTCGTAGCTCACGCCTTCCGGAAAGTTCTTGGCGAGTTCCTTCATGGTCGCGCGCACGCCGTCGGACAACTGCAGCGCGTTCGCGCCCGGCAATTGGAACGCGGGGATCGCCACCGCCGGTCCACCGTCCAACATGCTGCGAAGTGCATAGTTATCCGGACCCAATTCCAACCGCGCGATGTCGCGCAGGTAAGTGGTCTCGCCGTTCGCACCGTTCTTGACCACGATGTCCTCGAACTCTTGCTCCGTCTGCAGCCGTCCCTGCGCATTGACGATGTATTGAAATTCCGTTCCCGGGAGCGCCGGTTGACCGCCGATCTGGCCGGCGGCAACCTGGACGTTTTGTTCGCGCACGGCGTTCAAGATCTCGTCGACGGACATGTTGCGAGCCGCGATCTTGGCAGGATCGAGCCACAGCCGCATCGAATAGTCGCCCGATCCGAACACCCGAACGTCACCCATGCCCGGCAGACGCGCCAACACATCTCTGATTTGGATGACCGCGTAATTGCGCAAGTACAGCGAGTCGTAGCGCCCGTCCGCGGACTTCAAGAAAACGACCATGGTGAGGTCCGGGGAGCGCTTCTGGGTAACCAGTCCCAACTGCCGCACCACCTCCGGCAACCGCGTCTCGGCTTGCGCGACGCGGTTCTGCGTCTGTACCTGCGCGATGTCGAGATCGGTGCCAAGCTTGAACGTTACCGTGATGGAGAAAACGCCGTCCGGCGTGGAAGTGGAATTCGTATAGATCGCATTTTCCACGCCGTTGATCTGCTGCTCGAGGGGCGTGATGACCGTTTCCGCGATGGTCTTCGGTGAAGCCCCGGGATACTGGCCGCTCACGACCACCGTGGGCGGCACGATTTCCGGATACTCGCTGATGGGAAGCGTCGGTATGGCCAGCAGCCCCGCGACGGTAATCAAAATCGCCAGCACCGTCGCGAAAATCGGACGCTCGATGAAGAAGGAGGAGATGTTCATCGGACTAGGTGGCGCCCATCTGAATTTTCTGTGGGTTTACCGTGATTCCAGGATGCACTCGCTGCGCGCCGTTCACCACGATCACGTCTCCGGACTTCAGGCCTTCGCGCACGATACGTAGGCCGTCGATGATACGGCCGAGCTTCACGCGACGATATTCGATCACGTTGCCGGGACCCAGCACGAAAACGTACTTCTGGCTCTGATCGGTATTGACCGCCCGATCGTCGATCAAGATCGCCGAGTATTCGCTGCTGCCCAGCAACTGGACCCGTGCGAACAGCCCCGGCGTGTACAAGCCATCCTTGTTCTGCAAAATCGCGCGGGCGCGTATCGTGCCGGTTTGCGGATTCAGCTGGTTGTCGACGAAATCGACGGTGCCGGAGTGCGGAAATCCCTCCTCGTTGGCCAATCCGACTTGAACCGGATTGGCCACATCGCGCGAACTGGGACGCTCGCCGGATCGCGCCATTTGCGAATAGCGCAAATAGCTTTGCTCATCCGCGTCGAAGTAGAGGTACATCGGGTCCATGGAGACGACGGACGAGAGCAAGGTCCCGCCGTTGATGCCGCCGGTCACCAGGTTGCCGCGCGTGACCTCGGCGCGGCTCGCCCGGCCCGCGATGGGACTCGTAACTTGTGTGAAATTCAGGTTGAGGTTCGCAGCTTCCAATGCCGCTTCGGATCCGGCCACGTTGGCCTCGGTCTGCGCCAGTGCGCTCTTGCGCTCGTCGAGCTCCTCCTCGGACACGGCGCCGCTGTCCTTCAACCGCTGAACCCGCGTGAGTTCGATACGCGCGAGGTCGAGGGCGGTCTTGTAGCGTTTGACATCGGCAGCGGCGCGGTCGGCATCGGCTTTGTAGGGCCGCGGATCGATGACGAACAACAAGTCGCCGCGTTTGACCTGACTCCCCTCGGTAAACGCAACTTTGTCGATATAGCCGGATACCCGCGGCCGTATCTCCACGCTCTCCACGGCTTGCAGGCGGCCCGTGAATTCATCCCAATCCTTGACGCGCTTCTCCAGGACTTGCGCGACGCTGACTTGCGGCGGCGGGGGCGCCGCAGGGGCGTTGCTACCCGAGCTACCGCAACCGCCGGTCATCAGTAGCACGCCCACGGCCGCCAATAACGGACCCCAGGGGGTTGATATTCTGGGCACTGACGATCTCCCTGATTAGGCCTCTTCTCCGGACATTTCAACATAATGCAGCGGCATCTGTATGCAGGAAAGGCGTCCGGACTCGCGTCACAACACCCCAAGAACGCTATTGACAATCATTCGCATTCGCGTTTATGCTGCGTCTCATGATTATTTGCGTATGCAATGCGGTGTCGGATAGACACATACGAGCGGCGGTGAACGATGGCGCATCCTGCATGCGCGATATCGCGCGCGGCTTACGGGTGGGAACCTGCTGCGGTAAGTGCGTGCCGGAGGCAAAGACCGCGTTGAACAAGTGCGTGGCGCAGCGCGACCAAGTCGCCATGTCCGGTTACTTTCCCGAAGCGGCCGCAGAATTCGCTGTTTGACGAGCGCCCCCCTCGCCTTCGAAGGCATACAATCCTGCCGCCTGAGTTCACAATGAGGGGTGTGCCGTGCAAGGCGACGCGAAAGTATTGGATTATCTAAATCAGGCCCTGAAAAACGAGCTCACCTCGGTCAATCAGTACTTCCTGCATGCTCGCATGCTCGATAACTGGGGTCTGAAGCGCCTCGGCAAGATCGAGTACGAAGAGTCCATCGACGAGATGAAGCATGCCGACCGGCTGGTCAAGCGCATCCTTTTTCTTCAGGGACTGCCGAATCTCCAGGATTTGGGCAAGCTATTCATCGGCGAAAGCGTGCGCGAGATCCTGGAGTGCGACCTCAGGCGCGAAATGGACGCCCATCCCTTGTACATCGAGGCCATTGCTCATTGCGAGACGGTGAAGGATTACGTCACTCGCGAACTCCTGGTTCATATCCAAAAGAGCGAGGAAGAGCACATCGATTTCATCGAGGAGCAGCTGGGCCTCATGGATAAAATGGGCCTGCCCAACTACATCCAAAGCGCGACCGGCGAATTGGGGGCCGGCGCCGGCTGATCGCTCCCTCGCGGACCCGCGCCTCGCCGGCCGCGCCGCGACGATTCGCGCCGCGTAGCCCCGGCTCCGCTGCATAGACGGTATCGATCGATCTCATAGAATCAATCGTCTGGATCTAAATCCAGCAGTCGTTAGGATTACCTTCGTTCGATATTCAGCAACGAGGAAAGCCAATGACCGATTCCAAAACCCATTTGACCTCAGCCTCCGGAATACCGGTCGCCGATAACCAGAACTCGCTCAGTGCAGGTCCTCGCGGACCACTGCTGCTGCAGGACTTTCATTTGATCGAGAAGTTGCAGCATTTCAATCGCGAACGAATTCCGGAGCGCGTGGTTCACGCCAAGGGCACGGGTGCGTACGGAACCTTCACCGTAACCCACGACATAGCGAAATACACCAAAGCAAAACTATTCAGCGCCATCGGCAAGAAGACCGATACTTTCGTTCGATTTTCCACCGTCGGGGGCGAACGGGGCTCGGCCGACACCGAACGCGACCCACGTGGCTTCGCCATGCGTTTCTACACCGAAGACGGCAATTGGGATCTGGTCGGCAACAATACGCCGATGTTCTTCATCAAGGATCCGATCAAGTTTCCGGATTTCGTTCACACCCAAAAGCGCGACCCGCAGACCAACCTCAAGTCGGCGCAAATGATGTGGGATTTCTGGAGCAACGCGCCCGAGAGCTTGCACCAGGTCACCATGTTGTTCAGCGACCGCGGCACGCCCGATGGGTATAGGCACATGGACGGATTCGGCAGCCACACTTTCAGCCTGGTCGACGCCGCGGGGAGACGCGTGTGGGTGAAGTGGCACCTGAAAACCAGGCAAGGCATCAAGAACTTGAGCCCCGCCGAGGCAATGCGCCTCGCCGGCGCGGATCCCGATCATGCACAACGCGATCTATTCAATGCCATCGCCGCAGGTGACTTTCCCAAATGGGACGTCTCGATTCAGGTGATGACCGAAGAAGGCGCCGTAGCATGGGAACGCAGAACCGGCTGGAATCCGTTCGATCTAACCAAGGTCTGGCCGTACGGGGATAGTCCGAGAATTCCAGTGGGTGTCCTCGAGCTCAACCGCAACCCGGACAATTACCATGAGCACGTCGAGCAAGCCGCATTCTCACCGGCGAACATCGTGCCGGGCTTAGGCTACAGTCCCGACAAAATGCTGCAGGGGCGCTTGTTCGCTTACCACGATGCCCAGCTCTATCGTGTGGGGACCAATCATCAGCACCTGCCGGTAAACCGGGCGCGTTGCCCATTCCATAACCAACAGCGCGACGGCCAAATGGCGCTATCGAACGGCGGTTCCGCGCCGAACTATGAAACGGTCGATGCGGCAGGCACCTCGCCTCACGGCTTCGGCAACGGCGATGGGGGCTGGGCCTTGAGCGGCAATGCCGGTCGTTACGACGAGCGCGGCGCGTCCGATGATTTCACTCAGGCGGGGAATTTGTACCGCATCATGAAGCCCGACGCCCAAGATCGACTCACCTCGAATATCGCCGGCGCAATGCGGAACGTGTCGGACGACATCAAGCAACGGCAAATCGGCCACTTCACGAAGGCCGACCCTGCCTATGGGGCAGCGGTGGCCAAAAAGCTTGCGGCCCTCGGAGCTGGAGATGCGCAAGCCGCGCTCTCTCGGTCGATCTCCATGGAGGCGTAATTGTAATTACGCTAGTGTCCTGTCCCGTAAATAGCTTGCTCGATCCGCCAGCGAATTTTTGTGCCGGGCAAGGCGCGCCGACGAGGCATAGCGGGCACTATGGCGAGGAGGCGCAACGCCGCCCGGCGCGAA
>Ga0179596_10000131_pt1 | contig 59318 bp, 45 predicted proteins | sample CZODoug1_1_08_16_FD_155494 | JGI IMG/M metagenome (GOLD analysis project Ga0179596, IMG submission 155494) | Vadose zone soil fungal communities from Angelo Coast Range Reserve, California, USA - CZODoug1_1_08_16fungal (Illumina Assembly) | ecosystem: Environmental > Terrestrial > Soil > Vadose... | reverse complement strand
TGTGGTGGAGTTGATCGCCCCGATCGCGATGGAGCAGGGGCTGCGTTTTGCCATCCGCGAGGGCGGTAAAACCGTCGGCGCCGGGGTGGTCGCTAAGGTGATTGCGTAAATTTACAGGGCAGTAGCTCAATTGGCAGAGCGGCGGTCTCCAAAACCGCAGGTTGGGGGTTCGATTCCCTCCTGCCCTGCCATTTGAGCAGGCCTGTAGGTCAACGGCAGTAAACATGGCAGAAGTTCAAACACCTCCGGGCGCGTCGGCGAAGGATAGTGCGCTCATCGCGCTGTCCGTCCTGGTGCTATTTGTCGGGATTGGCGCGTTTTACTGGTACGAAGATCAGGCGCTGCCGATTCGGATCGCGATGGTCATCGCCGGCTTAGGGTTAGGCGCTGCGCTTGCGTGGTTCAGCTGGTACGGACGCGAATTTTGGCAATTTGCCCAAGCGTCGCGCATCGAGTTGCGCAAGGTCGTATGGCCATCGCGCGACGAGACGGTGAAGACGACCTACGTGGTGTTCATTTTTGCCATTGTGATGGGCTTGTTTTTTTGGGGACTCGATTGGGTTCTCACCTGGCTGACGCGGTTGTTGACCGGTCAGTCTGCCTGAAGGATTCGGAGCGCTTTATGTCCCTGCGATGGTATGTGGTTCACGCCTACTCGAATTTCGAGCACAAGGTGTCTCAGTCTCTCAAAGAGCGCGTCAAGCGCGCGGGCTTGGAGGCCAAGTTCGGCGAGATCCTCGTGCCGACCGAGGAGGTCGTCGAAATGCGCGACGGCCAGAAGCGTAAGTCGGATCGCAAATTCTTCCCGGGCTATGTGCTCGTGCAGATGGAGATGGATGAGGATACCTGGCACTTGGTCAAGGAAGTGCCCAAGGTCTTGGGTTTCATCGGCGGCACCAGCGACAAGCCGGCGGCGATCACGGACAAAGAAGCGATGTCGATTCTGCGCCGCGTGGAAGAGGGTGTGGACAAGCCGAAGCCGAAGGTGTTGTTCGAGCCGGGCGAAGTGGTGCGTGTGACCGATGGCCCGTTCAACGACTTCAATGGGGTGGTCGAATCCGTGAATTACGAGAAGAACCGGCTGCAGGTGGCGGTGCAGATCCTGGGGCGCTCGACGCCCGTGGAATTGGATTTCTCGCAAGTCGAGAAGGGTTGATTGGTTATCGGGCGGGGCCGCATCGGCCCCGTTGAAAGGTGGCGCGTAAGCGCCCAAAGAGTTGCGCGAAGCGCATGGGAATAGTTGGCGCGCAAGCGCCTAGAGCAAGGGTAAGCGCCTGCACACGAGGGGCGTATAGATCACGGGGAGCTTCTGGCAACAGAGGCGCTTGAACCCACAGGAGCGTTTAAATGGCGAAGAAGGTTACGGGCTATATCAAGCTGCAGATCCCTGCAGGCCAGGCAAACCCGAGTCCACCGGTGGGTCCAGCCCTCGGTCAGCAGGGTGTGAACATCATGGAGTTCTGCAAAGCATTCAATGCACAGACCCAGGCGTTGGAAAAAGGACTACCGACCCCAGTTGTGATTACGGTGTACAGCGACCGTAGCTTCACCTTCATCATGAAGACGCCGCCGGCGTCCGTATTGATCGCCAAGGCACTCGGGATTCCGAAAGGGAGCGCCACCCCGAACACCGCCAAGGTGGGCAAGGTGTCGCGCAAGCAGCTCGAGGATATCGCCAAATTGAAAATGCCCGACCTGACCGCCGGCGATCTGGATGCCGCCGTGCGCACCATTGCCGGCAGCGCTCGCAGTATGGGCGTCGACGTGGAGGGACTCTAAAATGGCAACGACCGTGAAACGAACCAAGAGCTGGAAAGAAAAGCTGCCGCCGGGCAAGTCGTATGCCATTGACGACGCGTTGAAGCTCGTCAAGGAATTCGCCACCGCGAAGTTCAATGAATCCGTGGACGTATCCGTCAACCTGGGCGTGGACGCCACCAAGTCGGACCAGCAGGTGCGCGGCTCGACCGTGATGCCGCACGGCACGGGCAAGACCGTGCGCGTGGCCGTCTTCACCCAGGGCAAGAACGCCGATGCCGCCAAGGCGGCGGGCGCCGACATCGTCGGCTTCGAGGATTTGGCCGAGAAGGTCAAGGCCGGCCAGATCGATTTCGATGTGGTGATCGCGAGCCCCGATGCCATGCGCATCGTCGGCCAACTGGGCCAGATTCTGGGCCCCCGAGGATTGATGCCCAATCCCAAGGTGGGAACGGTAACCCCGAACGTCGCGGAAGCCGTGAAGAACGCGAAGTCCGGGCAAGTTCGCTACCGAACCGACAAGGCCGGGATCGTGCACGCCCAGATCGGGCGCGCCAGTTTCGAACCGGCCGCGTTGAAGGAAAACCTCTTGGCGCTGGTCGCTGATCTGCAGAAGATCAAGCCGGCGACCTCGAAGGGCATCTATCTCAAGAAGCTAACCGTCTCCTCGACCATGGGTCCGGGCGTTACGGTCGATCAGTCCAGTTTGGGACTGTGATTGGTGGGTTTTGGTTAATTAACTTTTAGGACGGGGTCGCATCGACCCCGTACGAGTTGCGCGTAAGCGCATGAAGAGAGGGCTGCGTGCTGCCGTAGGGCAGAACGCAACCACCTTCGAAGACCGCAGGCGGGCAAGGGCCCTTAAAGATCAAAGGACCGATCAAGCCTGCGCAGATGGTGGGACCCGAATCAGGAATTTCCTGGTGAAGGTCGCACCGAGAGTACGGCGGCGTGCTCAAAGGGTGGGTAGGAGCGACGGCGCTCGTACCTGGTGTGTGACGCTTCTTTCCGGGGACCTATATGGCACTCAAGTTAGAAGAGAAGAAAGTCGTGGTGGCAGAAGTCAACGCGGTCGCGGCGAAAGCCCTGTCCGTGGTAGGCGCAGAGAACCGTGGCTTGACCGTGACGCAGATGACCGACTTGCGAGCGAAAGCGCGCAAAGAAGGCGTTTATCTGCGAGTGGTCAAGAATACCCTCGCGCGCAAGGCGGTTGCCGGCACCTCTTTCGAGTGCATTTCTCCGGCGCTGAAAGGACCCATTGTCCTCGCATTTTCCAACGACGATCCGGGCGCGGCTGCGCGCATCGTCAAGGACTTTTCGAAGGGCAACGACAAACTAGTGACGATGCTCGTGTCTTTGGGTGGGCAATTGCTCAAGCCCGATGCACTCGAGCGCGTGGCTTCATTGCCCACGCGTGCGCAGGCGCTATCGCAACTGTTGGGTGTGCTCAAGGCGCCGATTTCAAAGTTCGTTGGTACATTGGCGGCCCCCAACTCGAAGTTGGTACGGACGCTGGCTGCCGTTCTCGAGGCTAAGAAACTTGAAGCCGAGAAGAGCGGTGCGCCGGCATAGCCGGTGGACTTACGCGAATTAAACCTGATTCGGGTCGAAAGACCTTTTTAAGTTTTTTTGGAGACTAAAGATGGCTGTTACTAAAGACGAAATCCTCGATTCGATTTCCAAGATGTCCGTCATGGAAGTGGTCGAACTGATTTCCGACATGGAAAAGAAGTTCAACGTCACGGCAGCTGCTCCGGTAGCGGCAGCCGCGGCGGGTGGTGGTGCTGCTGCTGCTCCGGCGGCGGAAGTGCAGACCGAATTCACCGTGACGATGACCGAGTTCGGCGCCAACAAAGTGGGCGTCATCAAGGTCATCCGTGAGATCACGGGTTTGGGCTTGAAGGAAGCGAAGGATCTGGTTGAGGGCGCTCCCTCGACCGTCAAGGAAGGCATTCCGAAGGCGGATGCCGAGACGATCAAGACGAAGCTCGAGGCTGCTGGAGCCAAGGCTGTCATCAAGTAGTGACCGCCGTCGATAGCGCTGGGTTGACGGTTGTCGCTGACGGAGCGGCAGCCGTCGCCTGCGCGTTTGATTTTGTCGTTGATGACGATTCTTGCCCGAGTAGCGGGCAACTATCAGGCGGGGTCGCGCACACAGGTTCGCGGCCCCGTTCAATTCGGCGCGTAAGCGCCTGGACTATAGGGGTCGTGTCGATCCCGTTGAATTCGGCGCGTAGCGCCTAGGGGCACACTCAATGGCTTATTCTTTCACTGAAAAGAAGCGCATTCGTAAGAACTTTGGTAAGCGGCCGAGCATTCTCGGCACGCCATACTTGCTGGCGATCCAATTGGATTCGTACCGGCGATTCTTGCAGGCGGACGTCGCGGAATCCAAGCGCGACGAAATCGGCCTGCACGCTGCCTTTGACAGTGTGTTCCCCATTTCCAGCTATTCCGGCAACGCCACGCTCGAGTACGTGAGCTACCGCCTGGGCGAGCCGGTATTCGACGTCAAGGAATGCCAGCTGCGCGGTTTGACCTATGCGGCACCGCTGCGCGTCAAAGTGCGCCTCGTGGTGCTCGACAAGGAAGCGAGCGGCGCGAAGAAGCCCGTCAAAGACGTGCGCGAACAAGAAGTGTATCTGGGCGAATTGCCGCTCATGACGGACAACGGCACGTTCATCATCAACGGCACCGAACGGGTCATCGTCTCGCAGCTGCATCGCAGCCCGGGCGTGTTCTTCGATCACGATCGCGGCAAGACGCACTCGTCGGGCAAGCTGCTGTTCTCCGCCCGCATCATTCCTTATCGCGGCTCCTGGTTGGACTTCGAGTTCGACCCGAAGGACTGCGTGTTCGCGCGCATCGACCGCCGCCGCAAACTGCCGGTCACCATCATCCTGCGCGCGCTCGGATATACCGAGGAGCAGGTACTCGACATCTTCTTCGAGAAGAACACGTTCTACCTGTCCAAGAAGGAAATCGAGTTCGAAGTCATCCCGCAGCGCTTGCGCGGCGAGACGGCGGCGTTCGAAATTCGCGTCGGCAAGAAGGTGGTCGTGGAAGAAGGTCGCCGCATCACCGCGCGCCATGTTCGAGAACTGGAAGAGGCGCAGATCAAGCGCTTGCCGGTTCCGACGGAATACATGCAGGGCAAGGTTCTGGCGCACGACATCGTCAACACGGAAACCGGCGAGGTCCTCGCGAAGGCCAATGAGATCCTGACCGTTCCGACGGTGGGTAAGCTCATCGAGAACGGCATCACCGAAATCCGCACGCTGTACGTCAACGATTTGGACCGCGGCCCGTACATCTCGGACACGCTGCGCATCGACCCGACCAAAACCCGCCTCGAGGCGCTGGTCGAAATCTATCGCATGATGCGTCCCGGCGAGCCGCCGACCAAGGATGCCGCCGAAAACCTGTTCCAGAACCTGTTCTTCAACGGCGAACGGTACGATCTGTCGCCGGTCGGCCGCATGAAGTTCAACCGCCGCGTGGGCCGTGAGGAAATCACGGGCTCCGGTGTGCTCAGCAAAGAAGACATCATCGAGGTCATGAAGACCCTCATCGACATCCGTAATGGCAACGGCCACGTGGACGACATCGACCACTTGGGCAATCGCCGCGTACGCAGTGTCGGTGAAATGGCGGAGAACGCGTTCCGCATCGGCTTGGTACGCGTCGAGCGCGCCGTCAAGGAGCGTCTGACCATCGCCGAGAGCGAGCCCATCATGCCGCAGGAGATGATCAACGCGAAGCCGGTGGCGGCCGCGGTCAAGGAATTTTTCGGCTCCTCGCAGCTGTCGCAATTCATGGATCAGAACAATCCGCTGTCGGAAGTCACGCACAAACGCCGCGTTTCTGCATTGGGCCCGGGTGGCCTGACGCGCGAGCGCGCCGGATTCGAAGTACGCGACGTGCATCCGACGCACTACGGCCGGGTCTGCCCGATCGAGACGCCGGAAGGTCCGAACATCGGCTTGATCAATTCGCTCGCCGTGTATGCGCGCACCAACGATTACGGATTTCTGGAAACGCCGTATCGCCGTGTATCGAATGGCAAGGTGACCGACCAGATCGATTACCTCTCGGCCATCGAAGAGGGCCAGTACGTGATTGCGCAGGCGAATGCCGCCCTCGACGACAAGGGCGGGTTCACCGACGATCTAATTTCCTGCCGTACGCAGAACGAGTTCACCTTGTCGGCGCCGGACAAAATCGACTTCATGGATGTGTCGCCGAAGCAGATCGTGTCGGTGGCGGCGTCGTTGATCCCATTCTTGGAACACGACGATGCGAACCGCGCACTCATGGGTTCGAACATGCAGCGCCAGGCGGTGCCGACCTTGCGGTCGGAGACTCCGCTGGTGGGTACGGGTATGGAACGCGCGGTGGCCATCGATTCCGGCGTCACCGTGGTGGCGCGACGCGGCGGCAGCGTCGACTCGGTCGATGCATCGCGCATCGTGGTGCGCGTGAACGACGACGAGACGACGGCCGGCGAACCCGGTGTCGACATCTACTCGCTCACGAAGTACACGCGTTCCAACCAGAACACCTGCATCAACCAGCGTCCGCTGGTGCGTGCCGGCGATGCGATCAAGCGCGGCGACGTGCTGGCGGACGGCCCGTCGACCGACTTGGGCGAGCTCGCGCTCGGTCAGAATCTGTTGGTGGCCTTCATGCCGTGGAACGGCTACAACTTCGAGGACTCCATCCTCATCTCCGAGCGAGTGGTGGAGGAAGATCGCTTCACCACCATTCATATCGAGGAACTGACGTGCGTTGCGCGCGACACCAAGCTGGGCCCTGAAGAAATCACGGCGGACATTCCCAATGTGGGCGACTCCGCCCTGGCGAAGCTGGATGAAGCGGGTATCGCGTTCATCGGCGCGGAAGTGCGCGCGGGCGACATTCTGGTTGGCAAGGTCACGCCGAAGGGCGAGACGCAATTGACGCCGGAAGAGAAGCTGCTGCGGGCGATTTTCGGCGAGAAGGCTTCGGACGTGAAGGACACCTCGCTGCGTGTGCCCCCGGGCATGGACGGCACGGTGATCGACGTGCGCGTGTTCACACGTGACGGGGTTGAGAAGGACTCGCGCGCCCTCGCGATCGAGAAATCCGAACTCGAACGGGTTCGCAAGGACTTGGCCGATCAGCAACGCATTCTCGAGGACGATTTGTTCCAGCGCGTACGCGGAATGATCGACGGCAAGATCGCGGAAGCGGGTCCCAAGAAGCTGAAATCGGGGACGGCAATCGATGAGGCCTACCTCGCCGATCTGCCGCGCGAACAGTGGTTCGAAATACGCTTCAAGGATGAGGAGACCAATACTCAGCTGGAGACCGTCTCCGAGCGCTTGAAGGGTCAGCGCAAGACCTTCGAAAAGCGTTTCGAGGAGAAAAAGGCCAAAATCACCGCGGGCGACGATCTGGCGCCGGGCGTACTCAAGATGGTCAAGGTGTACCTGGCGGTGAAGCGCCGCGTGCAACCGGGCGACAAGATGGCGGGCCGTCACGGCAACAAGGGCGTGATCTCCTCCATCGTACCGGTGGAGGATATGCCGTACATGGCGGACGGTACGCCGGTGGACATCGTGTTGAATCCGCTGGGTGTGCCTTCGCGTATGAACATCGGCCAGATTCTGGAGACCCATTTGGGCTGGGCTGCCAAGGGTTTGGGCGCCAAGATCGGCAAGATGCTGGAAGCTCAGCATGCCGTCGTGGAACTGCGCAAGTTCTTGGGTCAGGTCTACAACGAGACCGGCGGCCAGAAAGAAGACATCAAGTCGATGAGCGATGCCGAAGTCATCGAGCTTGCCAGCAATCTCAAGAAGGGCGTGCCGATGGCGACCCCGGTGTTCGACGGCGCCAGCGAAGAGGAGATCAAGAATCTTCTGACGCTTGCGGATCTGCCGACCTCGGGTCAAACCACCTTGCACGATGGGCGTACGGGCGAGCAATTCGACCGGCCGGTGACCGTGGGCTACATGTACATGTTGAAGCTCAACCACTTGGTCGACGACAAGATGCACGCCCGTTCCACCGGACCGTACAGCTTGGTCACCCAGCAGCCGCTGGGCGGCAAGGCGCAGTTCGGCGGTCAACGCTTCGGTGAGATGGAAGTGTGGGCGCTCGAGGCGTATGGCGCCGCGTACACCTTGCAGGAAATGCTCACCGTGAAGTCTGACGACGTCAACGGACGAACTCAGATGTACAAGGCGATCGTCGACGGCAACCACGAAATGAAAGCCGGCATGCCGGAGTCGTTCAATGTCTTGGTCAAGGAAATACGGTCCTTGGCCATCAACATCGAACTCGAGAGCGAGGCCTAATCCATGAAAGATTTACTCAAGTTGTTCAAGCAGCAAGTGCCGGTCGAGAATTTCGATTCGATCAAGATCGGCCTTGCGTCGCCGGATATGATCCGGTCCTGGTCCTATGGCGAAGTGAAGAAGCCCGAGACCATCAACTACCGCACCTTCAAGCCGGAACGCGACGGCTTGTTCTGCGCGAAAATCTTCGGTCCCGTGAAGGACTACGAATGTCTGTGCGGCAAGTACAAGCGTTTGAAGCATCGCGGCGTGGTGTGCGAGAAGTGTGGCGTCGAAGTGACCCAGTCCAAGGTGCGCCGTGAGCGCATGGGCCACATCGAGTTGGCGAGCCCCACGGCGCACATCTGGTTCTTGAAATCGCTGCCCTCGCGCATTGGGTTGATGCTCGACATGACCTTGCGCGAGATCGAGCGTGTGCTGTATTTCGAGGCCTTCGTGGTGGTCGATCCGGGCATGACGTCCTTGCAGCGCGGTCAGTTGCTCACCGATGAAATGTATCTCGAGTCCATCGAAGAGCACGGCGATGAGTTCGACGCCCGCATGGGCGCCGAAGCGGTGCATGAACTGCTCAAGTCCATGGATCTGCCGTCGGAGATCGTCAAGGTTCGCGAGGACATGGCGAACACGAACTCCGAGACGAAGATCAAGCGGCTGTCGAAGCGGCTGAAGCTCATCGAAGCGTTCATGGAGTCTGGCAACAAGCCGGAGTGGATGGTGCTCACCGTATTGCCGGTGTTGCCGCCCGACCTGCGTCCGTTGGTGCCGCTCGATGGCGGCCGCTTTGCGACTTCCGATTTGAACGATCTGTATCGCCGGGTCATCAACCGCAATAACCGCCTGCGCCGGCTCCTGGAGCTGAACGCGCCCGACATCATCGTGCGCAACGAAAAGCGCATGTTGCAGGAAGCGGTCGATGCCCTCTTGGACAATGGCCGTCGCGGCCGTGCCATCACGGGCACCAACAAGCGCCCGCTCAAGTCCTTGGCCGACATGATCAAGGGCAAGCAGGGCCGGTTCCGTCAGAACTTGCTCGGCAAGCGCGTGGACTACTCGGGCCGCTCGGTCATCGTCGTGGGCCCGACGCTGCGTCTGCACCAGTGCGGATTGCCGAAGAAAATGGCGCTGGAATTGTTCAAGCCGTTCATTTTCTCCAAGCTGCAGCTGCGCGGCGAAGCCTCGACCATCAAGGCGGCAAAGCGCCTGGTGGAGCGTGAGGGACCGGAAGTCTGGGATATCTTGGAAGAGGTGATCCGCGAACATCCGGTGCTGTTGAACCGGGCGCCCACCTTGCACCGTTTGGGCATCCAGGCCTTCGAACCGGTATTGATCGAGGGCAAGGCCATCCAGCTGCATCCGCTGGTTTGCACGGCGTTCAACGCCGACTTCGACGGCGACCAGATGGCCGTGCACGTGCCGCTTTCCATCGAGGCGCAGCTCGAAGCCCGCGCATTGATGATGTCGTCCAACAACATTCTCTCGCCCGCGAACGGCGAGCCCATCATCGTGCCGTCGCAGGACGTCGTGCTCGGGTTGTACTACATGACCCGCGAAAAGGTGGGCGCCAAGGGCGAAGGCATGGCCTTCAGCGACGTCGCCGAAGTGCATCGTGCCTATGAGAGCCGCAACATCGATCTGCAGGCCAAGGTCAGGGTTCGTCTATCCGAGTGGACCCGTGCTGAGAAGGGCGCGCAGTTGGTTCAGAACATTCGGGTGGTGAACACCACGGCCGGCCGAGCGTTGCTGTCCGAGATCCTGCCGCATGGGCTGTCGTTCGATGCCATCAACCAGGATATGACCAAGAAGATCATTTCCGCGACGATCAACTTGTGCTACCGCACGGTGGGTCTGAAGGAAACCGTCGTATTCGCCGACCAGCTGATGTACACCGGCTTCCAATATGCCACCCGCGCAGGCGTATCGATCGGCGTGGACGACATGGTGGTACCGCAGCAGAAGATCAAGATCTTGGCGACTGCCGAACGTGAGGTGAAGGAGATCCAGGAGCAGTACTCCTCCGGTCTCGTCACCAACGGCGAGCGTTATAACAAGGTGGTCGACATCTGGTCGCGTACCAATGACCAAGTGGCCAAGGCCATGATGGAGAAACTGGGTACCGATGAGGTCACCGATTCCAAGGGAAACAAGGTCCGTCAGAAGTCGTTCAATTCGATTTTCATGATGGCCGACTCCGGCGCGCGCGGTTCCGCCGCGCAGATTCGTCAGTTGGCCGGCATGCGCGGCCTGATGGCGAAGCCGGACGGTTCCATCATCGAAACGCCGATCACGGCGAATTTCCGCGAAGGCTTGAACGTACTGCAGTACTTCATCTCCACTCACGGTGCGCGTAAAGGCTTGGCCGATACCGCGCTGAAGACCGCGAACTCCGGCTACCTCACGCGGCGTTTGGTCGATGTGGCGCAGGATCTGGTGGTGACAGAGATCGACTGCGGCACGAGCTTCGGGCTTTCGATCACCCCCATCGTCGAAGGCGGCGACGTGGTCGAGGGCTTGGGCGAGCGGGTCCTGGGCCGTGTGGCCTCGGAAGACGTGGTCGTGGCGTCCAGCGGCGAAGCGCTCGTCAAAGCCGGCACGTTGATCGATGAAAAGTTGGTGAAGCTCCTGGAAAAAATGGGTATCGATCAGGTCATGGTGCGATCGCCCATCACCTGCGAAACTCGTTACGGTGTTTGCGCTCAATGCTACGGACGCGATCTGGGTCGTGGTCATCGCATCAACATCGGCGAGGCGGTGGGTGTCATTGCGGCGCAGTCGATCGGCGAGCCGGGAACCCAGCTCACCATGCGTACCTTCCACGTCGGCGGCGCGGCCTCGAGAGCGGCGGCGGCCAACGGCGTCGAGGTCAAGTCGAAGGGCACGATTCGCCTGCACAACATCAAGACTGTGAGGCACGAAAAGGGTCACTTGGTCGCGGTGTCGCGTTCCGGTGAATTGGGCGTGGTCGATGAGTTCGGCCGCGAGCGCGAGCGCTACAAGATCCCGTACGGCGCCACCATCACGGTGAACGATGCCGATGTGGTGGCGGCCGGCCAGTCGGTGGCGAATTGGGACCCGCATACCCACCCGGTGGTCACGGAAGTGGCCGGCATGATCAAGTTCTCCGACTTCGTCGACGGCATCACCGTCACGACCCAGGTGGACGACGTCACCGGTCTATCCAGCACCGTGGTGCTGGATCCGAAGCAGCGCGGTTCGGGCGGCAAGGACTTGCGTCCTGTGGTGCGTTTGACCAATGCCAAGGGCAAGGAAGTCACCTTCGCCAATACCGACATCCCGGCGGTCTATGCGTTGCCTGCGGGCGCCATCGTCAGCCTGGAAGACGGTTCCAAGGTGTCGGTGGGCGACGTCATCGCACGTATTCCGCAGGAGTCTTCGAAGACCCGCGACATCACCGGCGGCTTGCCGCGCGTGGCGGACTTGTTCGAGGCCCGCAAACCGAAGGATTCCGCGATTTTGGCGGAGCGCAGCGGTACGGTCAGCTTCGGCAAGGAAACCAAGGGCAAGCGCCGCTTGATCATCACCAACGAGGCCACGGACAAGTACGAGGAGTTGATCCCGAAGTGGCGGCATCTCAACGTGTTCGAAGGCGAGCAAGTGGACAAGGGCGAAGTCATCGCCGACGGCGAGCCGAATCCGCATGACATATTGCGGTTGCGGGGCGTCGAGGCCTTGGCAAACTACCTGGTACGCGAAATCCAGGATGTCTACCGATTGCAGGGCGTGAAGATCAACGACAAGCACATCGAAGTCATCGTGCGGCAAATGTTACGTAAAATCGAAGTACTGGATACCGGCGATTCGGCGCTGCTTCGCGGCGAACAGATGGATCGAGGCCGGCTCCTGGACGTCATTGCGAAACAGAAAGCCGAGGGCAAGCACCAGTCGACCTGGGAACCCATGCTGCTGGGCATCACCAAGGCGTCCTTGGCCACCGAGTCCTTTATTTCCGCTGCTTCATTCCAAGAAACCACCCGCGTCCTCACCGAGGCGGCGGTCCGGGGTCTGAAGGACGATTTGCGGGGTTTGAAGGAGAACGTAATAGTTGGGCGCCTTATTCCCGCGGGCACCGGATTCGCGTATCATGCGCGTCGCCGACGTGCATTTGACGACAGTCGCCGCCGCAGCTTCATGGATGTGAGCGGTGGCATGGGCGACTCCGATGACACTGTACCGGCGGGGGACACTGAAGCTGCCGAATAAAAAAATAAGAAGTATCTAAAGATATGGCCTCGGACTCGCAAGGGTTCGAGGCCTTTTTTTATGGCGGCAACGAATGCGCGCCGACCATTAGTGCGGAACCAACGGGAAGTCGAGCATCATGTACAAAGGTAGCTGTCTGTGCGGTGCGATCCACTACGAGATTGCGGGTGAAATAGGGCCGATCGATTTCTGTCATTGTTCGCGCTGCCGCAAGGCGAACGGCACGGCGTTTCTTTCCGGCGCTCAAGTCAATCCGGCTGAATTCAAGATCACGTCCGGCGCAGACAGACTGACCGATTTCGAGTCGTCGCCGGGAGTACACCGCGTTTTCTGTAAACAATGCGGGTCACCGCTGTTCAGCCGGCGTCCCGGTCCCCCCGAGGTCATCCGGATCCGAATCGGCAGCTTGGATACGCCTCCGCACGGCAAGCCGCGAGCGCATATCTTTTACGCGGACCGGGCAGAGTGGTTCGAATTCCAAGACGACGTGCCCAAATTTGGTCAGCGACCGACGTGATCCCACGCTCGATCGCTAAGGCGTGAGACCCATCACGCTTTTGCCTGCTGGCGCGTTTATTGTAATGAACCGAAAGCAGGAAGATCGATTGTCATGTTGTTGCTAACCGCCATACTTCGCGTCTGGCTGCCGCCCGAAGCGGAACCAAACGACTTGCTGGCTCAAACGCGCCTCCGCCTCGGGCATTTGGGCTTGACGGTCATAGCGCTGGTTTTCATCCTGGTGACATTCTGGCAGCGTTAGCGCCCACTCGCGGCTAGCGCCTCCCGCGCCATTGGCGTAGGCGCGCACCCCACTGAAGCTTCGGTCGGCTCTGGCATAATGATCTGATCGACATGCAGGTCATACGCAAATCATCCTTCAGGCCGACTCCGTGGAAAAACGGCGGTGGCATCACACATGAGGCGCTACGCGTTCCGGCGAACGGAAATGCGTTTCGCTGGCGAGTGAGTGTCGCGGAGATCGATGCGCCGGGACCTTTCTCGGAGTTCGCCGAATACAATCGCAAAATGGTGCTGTTGCGGGGGTCTGGCGTCCGTTTGACGTTCGACGGCGGTATTGCGACCTATCTCCGGGCCGTCGGCGACCTAGCGGAGTTCGATGGTGCAATCGCCACGGAATGCGCATTGCTGAATGGCCCGTGCGTGGATCTGAATCTGATGGTTTCGAAGTCGATGACCGGGGTGCGGGCCTGGGTTGAGTGCTTGCGGGCACCGCGGATACTTCAGCCGTCTCACGCGAAGTTGCTGGCATTCGCGATCAGCGGCAGTGTGTCGGTCAATATCGCGAACCGCGCGCCCGCGACCCTCCATGAGTGGGATCTTGCGGTGGTTTCGCCGGACGATCGCGGCGCTGTAGGCCCGGCGGCGCTTGATGAGTCCGCTGCGCCCTTGGTGTTCTTCGCGACCTTGGACGATAATTAGCCACCGGCTTACGTAGGAAACCCGATGGTCGCCAATCTGAACACGCCGCCCGACGCCGCGGAGATGGAATCGCTTCGCCAAGCCGCGCGCGGGCATGCTCTGTGGTCCGAGGACCGTGCCGTTACGCGTTTGCTGCATCGATTGGAGCTTACGGGCGGCGCTCGTCACCGAGCCGTTTCCGTGGCAATGGCACTGGTCGATGGCGCGCGCGCGCGCCGCGACGAACGCCCGTTTTTGGATGCTTTTCTGCAGGAGTTCGGCCTGTCGAATCAGGAAGGCATAGCGCTGATGTGTATTGCGGAAGCCCTGCTGCGCATTCCGGACGATGCGACGGCCGATCGGTTGATCGCCGAGCAACTCGCGACCGGCAATTGGTCCGCTCATTCCGGTAAATCCGAATCACTTTTCGTCAACGCCTCGACGTGGGGGCTGATGTTGACGGGCGGTATTCTCGAGCTCGACCCAACCATCAAGGCCGACGCTTCCGGCTGGATCAAAAAACTCACACGTAAAGCCGGGGAACCTCTGGTGCGGCTCGCCGTGCGCCGAGCCATGCGTATCATCGGCGGCGAGTTCGTCGTTGGGCGCACCATCGAGGAAGCGCTGGCGCGCAGCGCGCGCGAACCGGATGTTGCGTTGTGCTCGTTCGATATGTTGGGCGAAGGCGCAAGAACGCGCGCTGATGCCGAGCGGTATCTCAAATCGTATGAACACGCGATCGATGTAATCGGCGCGGGCACGGGCGGGCGCCCCCCCCACGAAGTCTCGAGCATCTCCATCAAGTTATCGGCATTGGAACCGCGCTATTCGTTGCTTCAGCACGATCGAGTCATGGCGCGGTTGGCGCCGCAGGTCATCGAACTCGCGCGGCGTGCTGCTAAGCTCGGCGTTCAGCTCACCATCGATGCGGAAGAGGCGGATCGGCTGGATCTTTCCTTGGACATCATCGAGGTGTTGGCGCGCGATACGGCGACGCGGGGATGGCCGGGCTTGGGGCTTGCCGTGCAAGCTTACGGCAAACGCGCCTTGGACGTCATCGACTGGGTGGCTGCGACCGCGCGCGCGTGTGGTCGCCGGATGACGGTTCGTCTGGTGAAAGGAGCGTACTGGGACAGCGAGATCAAGCGCAGCCAGGAACGCGGACTCGAGGACTATCCGGTGTACACGCGCAAGACCACCACGGACGTGTCCTATCTTGCCTGCGCCGGCAGCCTGTTCAGTCATGGCGACGTCATCCTGGCTCAGTTCGCCACTCACAATGCGCACAGCATTGCCTCGATCCTCGAATTGGCCCCCACCGGCGCCGATTTCGAGTTCCAACGCCTGCATGGAATGGGGCGGCTCCTGTATGCCGAAGCCGCACGGCAGATCGCTCATTTCCCGCGAGTTCGAGTGTATGCGCCCGTCGGGGAGCACAAGGATTTGCTGGCCTATCTGGTGCGGCGGCTACTGGAGAACGGTGCCAACACGTCGTTCGTGAATCGCTTCATGGACGAGCAAGTGGCGGTGGTCGATATCGTGCGCGACCCCATTGCTGAACTCGAGCGATTGGACACGTTCAGGCACCCGCGCCTGTCTATTCCACTCGAGTTATACGCGGACCGCCGCAACTCGGTTGGGGTCGACCTGGGCAACCCCTTGGTACTCGATGAGCTACGCAATGCCGTCGCCTCCCGACGCTACACGGAGCATACGGCGGGGCCCATCATCAATGGAGCCTCCGGGCCCGGCGAGATGCACGTCGTCACGAATCCCGCCGACCGCCGCGACGTGGTGGGCCAGTCGCGCGACGCCACGCCCGCCGAGATTGCGAGCGCATTCGATGCATGCGGCGCGGCACAGCGGAATTGGGACGGTCTGGGTGGAGGCGCGCGTGCGGAGCGTCTCGATGAAGTATCCAACTTGCTCGAGAAGAGGTGCGCGGATTTCCACGAGCTGCTGGTCCGGGAAGCGGGAAAAACGTTGCCGGATGCGATTGCCGAGGTCCGTGAGGCGGTGGATTTTTGCCGCTATTATGCGGCACTGGCGCGCACTCAGTTCGCGGGCGCCACGCGCCTCAATGGGCCGACCGGCGAACTCAACGAACTGTCCTTGCACGGCCGCGGAGTATTTGCCTGCATCAGTCCGTGGAATTTTCCATTGGCGATCTTTGCCGGGCAAGTCACGGCGGCGTTGGCGGCCGGCAACTCCGTGGTCGCGAAGCCGGCGGAGCCGACGCCGTTGATCGCCGCGCGTTTCGTCCGATTGCTGCACGAGGCCGGTGTGGCGCCGGAAATTGTGCAGCTGGTTCCTGCGCGAGGCGCACTATTCGGCGAGATTGCGTTCGCGCATCCCGCGCTTGCGGGCGTTGCCATGACGGGTTCGACGGCGACTGCGCTGACCATCAATCGATCTTTGGCCGCGCGCAGCGGGGCTATCGTGCCGCTGATTGCGGAGACCGGCGGCCTGAATGCCATGATCGTCGATTCGACGGCTCTGCCGGAACAAGTGATCGACGATGTCATTGCGTCTGCGTTCATGAGCGCGGGACAACGATGCTCTGCGCTGCGGCTGCTGTTCCTTCAGGAAGACATCGCCGACACCATGCTCGAGATGTTGGCGGGCGCCATGGACGAATTGGTCATAGGCGACCCGGCTGATCTGCGAACCGACGTGGGTCCGGTGATCACGCCTGCCGCCGCCGATGGCTTGATGCGCCATGTCGCGAAAATGCGGGACGAAGCACGGATCATCAAGGCGTGCCGGCTCGACGATTCACACTCACAGGGGAGCTTCGTACCTCCACACCTCATCGAATTGAACGGCGCCGCGCAGCTGACCCGTGAAGAGTTTGGTCCCATTCTGCATGTCGTGCGGTATCGAGCGAGCGATATCGACAACGTGTTGGCGTCGATCCGAGCCAGTAACTACGGCCTGACACTGGGGGTGCAAACACGCTTGGAGTCGTTCTGGCGGGAAGTCTTTGCGAGTACCGCCATCGGCAACACCTATGTCAATCGCAATATGATTGGCGCCGTAGTCGGCGTGCAGCCGTTTGGCGGCACGGGACTTTCAGGGACGGGCCCCAAGGCCGGGGGGCCGCATTACCTGGGCCGATTCGCCAGCGAGCGCACTCTGACGGTCAATACGACGGCGACGGGTGGTAACGCCGCGCTGCTGAATCAGGGGAATTGATACTTTGCGCAGCGCGGAAACTCGGCGGGGCGACAGGCTTGGTCGCTTATGGCTGCTGGGAGACCTTGCTCGCCTTGGCATTGGCCTTAGCCGCTTCTAAATCAGCGTCCGCCTGATCCTTGCACAGCTTCTGATCGTGGCCTTCTAGAGTGTCGCATTTTTGAATGGCGACCTTGTGTTCGCCGTCAGCGCGCGCGACGGCCACCTCATAAGTGTCGTTGCTCATGTCTTTCTGCTGATCGCGCCGCGCGTCGGCAACTTCCTTGGCGGCCGATTGGTTCGCCGCAGCAATATCGGTCGCAGCCGCGTCGGGCGACTTCGCGTTGTTACAGGCGCTCGCCATCAACAGGGCGGTAAAACCAGCCAACAGGTGGAATTTTGCTTGCATCGTTATTTCCTTGTGTAGCAATCGCTGGGGCTACTTTGGGGTAGCGGTACTGCGATCGCTGTAGGCAAAAAGCGGCGAGGTCGAGTAGGAGTTACCCGGTCAGCAAAAACCTACGAATACTCATCCTCCTCCTCCGATAAGACCCCTCTGGCGGGAGGCCTATGGTGGGGTCGCTGGTATCACTTACTCAGGAGTACATTCATGTCCAATATCAAAGATGACAAGCCCATGGGCGACAAGGATCAGCGGGACAAAGAACAGCGGGAAAGGGATCAAAAGGCTGCCGCCGATCGGCAATCGACCGGTCAACGACAGCAGTCTCCCGGCCAGTCGGGAACCGCGGGCGGCAGCCAGCAAGGGGGCCAAAACGACAATCGAGGTACCCAGCAGGGGGGCTCCGGCGCTGGAAAATCGACCGAAACCAATAATGATCCCAATCGCAAAGGCGGCAAGATCTGAAGAGGCCGCGCTAGGCTTTGAGGTGAGGCGGGCGGCAACGAGAGTTGCCGGCCCGCAATTCGGCCCACAATTCACGTCTTTGATCCAATGAATCCGTGCCTTCGGGGGAGGGCACGCGCTCGCGGGAGGCGGCATGAAATTGGCATCACTCATATCCTTTGCGCTGTGTGGCATGATGAGCTGCGACATCGCGCCCGCGGCGTCCCTCCAGGCCCTCGTGGCCCCTCCGCCGAGCGAACAAGACGGCGAATTCATGGTCAGGGCGGTGGAGGCGAGTCGGCAGCAAGTGTCGGAAGCTCATGTGGCCTCTCAATCGACGCGACGCACTCAGATTCAGGCTACCGCACGCTCCATCGCCAGCGATCACGCGCACGCGATCCGGCGGTTGGTTGAGTTGGCCCGGCGAAAGGGCATGGATATTCCGCGCGACGTCGGTCTTCGGCGGGACGTCGCAGGTTCCGGGGAGTCGGATCCCGATCGTATCGCCGGCTTCCTCAAGGCGCACGAAGCTGCGGTTGCGTTGTTTCATCAGGAAGCGGTGCGAGGAATGGATCCCGATCTGAAAAGGTTCGCTCGAGCCACCTTACCCACGCTGCAGCGAAGGTTGGCCGCGCTGCGTTCCTTGCAGGACATGTATCCGCCGAACATGGACCCATCACGCTCCGACGGCTAGACCGCACCGCTTTGCGTGGCGGCGGCCCGAGCCGCCTGCCCTGAGGCGCAGCGCGTACACTAGCTCTCCACCTGTGCAGGCGATGTAAGCGGCGCCGCCGTGTCAAAATCCCCATCTTTGGACGGGCGCGGCCATCTATCTTTCATCAATGATGCGAAAGTCAACTCCACCGGCGGCCGGCAATACGCCCTATTCCGGACTGCCCATGGCGCACCGAACACTGGCCGCATTTCTGTCGGCCGTCACTGCGGTGGTGGTCATTGCCGTTTTGTCGTATACCTCGTTGCAAGCGACGGCAACCAGCGCCGAGAACCTCACCAAAACCGTCGAGGTCATGGCGCAATTACAGACCGTGCTGTCCACATTGAAGGGCGCGGAAGCCGGTCAACGCGGCTACCTGCTGACGGGCCGTGAAACTTATCTCGAGCCGTATTCGGCAGCGCAAGGCGCGCTCACCGGCGAGTTCACGGCTCTTCGCACGCTGACCGAAGAGGATCCTACGCAACGCAAGCGCCTCGAATCGCTGCAGAGCCTGTCGTACAGCAAAATGGAAGAACTCGGGGAAACCATCGCCCTGCGGCGTGCCGGGCAATCCGACCGAGCATTGATGGTGGTCGAGACCGATCGCGGCAAGACGTTGATGGACAGCATTCGGGTGTTGGTCGATGAAATGCAGACTTCCGAGCGTCGGTTGATCGCTGCTCGGACCACTCAGTGGCAGAACGCCGCGACCGTCTCGTTCGCCGTAACCGGGGGCGGCTCCGCCCTCCTTCTGATCTTGATTGCCGCTTCGGCGGCCATGGCCTCCCGCGACTTTCGAGTTCGACAATTGGAGTCCTGGCTCCGGGCGGGCCAGATCGGTTTGAACGAATTGATGCAAGGAGACCAACCCCTCGACAAGCTGGGCCACAATGTCCTGGGTTTTTTGGCCGAATACTTAGACGCCCAAGTGGGCGCTGTTTTAATTGCCGAAAGCGGCCATTTCCGACGGGTCGCCGGCTTCGCGCTTCCCGCCGGTAAGGATGTGGACGTGATCCGCCCGGGCGAAGGTCTGGCGGGTCAAGCGGCCAAAGCGAATCGGGCACTGCGTATTCGCGACGTGCCGGCAGACTATCTGCCGGTCGGCTCGAGCGTCGGTGGCGGCAAGCCCGGCGAGTTGCTGATTGCTCCCGCCAGCATCGACGGCATGGTGCACGCAGTCGTGGAGCTGGGTTTTTTCCGGGCAACCGACTCGGCGAACCAGGTACTTCTCGATCGGGTTTCGGAATCGATCGCGGTCGCGGTAAGGGCGGCGAAGGACCGCAGCCGGCTCGAGGAGCTCCTATCCGAAACTCAGCAACAGGCCGAAGAGCTGCAGACGCGCGAAGAGGAGTTGCGTGTGAACAACGAAGAATTGGAGGAACAAGGGCGCACCCTGAGGGAATCTCGCGCCCAATTGGAATCGCAACAGGCTGAACTCGAGCAGATCAACGCACAACTCGAGGAGCAAGCCCAAATCCTGGAACATCAGAAGGATGAATTATCGAAATCGTACGCGGTGCTGACCGAAAAAACGGCGGATCTGCAGCGCGCCAACGAGTATAAAAGCGAGTTCCTCGCCAACATGAGCCACGAGCTGCGCACGCCGCTCAATTCCACCCTCATTCTCGCAAGGCTATTGGCCGACAACAAAGAAGGAAACCTGACCGACGGCCAGGTGAAATTCGCGCAAACCATCTGGTCCGCCGGTAACGACCTATTGGCACTCATCAACGACGTCTTGGATTTGTCGAGGATCGAGGCAGGGAAAATCGATTTGGCCGCGGAGCCGGTATCGATTTCTCGCACACTCGAGGCGCTGAACAAGACCTTTCAACTTGCGGCGGACCATAAAAAGCTGATCTTTTCGACCACCATCGCGCCGGGAACACCGGAGCAGATCGAAACCGACCCGCAGCGGCTGGGACAGATCATGAAGAATTTGCTGTCGAACGCGATTAAGTTCACGGAAAAGGGCGAAGTGAGCTTGAGCGTGTTCACGTCCGCCGATGGTGTGTCATTCGCCGTGCGCGACACCGGGGTCGGCATCCCACCCAATCAGCAGGAGGTCATATTCGAGGCGTTTCGCCAGGCCGACGGCAGCATTCATCGCAAGTATGGCGGCACAGGTCTGGGATTGTCCATTTCGAAGGACCTGGCACGCTTGTTGGGCGGAACCATCGCGGTACAGAGCGCGCCCGGTGAGGGCAGCGTGTTTACTTTGACACTGCCGTCGCACTTCCCGCGCGACACCGATATCGCCGCGGAGCGAGACTCTCGGCGCGCAAACGGGGTGCCGGCGGCGGCAAAGGCCACCGGGGATTCGGCGAATGATCGGGCGAACGGCAGTCGGGGGAGTGGCGATCGGATCAAGCTGCGGCCCCTGGCTTTGGCCGTAGTCGAAGACGATCGCGACTCCCTGGCGCCCGGCGCGCGACTCATCCTGGTCGTGGAGGACGACGTGTCATTCGCGGTGATACTGCGCGATCTTGCTCGCGACATGGGCTTTCAATGCGTGGTCACGCACACGGCGAACGACGGACTCGCCGCTGCCGCGCAATTTCACCCCAGCGCAATTTTGCTGGATATCAATCTTCCCGATCATTCCGGGCTCGGCGTTCTGGATCAACTCAAGCGCGACCCGCGCACCAGGCACATTCCCGTGCATGTTGCATCGGTGGCGGACTACCGCCGCGAAGCGCTCGCACTCGGCGCCGTCGGCTATGCTTTGAAACCCGCGACGCGAGAAGAGCTGGTGGAAGCGCTGCAGCTGTTGGAGTTGAAACTGTCGCAAGGTGTGCGGCGCGTGCTCGTCGTCGAGGATGATCCGCGGCAGCGCGAAAGTATCCGTCAGCTTCTGAGCAACGGCGATGTCCAGATCACGACCGTCGAGAGCGCGGGAGCGGCGCTACGCCAGCTGCGGAGCACGACATTCGATTGCATGGTCATGGATTTCAATCTCCCGGATTACAGCGGGTACGACCTGCTCGAGAAGATGGCGAAACAGGAGGAGGTCTCGTTCCCTCCCGTCATCGTCTACACCGGCCGCGCCCTGTCCATCGAGGAGGAGCAGAGACTGCGGCGCTACTCCAAGTCGATCATCATCAAAGATGCGCGGTCACCGGAACGGCTGCTGGACGAAGTCACGCTGTTCTTGCACCAAGTCGAAACGAAATTACCGCCGGAGCGCCAGCAGATGCTGAAGACGGTGCGTAACCGCGACGGTTCATTGGAGGGTCGACGGGTACTCGTGGTGGAGGACGACGTGCGCAACATCTTCGCCCTTTCGAGCGTGTTGGAGCCGAAAGGGGCGACGGTGGAAATCGCGCGCAACGGGTTGGAGGCGCTCGATGCGCTCACTCGAAGCTTGCATCCTCCGGCGCGCGTCATCGACATGGTTCTGATGGACATCATGATGCCGGAAATGGATGGATTTACCGCGATGCGGGAAATACGCAAGCGGCCGGAATGGAAAAAACTTCCCATCATTGCTCTCACGGCAAAGGCGATGAGGGATGATCAGGAAAAGTGCTTGGCCGCGGGCGCGAACGACTACATAGCGAAACCCCTGGACGTGGAGAAGCTGCTTTCCCTGGTGCGCGTATGGATGCCGAAATAAATGCCCGCAGGGCCGCGGACAGCAAGGAATTCGACATCGAATTCCGGCTGCTCATCGATGCCATCTATCATATGTATCATTATGATTTTCGGGGCTATGCGTCCGCTTCTCTACGGCGCCGAGTGAAGGCGGCGATGGGCCGGTTCGAATGCGTCACCTTGTCGAAGTTGCAGGATCGGGTGGTTCACGAACCGGAGGTATTCGCGGGGCTGCTGGATTACCTTACCGTGCAAGTCAGCGAGATGTTCAGGGACCCCGCGTATTTTCGCGAATTGCGCCGGCAAGTGGTGCCGCTGCTGCGCACTTATCCGTCGCTCAAGGTGTGGGTGGCAGGCTGCAGCGCCGGGGAGGAAGCGTACTCGATGGCAATTCTACTGCGCGAAGAAGGCCTGCTGCCGAAAACCCTGATTTATGCGACGGACATCAATCCGCGTACCTTGTCGAACGCCGAGGCGGGCATCTATGACATAGACCGTATCGCGGGCTTCACGATGAATCATCGAAGTTCTGGAGCCAATTCGTCGCTGTCGGATTACTACACCGCCGCGTACGGCAAGGCGGTATTCGACAAATCCTTGAAAAGTCACATCGTGTTCTCCGATCATAGTCTGGCCACCGACAGCGTTTTCGCGGAAGTTCAGCTGGTCTCGTGCCGCAACGTGCTCATCTATTTCAACCGCGAATTGCAGGATCGAGCGCTGGGTTTGTTCCATGAATCTCTTTGCCGCCAGGGTTTTCTCGGAATCGGCGCCAAGGAAACCCTGCGGTTCTCATCGCAAGCGGACCGGTTCGACTTCTTCGTGCGGCAGGAAAGGATCTACCAAAAGAGAAACGAGCCGTGAGGCAAAAGATGTCGCTGCGCGGGGATACCGAGGCGGTGGTTATCGGCGCGTCGGCCGGTGGAGTGCAGGCACTTTCAGTCTTGCTTCCTGCCTTGCCAGCGAACGCTGCGGCGGCAGTTTTGATCGTTCTGCACCTCCCCCGCGATCGGCCCAGTCTGCTCGCGGACGTCTTCGCACGCAAATGCTTGCTCGACGTCCGGGAGGCGCAAGACAAGGAACCGGTCGTGCCCGGCACTGTATACTTCGCGCCCAGTAACTATCATCTGCTCGTGGACCAAGGCCCGCGGCTCGCTCTGTCCGTGGATGAACTCGTGCATCATTCCAGGCCTTCGATCGACGTGCTGTTCGAGTCGGCGGCGGAGGTCTATCGGCACCGATTGCTCGGAATCATACTCACCGGCGCGAATGAGGACGGGGCTCAGGGGCTGGCTGCGATTCACGACTCGGGCGGCGTAACGGTCGTTCAGGAGCCGGAGACGGCGCAGTCGCCGCAGATGGTGATGTCCGCGCTGAAGCTGCGGCCGGCGGACCATGTGCTCTCGCTCGATGGTATCGCCGCGATGCTGACTACGCTGCATACCACGAGAGCGGTGACGCGACGGTCTTAAGTATCATTTGGATAAACTCATGCTGCCGCGAATAAAGTGTTTGCTCGTCGATGACCTGGAGGAAAACCTCCTCGCGCTCGGCGCGTTGCTGCAACGGGATGACGTGCAGTTGTTGACCGCTCGTTCCGGCTCGGAAGCGCTGGAGTTGCTGCTCATGCATGACGTTGCGCTCGCTTTCCTCGACGTGCAGATGCCGGACATGGATGGATTCGAACTGGCGGAGCTGATGCGCGGCAGCGAGCGCACCCGGCATGTGCCGATCATTTTCGTGACGGCCGGCGCACGCGAACGGCAACGCGTTTTCAAAGGATATGAATCGGGCGCTGTCGATTTCATCTACAAGCCGATTGAATCCCATATTCTGCAGAACAAGGCCGACGTGTTTTTTCAGCTGTACCGTCAGAGGCAGCAGCTTGCCCAAGAGCTGCACGATCGTACCGAAACGCTGCGCCTGAACGAAATGTTCAGTGCGCTGCTTGCCCATGATCTGCGCAATCCACTGAGTGCGATACTGGCTTCCGCGCAACTCCTGCAACGTCGATCCGCCGATCCGCATGCCCACGAAGCCGCCGCTCGAATCGTATCGAGCGGCAATCGGATGAGCCGCATGATCGAGGATATGCTGGATCTGGCGCGTGCCCGCTTGGCGGGAGGCATCATCGTCAAACGCGAACCGTGCGATTTTCGGACGCTGGTCGAGCGAGTCATTCGCGAGCATCAAGCCGCGGCGCCGGAGCGACCGGTCGAGACGGCCTGCACGGGGGAATTTTCCGGCCAATGGGATGCTGAGCGCATCGCGCAAGTCGCATCGAACCTGATAGGAAATGCGCTGAAACACGGCGACACGCGCGGCGGCGTACAGGTTCGGCTCGATGGGACGGCGAATGACTCGGTCACGTTGTCCGTCGCGAATAGCGGGACCATACCCGCCGATCTCATCGATCACTTGTTCGATCCCTTCCGGGGCGGCCAGCGTCCTGCGGGACGCAACGAGGGGCTGGGACTTGGGCTTTACATCGTGTATCAAATCGTCAAGGCGCACCGGGGAACCGTCGATGTCGATTCCGGTCGGGACAATCAAACGGCTTTTCGCGTCGTGATTCCGCGAGCGGCGGAAGAGGCTGGGGCGGCAGATTCGCCCTGAGAGACTCGGGCGCGGGTAGGTGTTGCCAGCCGGAGGGGCGCCGGCGTTCCCTGTCAGAAAATTCTGACATGAACCGGGGCCTTCGGCCTATGCCCTACATGGTTTTGCGATTTCACACTCCACCGCTACAGCGGCTTGGAGATCACCCCGATGACTGCGCTACCCCCGAAGCCGACCCATAATTTCTTCCCGTTGCGATTCAGTCCGCCATTCGTGGTCTCGGAAAGCGAGCGCCGAAGCATGATCGAAACCGCGGCCTATCTTCGCGCGGAGCGCCGTAATTTCGCAGCCGGGCATGAGCTGGAAGACTGGCGGGCCGCGGAAGAGGAGGTCAATCATCGCGTCACTCACGCGCGCAAGCTGGCTGGCGTCAGCGCCTGGTAGCGGTTGTTCCGAGGGAAGCAATGCCTAGATTTTTCAATTCGTCGTTCACGATGTTCGTCTACCTGAAGGGGCATCATCTCTTGGAATACTACTTCTCGGTTTCCGACGCCCGAATGGCGGCGAACGATCTGGACACCTAAACCCAACAGCAGGGTAGGCATTCTGCCCAAACGCCGGCGGCCTGCGCCAGGCGGCCTAGTTCGCCACAGGCCGGCGCCCGAATCTCATTCGTTCGCGGCGATTGGGTAGTACAACCGCAGTTCCCCGCGCGGTAGCGCGCCTGGGCTGATTTCCAAACGTCCACCACTCGCCGCCAGGAATTGACGCGCAAAAAGCAGGGTCAGCTCCTTGGGACGAAGGCGTCCACGCTGCCGGTTCCACAAGTCTATTGTCTCTTGAGCGTCCCCGTAGCCGGCATCCGAGTCCATCGAAACCAGCGCATCGTGACCAAGGCGATCGATCGACAGCTGCAGCGACGCGCCGGGTGGGGTTTCATCGATCGCGGTGGTCAGCAAACCTACCAACAGCGTCTGAAGCTTGGCGCGTTCAGCCGAAACAATCACCCCGTCGGTAGCAGTGACTCTCAGCACCACTTCCTTGATGGCAGCGTCATTGCGCAAAAAATGTACCACCTCATTGACCAGCGCACCGACATCCACCGCAGTCGCCGCGGCGTGCTGCAGCGTCAAAACCTGCAGGGCTTCGATGGTCGACTTTTCGTGGTGGCTGATGGCCCGTTTGGCAAGGGCGCACGCTCTTTCCACCCGCTCTGAATTACCACCGCCGGACCTTACGGACCGTCCCAGTAGCTCAAGGGCGCTGAACAGCGCTTGCATGCTCCCTCGAATATCGTGCAGATAAGCAGGGGCGCATCGTTCATTGATGGTCGCGCGCGCGGCAGCTTCGTACAAGTCTGGCAAGCCTAATTCGTTCACCGAAAATCCTCTTCTCGACCGACTACTCGGCGGTTACTTCCACAATGACATTCATTGAAAGAAAGTCGTCAGGGGCGCCGACAAACGCACCCGCGACCGGAGCCGCCTGCGAAGCATTGCGCGCCACCGCGACACGGATCAAATTGCGGCCACCGACCAACGCGTTCGTAGGATCGAATTCCACCCACCCGGCCCCCGGCAGGTAAACTTGCAGCCACGCGTGCGTGGCACCACCCCCGACCAGTCCGCCTTCGGCACCGATCAAGTTTTCGTCATATAGATAGCCCGAAACGAAGCGCGCCGCCAGCCCCATACTGCGGGCCGCTTCCATCATGAACACGGCGAAATCGCGACAACTGCCCGACCTGAGCTGGAGCGTCTCCGTGGGCTCCTGCACGCCGACTTCCTCCCGCCTCGCATAGACAAAATCGCTTTTGACGGCTTGGGTCATTGCGATCAATACGTTCAAGGTATTGCGGTCGGGCGTTGCATCGACGTGAAACTTTGCCCATTGATCGATGAGGTGCTCCGGATCGGCGAATTGCCGCTCCTGGGTGCGGGCCAGATCGGCGCTATCGTCGGCGCTGTAGTTGAAGGGGAGCTGCTGCGCGTAGGGCTCAACCCAGATGGTTTGTTCCGGAAGCGGGAAATGCTCCGCTCTAAAGGTGGATTCGAACACCAGGGAGTCGGACTTGTCCGTAAATGACGTAACGACGATGGAGTTGCCGAATACGTCGTGCATCCAACGAAGCTCGCTCGGCTGCGGGGCGACTAGAAGCGCGGTATCCAACAGACGCAAATCGTGACTGTCTCGGGGACGAGACATGAGCCGGTGCTCGCCCAGCACGACCGGCTGCCGGTACTGGTACTCGGTCCGGTGGCGTACGCACAGGATGGTCATCTTCGTATTCCAAATCAGGCCGTAAGTGAGGGTTGCGCCGTAAGTGAGGGTTGCCAAGGCTTCCGGCACTATATCGGTGCCCGGCCCCGCGCATGGCGCAATCCCCTGTCGGTGTACTCCGACAACGCCACGCGTGCGGCGTCATACAGATTGGTCTTATCGGCTAAGGGCTGACTTAGGCTAAGGGCGCCTGGGTGCTTGCCAAGGTAGCATTCGCTCGAGCGTATCCGGGGGCGGGACCGACGATTTCAGTGCGTCTTCTGCACCAGCCACAAGCCCGGCTTTCCCTTCTGGTTCAGTCCCAAACCGAGAAACGCGGAATGGTTCTCCCAAAGCCGTGCCACCGGCAGCCCTTCCCGATGAAACCGCCGAGCAAAAGCTTCCGCCCCGTTCCTGTCACGCCCTTGACCGGCCGTGGTGCCCAATGAGAAGTGCTTCGCGGGCTTGACGACTACGCTCGAAGTCTCGGTGGTCGACCGACCCAAGGCAGAGACGGCGAACTCGCGCGCAGCGGGCGGCCGCAAATCGAGATGGGTGGGTAGCGCGGCCGGGCGCGTGGCGGTGGTTTTCCCAAATGGAGGCGATGCCAAAGCGCAGATCGCCGGATTGGCGCAGCACAACACGAGCGTCCCCGCGTAGTGAACCAAGCTTTTGACGATTCCCTCCATGTGGCAAGTTCACCACACGCCCTCGGCCTTTGATAGGCGGCAGAGGGGACTATCTCACGTAGGAAACATCCGAGCAGTGACCGATTGTCACCTATCCGGCCAATCCGTCAGTGTGGGCGGCCAATTCGTTCGAATCCCGTCTCAGTCCCCCGTAATCAACAAGCCGATCGCAAGCCCCGCCAGAGTGGCGGCGCCGATCGACTGCCAGGGGTTATTGCGCACATAGGTATCGACGTAGCTGGCTTGGCGCCGCATCTGCGACGCACCATCGTGAATCGTGCCTTGGATTGCCGTGAGCGCTACGCGGGCTTTGGCGCGAATCATCTTGATGTCGGCACTCTTGATGTCCGCCACACATTTGGCGAGATCACCGACGCTGTCGAACAACTGCTTGAACGCCGCGCCCAATTCGGGCGCAGATCCGCGAGGGCGCACCTCGCTCGCTTCGGTGACAGGCGAATCTCCTTCAGCCGTAGTCGGCATTGCCGTTCTCCTCGCATATATTCAGCAGCGCGTAGTCATTCTTTGCCCCGTTGACAGAGCCCACAGTCGGAACCTCCCCTTGCAATAGGTAGGAAATGTCCCACAGCCGCTCGAACCGCGTTTTTGTGTTTTGCTAAGATCGGCGATGCTGCGGCGACGCACGGCGCGCCGCCTTGTCATGGATTCAGCCTCTTGAGGCGATTCGCGAGGTGGGCCCGCAGCGCGGCGGACTGGTCAGGAGTGAGCTCGCCCAGTATTCCATGCCGCTGCGTGGGAATGTGGCCGATGGCGGCATCATGCGGAGCGAACAGGTAGTGTTCGAAGAACGCTGCCCAGCCGCTGCGGATTTCCGGCGGCAGGCTGCGGATGCTGAGTATTCCATGCAGCAAGGCATCGAATGCGGAGTCCGCGGCGGCGCTCTCCAACGCGGACCCGTGCCACCAATAGTTGACCAGAACGTTGAACGGCTCGAGGGATTCCACATGATGCCACCAGAGCGGCGGGATGTAGATTGCGTCCCCGGGCCCCAGTTCCGCCGACTGAGCCGCTTCCAGCGCAGCACGAAACCGGGGATATTTCTGGAAGTCCGGATTGTCCAGCGGCACGACGCTCATCGCCGCGCCGGTGGGCGCAAAGTCCAGTGGGCCGATATAGAGGTTGGCGATCTGTTCCGGAGGAAACAGCGTGAAGCGCCGTCGTCCCGCGACCACGCAGCCGATGTTGTGCCACTCATCGACATGCGTGGGCGTCGTGATCCGAGTGCCGACCCAGATTCGCGGTGCCACGCTCTCCGGCAGGAGGCCTAATGAGTTGTGAACCTCGAAGCCCGGCAGACAGTCCTGAATGAGCGCGCTTTGCGCAGCCACGGCTGGCGCCCTGGCGAATTTCGCGTAGCGCAGCGCTTGTTCGACAACCGCACTCAAGGACAACCGATTGCGCACGAAATTGAAGCCGGTCATGGTCTCGTCGTACGAGATTCGCCCTTCGACTTCGGGCGGCGCGAGCAGCGCATCGACCGGCCGGCCATTGTCGAAGCGTGCGAGATATCGGGTCAGCGCTTCGTCCGAAGCGCGCGCTTCGCGCACCGCTGCCCAGTCGCCCACGAGACCCCGAAGAATCGCGGGTCTGTTCTCCGACAAGACGCTGCACCGCACGGCCTCATGGTCGAGTCCGCTGAACTCGCGTATCGGTGCCGGCGCCTGTGTCGTGGCCGCTACCAAAAGTAAACCTGCAGGCTTTCGGTGGGCATCCAATTATACGGCGTTGCGCTCATGGTCGAGCTCGAGCTTACGCCGCTTGGAGCAGCCGGCGCAGCGCCTCGGCGGTTGCCTCGACGCGGCCCGCGACGAGTATCTGCACGGGCATACGGTCCGGCCGCGCAATGGCGCGAATACCCAGCGCTCGCAGGCCCGATTCGTCGATCAACTCCGGGCGAACGGCGCTGATGAGCAGGCGTCCCGCCGCCGTTTCGAGTTTGAGGACGTTGCCGCCGCCGCCCAGCGCCGCAAGCAGGGCGAACGCATCGTGGCCGCCGCTCGCATCGGCGTCGCGCTCGGCACGAGCGCCACTCTCGGCAGCGGTGTCGGTGGACGGTGGGGTGGGTACCCGGGCCGGCTGGGCGTCGCGCGTTGCGGTGCGGAGGGCGTCGCGCATTTCGCCGGCGACTTGATCGGCGATCGGACCCAACACCACCTGCAAGCCCTGCGTCGATGAGCGCAGGATGCCGCGTGCACCCAGACGTTTGAGGGCTGCTTCGTCGATCGCGCGGTTGTCGACGAGCACCAACCTCAGTCGCGTGGTGCAAGCGGCCACTTCGCCGAGGTTGTGCGCGCCGCCGAGGGCGGCGACGAAGCCTGCGGCGCGTGTGCCCGGCGTGACCGGCAGCGGCATTGCATCGGCTGTCTCGTCGGACTCGCGCCCGGGCGTGGCCAGATTCAAGCGCACGATACAAACGCGAAATACCACGTAGTAGAGCGCGAAGTACACGGCGCCGATGGGCAGCAGCAGCAAGGGACGCCGCGCGTGGCTGAAGTTGAGCACGTAGTCGAAGAGCCCGGCCGAAAAGCTGAATCCGAGCCGTACATCGAATAGGTTCATGATGACCATCGCGAGACCGGTCGCGACCGCATGCAATGCGTAAAGCAGCGGGGCTAGAAACATGAAGGTGAATTCCACGGGCTCCGTGACGCCCGTCAAGAAGGACGTCAAGCCGAGCGACACCAGCAGCCCCGCCACTGCGGCGCGCCTTTCCGGACGCGCTGTGTGATACATGGCGAGACAGGCACCGGGCAGGCCGAACATCATCACGGGGAAGAAGCCGGTCATGAACGCGCCGGCGGTGGGATCGCCCGCGAAGAAGCGTTTCAGATCGCCCGTGGCGCCGTGGTAATCGCCGACGATGAACCAGGCGAAATTGTTGAGGATGTGATGCAGACCGGTGACGATCAGAATGCGATTCAACAGGCCGAACGCGAACAGGCCGACCGATCCCGCACCGAGAATGGCTTGACTGGTCGCGTCCATGCCGCGCTCCAGGGCCGGCCAGGCGTAGCCCACCACGGCCGCGAGGGCGAGGCCGGCGAGGCCGCTGACGATGGGCACGAAGCGCCGGCCGCCAAAGAAACTCAGATAGCTCGGCAGTGTGACATTGCTGAACCGGTTGTAGCCGACGCCGGCGATGATTCCGGAAAGCAGCCCGACCGGAATACTGAGCTTGGACAGCTCGCGCGCGCGGAACACGGAGATCGCGAGCTCGCGCGCCGCTCCGTCGAGCCCGGCCAGGATGTTGGGCGGCACGGCCATGAGGGATTCCACGGCGCGCGTCGTTACCAGAAAGCCGACGAGCGCGGCAAGACCGGCGGCTCCATGATTCTCGCGCGCGAGACCCACGCCCACGCCCACGGCAAACAGCAGTCCGAGATTCGAGAATATGGCGTCACCGGCGGCGGCCATCGCGGCCCATCCCAGCACGTCGGGCTGTCCCAGACGGAGTAACAGTCCGGCGATCGGTAGGACGGCGATCGGCAGCATCAGCGCCCGACCGAGTTGTTGGAGCCCCGAGAATCGTGCACTCATGGCGTGCCTCCGGTCGTGACGAATGTTTGGGCCGCCAGCGCGCGGACTTCCGCGGCGGAGCCGGCGTCGAGGCAGCGGCGCGCCAGCGCTTCGCAATCCGCGATGCGCAACGTGCGAATCTGGCTCTTGATCGCCGGTATCGCCGCCGGCACCATGGACAATTCTCGAATGCCCAGTCCGAGCAGTATGGGTACGGCCATGCGGTCGGCGGCGACGCCGCCGCACACGGCAACGGTCTTGCCGGCCTCGGCACCGGCGTTCGCGGCAAGGGCGATCAATTTGAGTACGGCTGGATGGAGCGCGTCGGCGCGCCGCGCAAGGGCGGGGTGGCCTCGGTCCATCGCCAACGTGTACTGCGTCAGGTCATTGCTGCCGATCGACAGGAAATCCGCCTCGCGCAGCAGTCTCGAGGCATTGAGCGCAGCTGCCGGGGTTTCGATCATGATGCCGAGCCTGATCCTGGGTCTTGCCTCGAAGGCAGCGGCGAGTTCGTCAACCAGGGCGCGGACCGCGACGATTTCGGCGACGTCCGTGACCATCGGAATGAGAAGCTGAACCATGCCGAAGGGTTCGATGCGCAGAGCCGCGCGAAGCTGGGTACGCAGCAGATCCGGGCGCGCCAGCGCGGTACGAACCCCACGAAGACCCAGGGCCGGATTTTCTTCCGGCGGCAGCGGGAGATACTTCAGCGGTTTGTCGCCGCCGACGTCCATGAGTCGAAGGATCAGCGGCCTCGCACCCAGAGCCGCCGCAATGGACTGATATGCGCCGAGCTGTTCCGCCTCGTCGGGCGCCGTGTCGCGATCGATGAACAAAAACTCCGTGCGCAGCAACCCGCAGCCTTCGGCGCCGTTTGCGACGGCGGCCACGGCGTCCGCGGCGCTGCCCAGATTGGCGAATATTTCAATCCGGGTGCCGTCCACCGCTCGACAGTCGGCGAGGGCGGAGTTGCGCTCGGCCGATCGTTGCGCCCGTTTTGCATCGACGCTCGCGCGGGCTGCGATCAGCGTCGTATGGTCGGGCGCCACATGCAGTGCGCCGGCGTCGGCATCGACGATCACCCACGCTCCGTCGACAACGTTGTGTATTTCCGCGCCGAGTCCCACCAGCATGGGTACGTTCATGGCCGCCGCCAGGATGGCCACATGCGACGTGGCGCCGCCGCGGCTCAGGCAGATCGCGGCGAGTCGCTGGCGGTCGAGGGCGGTGAGTTCCGACGGCAGCAAATCGTCGGCGATGATCACCGCGCCGTCGGGGATACTCAGATGCAAGGGACGGGCCTCACCCACCAGCGCCAGGAGTACATGCGATTCCACGTCCAGGAGGTCATCGGCACGCTCGCGCATCCGCGTGTCACCCAAGGCTTCGAGCGCAGAGACCTGACGGCGGGTCGCGGCACGCCAGGCGAAACCTGCACCTTTTCCTGCCGCTATGAGTTCCTGTGCGGTTTCGTTCAGCGCCGGGTCGTCGAGAAACTCGACGTGAGCGGCGATGATTTCGCGCCGCGCCGCGCCTCCCGTGGCACCGACGCGCGCAAGGCGGGCGCGGACGTTTGCGCGCGCCCGCTCGAGCTCGTGGCTCTCGTGCGCCACGCCGCCGCCCTTCTCGTCCACCGATATATCGCGCCGTTCGATGCGGGTGGCGCGGCCGACGGCAAGACCAGCCGCTGCGGCGACGCCTATCAAGAGTCCATCGCCGGCTGCTGCGGTCGCGCCGGCCGTTGTGGTCGATGGCGTCGGCGCCAGCGCCGGGTCTTGCGCTGCGTGGCCGGCGGCAATTTCCATGCGGCATGCTTCCTCGAGCGCGGATTCAACTCGTTGGATCGCCGCGGCGGCATCCGGCCCGGATGCGCCGATGATCAGTGGGTCGCCGTGACGAATGCCCAACGCCATGATGGCGATGACGCTGCGCGCGTTCGCGGTTTTGCCGTGCGCGAGAATCGAAACGTCGGCAGCAATCGATTTGGCCGCCTGCGACAGCAACGCAGCGGGACGGGCGTGCAAACCTTGACGCAGTTGCATCGTCACCGTGCGTCGTTCAGTGCCTGACTGGAGCGAATCGATAGCCTGCGGGTGGGTGGATGACGCCGCGGCGGCGGTTGCACCGGCGGCGTCATGGCGGACAATCTCGAACAGCACATCGCCGGCCCGAACCATGCCTGTGGCGCGGCGCTGCCGGATCGTCAGGGCGTGATTCGCCGACACGACGATGGGCGTGAGCAAGCTCTTTGCACCGCGCGCCACCGCATCGAGATCGAAGCGAATCAGTTCCTCTCCCGCGTGCACCGTTCGGCCCGCACGGGTCCGGGCCTCGAAGCCGCGGCCGGCCAGGTGCACCGTGTCGATGCCGATGTGCACCAGTACCTCGGTGCCGTCGGGTGCGCGGATCGAAACGGCATGTGCGCTCGGCGGCAAGGTGACGATCTCACCGGCGCACGGCGCGACAACGATTCCGCTGGTCGGATCGATCGCCAGCCCATCGCCGAGCATTCGGCCGGCGAAGACCGGATCCGGTACCTCGTCGAGCGACGTACACCAACCGTCGACGGGAGCCACGATGTTCAGGACGGACACGCAGTTACTCCCCGATCTCGATCCAATCGAGCGCCCATAGGGGATCGAGCCGCGGGCGCGCAAATCGAAAGCATAGGTCGTGTCGTCCCGCGACTCGAGGCAGCGTCGCGGGTGGCAATTGCGTCACGCTCTCGAGTCGGGCGGCGGCAGCCAACGGCAGCATCGCGACCACGGGCGTGTCGCATCCGTCGAGGTGAACCTCGAGTTCGCCATCCGCGCTGCGTGCGTCCCCCACCCGCAATTTGGCCGCGTCCGTGCCGATCTCATAGTTGAAAGGCAGCGGAACCACGGCCGCGGTGAGAGTGAGAGCGCGATCGAGATCGACGCCCCGGTCGATCCAGCAGGGATTCATGATGTCGAGCGCGAGTGGAGCACCGCGGCTGGCGGAACCTGCGGCCGGTTCCAATAGCAGTCCGATGCCCTTGCTGCAGAGTTCGAGGTCGTGACTGTCGCGCCGCGCAAGGCTGCGGGCATCGAAGTGCTGCATCCAGACGCGTGACGCTCGTGCGGACTCGAGGAAACTGGCGGCGCGAATCTCCGTATCCAGAGGCAGGGTGAGCGGGGCCGCGTACAGCATCGAGCTCGGCCCGGGATCCTGGCCATCGAGCGTATAGCGGATCTCGCCCATCGATGCCTGATTCGACAGCGCAAGGGTGAACTGATCGCGACCGTGCGAAACCTGGCTCGCGACCGCGAACACACTATCGGCGTAGGGGATGCCGAGTGCGTCGTACCGTGCGAATAGCGGCACCAGCCTTTGCAAGAAATTCGGCCAGTCGCGCCGCGAGGCTGCCGACCACCCGAGCTCGGCGACTGCGGCCGCGCGCGGCCACGCCATCCATTGCACGCGGTCATCCGTTTGAATGTGCTCGGTCCACAGGTTTCCCTGTATCCCGAGCACGTGGCGCAGGGCGGGCTTGCTGAGCGTCGGATCGTGGAGTTCGAACCGATAAACATCTTCGAGCGAAACGATGTTGAGTCGTCCGGGTGCTTCGGTTGGAAGAGCGCTCTGTCGGTTGTCGAAATACAAGGGTGGCCACGGCGACAAGAGGGTGTCGTTACCGCGCTTTGCCGCGGCACGCGCCCCGGCGGTACCGCGCCACGACATGATGATGGCATCGGGGGCAAGTCCCGGGCGCAGAATCTCGTCCCACCCAATCAGCCGCCGGCCGTGTGCGCTCAGGTAGCGGCCAATTTCCTGGGTGAAATACGCCTGCAATGCGTCCGCATCCTGGATGCCGAGCGCTTGGGTTCGCGCCCGCACGCTGGGCGATGCATTCCATTCATCTTTGACGGCCTCGTCGCCGCCCACATGTACATAGGCGCTGGGAAACATGTCCATCACCTCGGCGAGCACGTCCTCGAGAAAAGTGAAGGTCGATGGTTCCACGTTGAAGAGGTGAGTGTGCACGCCCCACTTGGCGGAAACGGCGAGGTCGGCCCGGTGGGGCTGCGCGTCGGTGACACCGAGTTGCGGGTAAGCTGCTACGGCCGCCTGTGCGTGACCTGGCATTTCGATCTCGGGAACGATGTCAATGTGACGGGTCGCGGCATAGGCGACGATGCCGCGAACTTGATCCTGCGTGTAGAAGCCGCCATAAGCCGCAGTCGCGTCCGGCGCGGTCTCGCCGGGCCACGTCGCCGGCATCCGCCATGCACCCACCGAGGTGAGCCGCGGATATTTGCGAATCTCGAGGCGCCAACCTTGATCGTCGGTCAAATGCCAGTGCAGCACGTTCAGTTTGTGCATGGCCATGGTGTCGATCATCGAACGGATGAATGTAACCGATTGAAAGTGCCGAGCCGAATCCAACATCAGGCCCCGCCACGGATACGCCGGCGCGTCTCGAATGGTTTGCGCGTGAAGTGTTTGTGCCGGAAACGTTTGCGCCGCCGCCGCCGGGGATCCACTGCCGGGCGTCAGCATCTGCCACAAGGTCACTGCGCCGTAGAAAAGCCCGGCGCCGCCGGTGGCCGATATGACGATTCCGCGCGCAGTGATTTCGAGCCGGTAGGCTTCGGGGCCCAGCCCCGCACGGCGACGGAACGTGATGGCGGACTGCGCGTGCGCGGGCGGGATGTTCGCGGGCTTTGCGCGAGCGAGCCGTGATTGCGCGGCGTTGGCGTCGCCGCTCTCGATGGCCGGCGCGTGCCCCAGGCAGCGCGTCAGCAGATCTGCGAGATAGTCGGCGGCGCTACGCGCGTCCGGATCGTCTGCGGGAACGCGAATCACGGTCCGTGAATCGTAGGTGAACCAACCGGGCTGCGGAACGATCGCGTTGGGCTGCGGAATGATGCCGGGCTGTAATGCGGGATTGGCGGTCGCGGCGGTCGCGGCGTGCGCAGCGGTCGCGCCGGATGCAGGTCTGCCCAGCCCCAGGGCCAGTGCGACGCCCAACGCGAGGGCGGCGGTGGTTCCGGCCGCCCTCGATAGCCGCTCAATCTTCGAGCCGTAGCACACGCTTACACTCTATCCGATCGTCGCGTGCGCCAGCGGACGGATGCTTACAGCTTGAAGCGGAAGTTCAGGTAGTACTGTGAGCCGTTCTTGTAGAATGCCCGCGGCTGATCCTGGTTCAGCGCGTAGTACTTGAGGGTTGGATTGTTCAAGTTCATTGCATCGAGCGTGATCGAGAAATGATCGTTCATGGTGTAGCCCAACGATGCCGACAGGGTTCCGATGGAATCCTGAGTGAACGCCGTGCTGCGGTCGAGGCCGCTGTAGAACGCCGACCGATAGGTGTATGCCACCCGCGCGCTGAACATGTTGTTCTCGAAGTAGCCGCTCACATTGTAGGTATTCTTCGAGGTCCCCACCAGGCGATTGTCGCCGGGCGCCCCGGTTGGAGTGGGCTGCACATTCGAGGTCTGCTTGCCGTCGGCGTAGGTATAGTTTCCCGCAAAGCCGAAGTTCTGGGTGAACGCCTGCTGGTAGGCCAGCTCCAAGCCCCCGACCCGCCCCTTCGCGTTCACGGGTACCGACAAGTTATAGGGTACTTCGACACCGGTAAAGTCCTTGTTAAAGGTGATGTAGTTCTTGATTTCCGAGCCGTAGCCGATGTAGTTGCGTAGATCCATGTAGAAGGCCGTCGCGGACAAAAGCGAACTCTTCGCGAAGTACCATTCGAGGCCCGCATCCAAGTTGGTCGAGCGAATCGGCTTCAAGTCCGGGTTGCTGCCCGTTCCGGTGCCGACATTGGCAACGCATACTCCGGCGGAGTTTACGGTGCAGCCCGCCGGCGTCAAGTTGGTGAAGCCCGCGAGCGCCGAGTAGTCGGCGCGAGTCATGGTCTCCGAGGCGGCGAAGCGCGCCACGAGTTCCGGACTCAAGTCGAGTTTCAGGTTGGCGCTCGGCAGCACGTCGTTGTAGGTATGCTCGACCGGAACGCCGGCGAACGGTCCGAAGGCCGACGTCAATATCGCGCCCGGGGTGGATGCATCCACTTGGGTGTAAAAGACGACATCTTCCTGGGTGTGAACGAATCGCACGCCCGCATTGGCGGCCCAATTATCGCCCTTGAAATCGGCTTGCACAAAAGCCGCCGTGTCCTTCTCGTGCACCTGGAACAAGTACTGGTAGTACTCGCGCTTCAGCGGATCGCGATTGACATTGGCTGGACTGTCGTACGCGGCCAGCTGCGCCGGCGTCCAATACCACATCCCGGTCGGGATATTGCCGCCGAAGGTGTTGAAATTCGACGGATAGTTCGAGAATGTCGTCGGGTAGGCCGAGGTAGTCGTGTTCAACGGGCCCTGAGCGACGCCGGTGTCGGAGGTGCGGTCATGCGCCTGGTAGCGCACGCCGAACTTCAAGTCCTTCCAGGCGCCGTTGTCGATCTTGTAATCGCTGTCGATTTTCGCCCACTTTTCATTGTCTTTGACGTCAATGTCCTCAGCGCCGAAAATCCAGCCGAAGCTGACCGGCACGCCGCCGGGAGTCGGCGTCGTGTTGTTGGTGTTGCCCAGGTTGAAGTTGGGAGCGGTGCCGAGGCCGTTCAGCTGGTAGCCTGCCCCGCTGCTAAGGCCGGGCTGCGTTTCCGATACATCCTGGGTGGGCGTCTTGCCGTCGCCCCAGGAGTAACCAACCTGGCCGAGGAAGGTCAGTGCCGCGCTAGCATTCCAAGTCGTGTCAAGATTGACGAAATTGGCCGTCGCGGTTTCGTCCGGCCGGGAGATTTGATCATAGACACCATAGAACGTGCCCGGTACGCCGGTGAAGTTGGCTTTGGTCAGGGTGTTTTCCTGCACCACATAGCCCGGATCCGGAGCCTGGCCCGCGCCGAAGTTGACGAAGTGCGTCGACCACATCATGTAATTGCGGTTGTAATTGCTGGCGATCAGCCGGGATGAAAAGGCCGATAGGTCCAGGGTGAGATCGTCGGTCGGTTTGAATTCGAGGTCGACCATGCCGCCATTGCGCTGGCGCCTTTGTGTGAAGAGCGCGGCGCCGATTTCCGTGGGGTACTGCACGCCGGACAGATCCGGATGCGCCGTCGCCACCGCGCTGCCCGGCGCAATGGTGTCGTAGCCCAACACCTCGACGCCATCGCGGCGCAGATCCCGGGTCTCGGAAAACAGCTGCAGCATGACGCCGAAATTATTCGCGTCGTTCTTGAAATTCGCGAGCGCGCTGTATTGGCCGTCGGTCTTGGACGGTAGGTCTGAGTACACCGCGCCCGCCGATGCTTCGAGGGTGAATGGTTTGGAAAAATCGAGCGGCTTGCGGGTGATAATGTCGACCGAGCCCGCGACCCCGCCTTCGACCAGCGAAGCGCTGGAACTTTTTTGTACCACCACCTTGCTGACAATTTCCGAGGGCAACAGGGTGAAGCTGACGCTGCGACCCACGGTCTGCACCTGGTCCAGCACAAACCAGTCGCCGGCGGCGATGCCGTGACCATTGATCAAGGTTTGCGTCAGACTGGGATTCGTGCCGCGCATGCTGACGCGGTCGTTTTCATCGAAGCCGCCTTCGTTCGCTCCGGCCGCGCTAGTGGTGACGCCCGGCAAGCGGGCCAAGGAATCCGCGACATTCTTATCCGGCATCTTGCCGATGTCTTCGGCAGTGACCACTTCGACGAGGCCGGTCGTTTCGCGCTTCACTTCGAGCGAGGCTTCGACCGACTTGCGATAGCCGGTGACGACGATTTCCTCGAGCCCTGAGCTGTCCGGTGCCGGGGCCGCGAGCGTCAATGCCGGCGGCGCGAGCATCACGAGTCCCAGCGCCGACTTGACCGCGAAAGCGATCCGATTCATATAGAGATCCCCTGTCCGATTCATATAAATGCTCCCTGTCCTGTCACCAATGCGGATTGAATGTCGTGCGCCCAATGGCTGCATCCGGCCTGGACTTGCCCTGCGCGCGCCGCCGACCATCCATCGGCGACGCGCCATATCCAGAACCAGTTAGGACCCAATATAATACCAATTATGAAGTTGTGCTAGTGGGGTGTAATAAAGACAGATATAATTTTATAAAATATATGAAAAACAACAAGTTAATGCGTTTATACTATAATTGTTGTTCCGATATTGGTATTTGTTTGGTATTATTCCTGTGCTGGGGAACATACCGGAAGCTCGAATAAATTTATGACATCACTTGCCAAAGCAGTCGGCGCGTTGGACGGCCGCGGCAATCTGCCGCTGTATCAAGAGCTGCAGAGGGCGCTGCGCAAAGCCATCGACAGCCGGATTCTCGGTCCCGATGATGCGTTGCCGTCGGAGCGCGATTTGGCAGCCGACTTCGCGGTTTCCCGCATCACCGTCCGCAAAGCACTCGACGGACTGGTCGCCGACGGGCTCTTGGTGCGCCGTCAGGGCTCGGGCAATTTCGTGTCGGCACGCGTCGATAAGAACTTCGCGATGCTGACTTCGTTCTCGGAAGACATGCGCGCCCGCGGCCGCACCCCGCGCAGTGTTTGGTTGAGCCGGGCCGCGGGTACCGTGACACCCGAAGAAGCGCTCGCGCTGCGTATGAGCCCTGGCACCCCGGTGTTTCGCTTCAACCGCATCCGTTACGCCGACGACGCGCCGATGGCGCTGGAATACGCCACCATCGTGGCCTCGGCGCTGCCTTCGCTCGACGCGGTGGACGCGTCGTTATACGAAGCTCTGGAGCAAGCCGGTCAGCGTCCGGTGCGTGCCTTGCAACGATTACGGGCCGTGCTGCTGACGGGCGATCAGGCGGAGTTGCTGAAGGCGCGAGCGGGCGATGCCGGCTTGCTGGTCGAGCGTTTGGGATCGCTGCGCGATGGACGAGCCATAGAATTCTCGCAATCTTTTTATCGAGGCGACACCTATGATTTCGTGGCCGAATTGAGTACTTCGACATGAGCGACGGACCGCGCGGGACGTCGATAGCCGGTGCCTCATCCGCAAAGGGCGCGCGGCTGGCGGACAGCACAAGGATGTTTCAAGAAGCGGCGAGCGCCTCGCATGCGGTACGCGCGCAACTGGCGCAGGACGCGCAAGCGGTTGCCGCGATCGGTGCGGAAGTCCGGCGCCTCGCGCCTCGCGCCGTCGTCACGTGTGCGCGCGGCAGTTCCGATCACGCGGCCACCTACGCGAAATACCTGATCGAAACCCGGGCCCGAATCCTGACATCGTCCGCCGCTCCCTCGGTGAGCAGCGTCTATGGGGTCACGCAGGATCTGCGCGGATGCCTGTTCATCGCGATTTCCCAGTCGGGGCGCAGTCCCGACCTGTTGGCGTCGGTGGCTGCCGCGAAGGCCTCAGGCGCAACCATCCTCGCGCTGTGCAACGACCCGTCGGCGCCGCTGATGGGAGCCGCTGACTTGGTCATGGATCTGCGAGCCGGCCCGGAGACCAGTGTGGCGGCCACCAAGTCCTACCTCGCGACCCTGGCAGCGCTCGCGCGCTTCGTGGCCGCATGGACGGCGGACGCCGAGCTGATGAATGACCTCGAGACTCTGCCGGCGCTCATGGATGCCAGCTGGGCTCTCGATTGGTCTCCGGCCTTGTGCGTCCTCCGGTCCGCACAGCACTTATACGTCATGGGGCGCGGCCTGGGACTGGGCGCGGCCCAGGAAACGGCACTGAAATGCAAGGAGACGTGCGGTTTACACGCTGAAGCGTTCAGCAGTGCGGAAGTCCGGCATGGTCCGTTCACGCTGTTGGGACCCGGCTTCCCAGCCTTATTTCTCGCGCAGAACGATGCCACGCGAGCCGGAATCGAAAGCGTTGCCGGCGAACTCGCGCAACGCGGGGTCGACGTGATCATTGCGGGCGCCCGCACACCGGCCCAGATGGCCAATGCCGTCGTGCTGCCGACGCTGGATGCGGCGGCCGAACTCGGACCGATTCTGCAAGTGCAGAGCGCCTATGGGTTGATTGCCGCCCTGTCGGTCGAACGCGGGTTCGATCCCGATCACCCCGCGTACTTGCGTAAGGTGACGGAAACGATCTGATGCGTACCGCATTGACGAATGGCCGGGTTCTCACCGGTGACAAGCTGGTGAGCGGCCTGACCGTTCTGGTTTCGAACGGGCGAATCGAAGCCGTTGTCGCGCCCACCGACGTCCGTTGCAACGATGCGCTCCCCGTCGATCTCGGCGGGCGGATACTGCTGCCGGGATTCATCGACGTGCAGGTGAATGGGGGCGGGGGCGCTTTGTTCAACGACGAACCGAGCTCGGCAACGATCCGCACGATCGGCGAAGCACATCGCCGTTTCGGCACCACCGGATTCCTGCCGACCTTGATCAGCGACGATCTCGACACGATCGGGCGCGCCATCGGCGCGGTGCAAGACTCGCTCGATGCAGGTACTCCGGGCGTCCTTGGGATCCACATCGAAGGTCCATTTCTCAACTGGGCACGGCGCGGCGTACACGACGCCAAACACTTGCGCCTCCTCGACACCAGCCTCGTCTCGCTGCTGTGTCAGTTGCGCGCCGGCAAGACGGTACTGACCCTTGCCCCTGAGATGACGACACCGGACATGATTGCCAAACTAGCGGCCGGCGGCGTTCTGGTCTCAGCGGGTCATAGCAACGCGAGCTTCGCCGAAACGACTGCATCGATCGCTCGGGGGTTGCGCGGCTTTACGCACTTGTTCAACGCCATGGCGCCGCTGGCACCGCGCGCGCCTGGGATCATCGGCGCTGCGCTGTACGACGACGCCACGTGGTGCGGGATCATCGTGGACGGCCACCACGTCGACCCGGTCATGCTCAAGCTCGCGCTGCGCTGCAAGCGGCATGATCGATTCATGCTGGTCACCGATGCGATGCCGTCCGTCGGTTCGGCCGAATCGACGTTCGTGCTGCAGGGCCGGACCATTCGCGTCGTCGATGGCGTATGCCGAGATGAAAACGGCACACTCGCCGGCACCGCGCTCGACATGGCGGGCGCGGTGCGCAACGCAATTGCGATGCTGGGACTCGACATCGCCGCGGCCGCGCGCATGGCGAGCGAATACCCGGCGGAGTTTCTCGGTCTGGGAAGCGAATTGGGCCGCATCGCGGTGGGGTACCGCGCGAGCCTGGTCCTGGTGGACGATGCGATCAACGTCCAACGAACTTGGATCGACGGAGTCGCGGCGGACTGATCCCCCGGTAGTCAAGCCCATCGGGCGCCGGCCTGTTGCGATCGTCGTGGGACTATTCAACGACCTCGTATTCGGGCGGCTCGGGTTCGCCGATCCCAGGCGGGGGCAACTCCACACCTTCGTAGATCTCCTGCAAGCTCAAACGCAAATCCAAGCAGGACGATTCCACGACGTCATCTTGCTGGCTCAAGAGATAGCCGCGCCAACCGCCGCTTTCACGACGGTACAACTCCACGTGCATGCGATGCTGATCCACTATCGCGTATTCCCGCAATGACTCGAGGGTTGTATAGCTCGCGCGCTTCTCTCTGCGGTCGATGAGTGCCGTTGAGGGCGACAGTACTTCGACGATGAAGCACGGCCGCGCGACAAAAAGGTCGTGCCGGTCGCCAGCATCGCAGCACACACTAAGGTCGGGATAGTAAAAGCTATTGTGTGTTTCGACATAAATCTTCATGTCGGATCCGAACACTTGGCAACCCGAGCGGCGCCCGGTAGCCGCGCCCCGCGCGCGATAAACTAGATTGGAGGCGATTAGATTGTGCGCGCGCTTCGCGCCCGACATAGCGTAAATTTCGCCATTCACGTACTCGGACTTAATCGGGCTGTGTTCCTCCCGATCGAGGTACTCGGCGGGGCTCAGAGGAGCGGGTTTCGATCGCATGACGAGGGTCCCCAGGTGATGCGGCGACTATCGCACGCACACTCGGTCTGGACAAGAGCCGTATCGGCCCCGCAGGGCGCAACCGCACGGTGTGCGCCTCCCACTGCTCGTTGGCCGGTATCTTCGAAATACCGAATTCACCGCCGGCAGAACCTAGCTCACCGATTACGCTTGAACGCGTTGGCCAGCGCTTCCGCCATCGCGCCATTGCTCTGGGGTTGCTTTGGTTCGCGCGCGGGTGGTTTGGGGCGCGAATCGGGCTTCTGCGGCGTACCGGTATCGCGAGGCCGCGCCGTCTGCTCATCGAGACGCATCGTCAAGGCGATGCGCTTGCGCTTCTCGTCGACCTCCAGCACTTTCACTTTGACGACCTCGCCCGTTTTCACCACATCGTGCGGATCTTTGACGAACTTGTTGGCCAGCATCGATATATGTACCAACCCATCCTGATGTACCCCAATGTCGACGAACGCGCCGAAGTTGGTCACATTGGTTACGGTGCCCTCGAGAATCATGCCCGGCCTCAGATCTTTGATCTCTTCGATGCCTTCCTTGAATTCGGCAGTCTTGAATTCAGGCCGCGGATCGCGAGCCGGCTTTTCGAGTTCCGTGAGAATATCGCGCACCGTCGGCAACCCAAAGCGCTCATCGATGTAGCTCGACGGATTTAGCTTCTTGAGCGTTGCCACGTCGCCGAGCAACTCGCGCGCCGGACGTTTGAGTTCGGCGAGGATTCGCTCCACCACGGGATAGGCTTCCGGATGGACCGCCGACGCATCCAGTGGATTCTCGCCTTGCATGACGCGCAGAAATCCGGCGGCCTGTTCGAACGTCTTGGCGCCCAGGCGGGGTACTTTCTTCAACTGATCGCGCGAGGCGAACGCACCGTACTGATCCCGATGGTGCACGATGTTTTCGGCCAGCGACGATGACAGCCCGGAAATTCGCGCCAGCAAGGCAGGCGATGCGGTGTTGACGTCGACGCCCACGGCGTTCACGCAATCTTCGACGACGGCATCCAGGCTGCGCGCCAGCCGGGTCTGCATCACATCGTGCTGATATTGACCGACGCCGATCGATTTCGGATCGATCTTCACCAGTTCGGCGAGAGGGTCCTGCAGTCGGCGCGCGATGGACACGGCCCCGCGCAACGTGACGTCCAGAGTCGGAAACTCGTTCGCAGCCAATTGAGACGCCGAGTACACCGACGCGCCGGCCTCCGACACCACCACCTTGGTGAGATTCAATTGCGGATGTTGCTTCATCAGCTCACCCGCCAACTTGTCGGTTTCACGCGATGCGGTACCGTTGCCGATGCTGACGAGATCAACGGCATGCTTCTGCGCCAGCATCGCAAGCGCCTTGAGTGCTCCATGCCAGTCATTACGGGGCACATGAGGATATACCGTGGCCGTCTCCAGCAGTTTGCCGGTGCGATCGACGATCGCCACCTTCACGCCTGTGCGCAATCCCGGATCCAAACCCATCGTGACGCGCGGACCGGCGGGCGCCGCGAGCAACAGATCGTGAAGATTGTGTGCGAAAACGCGGATCGCCTCTTCTTCCGCGCGCTCGCGCAACTCCGTCAGCAGATCGGTTTCCAGTTGCCAGGTAAGTTTGACTTGCCAGGTCCAATGCGCAGTTTGCAACAACCAGGCGTCGGCAGCCTGTCTGCGATCCGCAATACCGAATCGCGCGGCGATTTTCTGCTCGCAAGAGTTGAACGACGCGGGTCCGGCAGCTGCGGCGTCCGCGATGTCTTCGGGCAGCTTGAGCGAGACCTTCAATATGCCTTCCTTGCGACCACGAAACAATGCGAGCGCGCGGTGCGGCGGCACTGCCTTGAACACCTCTTGGTAAGCGAAGTAGTCGCGGAACTTCGCCCCAGCCTCTTCCTTGCCTTCCGCCACCACCGAAATCAGCACGGCATTGGCTTGCAAATGAGCGCGCAGATTCGCCAGCAATTCGGCATCTTCGGCAAACTGTTCCATCAGAACCTGACGGGCGCCCTCGAGCGCCGACTTGACATCGGGTATCCCCGGGTTGTCGCCCTGTTCGGTCGTGAACGCCGGCTTGAGATATTTTGTTGCTTCGACCTCGGGGTTCAGCGCGTGGTCTGCCACCAACGCGGCTGCAAGTCCGTCGAGCCCGGCCTCGCGCGCAATCTGCGCCTTGGTGCGACGCTTCACCTTGTACGGCAGATAAAGATCCTCGAGCCTCTGTTTGGTGTCGGCCTGTTCGATCGAAGCACGCAGCGAGGGTGTCAGCTTACTTTGTTCCTCGATGCTCGCGAGAATGGCCGCGCGCCGTTCTTCCAGTTCACGCAGATAAATCAACCGCTCTTGCAGATTGCGCAACTGGGTGTCGTCGAGCCCGCCGGTGGCTTCCTTGCGGTAGCGCGAAATGAACGGCACCGTCGCACCTTCATCGAGCAGTGCGACCGCCGCCGCGACTTGCTGCACCGTGGCGGAGAGTTCCTGAGAGATACGACTTTCGATTGTTGCGGGCATGCAGGTATCGGTAATGAACGACGGGTGCGCACTATGCAGAATCGGAAGCTGCGCGACAAGCCGAAGTTGAGGGCAACGCTAACGCTTAGGCGCGGCGGCCCCCGGTGCGGCCGGCTGACGTGAAGGCACCGCCGGATTGGGCGCACTCAATGCGTCGAAAAGACTGTCTTGTGGATGCTTGGTACAGCGCTCATCCAAGCCCAAGTCGAACTTACTCAAGGAACCGGCGTCGAGAATGTGGCCGCCGGAAACGCCAACGGCGTAGCCGAACAACCACATGGTGAGCGTGTTCGCGCTTTCGGGATCCGATTTGCGCAGCGTCGCGTGCCGCGTTTCATACGATGCGCAATCGAGGTGAGTCAAATCCATGGGGTTGTCGCGCTTGGATTTTACCGTGGTTACGGCCTCCAGCAGGCTGGTGGTCGGATTGTTCTTGCATTCGGCATCCAATGCGAATCCAAAGGCTGTGAGCGAGTCGCCGTACATGACGTGGTCTCCCGTCTTGGCAACCGAAAATCCGAACAGCCACATGACGGTATCGATGGGGTCGGTGGTGTAACCCGGCAAGGTAGAAGCGAGGACCTCGTTTTGGTACTTCGCGCAGCTCACGGCGGCGAGATTCAGTTCCACGGCGCGGCTACGCTGCGGAAAGAGCGCGGCTGCGACAAGCAGCACACTCAGGAATTTCACCCCGCTCGGCTTGGTCACGCTCCGTTTGGTCATGCGTCGGCCCTCGATGGCAGCAGTCGATCTACGAAGGCGGCAAAGCGTCCCGACTTCACCAGGTTCTTGGCGGCCTCGATGTCGGGCGCGAAATAGCGGTCGGCAGAATAGAATGGCACGTCGGCGCGAATGCCGGCATGAACTCGTTCGAGACTGGTCGAGGAACGCGCGGGGCGGTGAAAATCGATGCCCTGCGCCGCCGCCAGAAGTTCGATCCCGACGACCCCGGCGGCATTCTCGATCATCGGGCCCAGACGGCGTGCCGCATGCGTGGCCATGCTGACGTGATCCTCTTGATTCGCGGAAGTCGGTATGGAGTCGACACTACACGGTGTCGCGATGGTTTTGTTTTCAGAGACCAGCGCAGCGGCCGTCACTTGCGCGATCATGAAGCCCGAGTTCAAACCGCTGTTCTCGACCAGGAATGCCGGCAGGCCGCTCATCTTCGGGTCCACCAGCACGGCAATTCGGCGCTCCGACAAGCTGCCGATCTCGGCTATGGCGAGCGCCAGCGTATCGGCGGCGAACGCCACCGGCTCGGCGTGGAAATTCCCCCCCGACAGCACGTCGCCTTGCTCGACGAACAGCAGCGGGTTGTCGGTCACCGCGTTGGCCTCGAGCCCAAGCGTGACGCTGCAATTGCGAATGATGTCGAGACAGGCACCCATCACCTGCGGCTGGCACCGAAACGAGTAAGGGTCCTGAACCCGGGTGCAGTCGAGATGCGAGGCGCGAATGGCACTGCCGGCGATCAGCTCGCGGTACTCGCGCGCCACGGCGATCTGGCCGGGCTGGCCGCGCACCTGATGAATGCGCTCATCGAACGGCGAATCGCTGCCTTTCAACGCATCGACCGACATGGCACCCGCGACCACCGCAGCGGCGAAGACGTTTTCCGTGCCGAACAGTCCCGCCAGGGCCAGCGCGGTGGATACCTGGGTGCCATTGATGAGCGCGAGGCCTTCCTTGGCATGCAGCTTCACCGGCTGGACGCCGGCAAGGCGCAGACCTTCGGCGGCCGGTAACTCCTTGCCACGCACGCGCACGTGCCCTATGCCCAACAGCGCCGCACTCATGTGTGCCAGCGGAGCAAGATCACCGGACGCACCCACCGACCCCTGCGCGGGAATCACCGGATAGACCTCGTGCTGGAGCAATGCCGCGAGCGCATCGATCAAACCCAGCGTGACACCGGAGTAACCGCGGGCAAGTGCGTTGATCTTCAAGACCAGAATCAGCCGGACCACGGGATCCGGCAATGCGTCTCCCACACCCGCTGCGTGCGAGAGCAGCAGGTTTCTCTGCAGCAGCTCGAGCTGCTCGGTGGGTATGCGAGTCTGCGCGAGCAGCCCGAAACCGGTATTGATACCGTACGCTGCGTCGCCGGCGGCCACAATCTTGTCGACCAATGCCGTGGCTGCGGCGATTCGGGTTCGATCGTGCTGGGCGAGCCTGAAAATGGCCGGCTGTTCGTAGACCCGCCGCAGCGCGGCCAAGCTAAGTTCGCCCGCGTGTATCTCGATGCCGGCCACCTTATGGGCGCTCGATCATCGGCAGGTTCAGTCCTTGCTCGCGCGCGCAGTCGATGGCGATCTGATATCCGGCATCGGCGTGCCGCATGACGCCGGTGCCGGGGTCGTTCCACAGCACGCGCCGCAGGCGCCGGCTCGCAGCTTCCGAGCCGTCGCAAACGATGACCACGCCCGCGTGCTGCGAATAGCCCATGCCCACGCCGCCGCCGTGATGGATGGATACCCACGTAGCGCCGCTGGCGGTATTCAACAGCGCGTTGAGCAACGGCCAGTCGGACACCGCGTCGGAGCCGTCTTGCATCGCTTCAGTTTCGCGATTCGGGCTCGCCACCGAACCCGAGTCCAGATGATCGCGGCCGATGACGATGGGTGCGGATAACTCGCCGCTCGCGACCATGTCGTTGAACGCCAAGCCGAGGCGATGCCGTTGTCCCAGGCCGACCCAGCAAATACGCGCCGGCAATCCTTGGAAGTGAATCTGCGAGCGCGCCATGTCGAGCCAATGATGCAGATGCGGATCGTCCGGGATCAGCTCTTTGACCTTCGCGTCGGTTTTGTAGATGTCTTCGGGATCTCCGGACAATGCGGCCCAGCGAAATGGACCTATGCCGCGGCAGAAAAGCGGCCGGATGTATTCGGGCACGAAACCGGGAAAATCGAAGGCACGGGTGACGCCGGCGTCGAACGCGACCTGGCGAATATTGTTGCCGTAATCGAACACCGGTAGTCCCATGGCCTTGAAGCGCAGCAGATATTCGACGTGTTTGGCCATCGAGAGTTTTGCCGCGGCGCTGGTGCCGGCGGGATCGCTAGCGCGGCGCTCGTCCCATTGTTCGACGCTCCACCCTTCAGGCAGGTAGCCGTTGACGGGGTCGTGGGCCGAGGTTTGATCGGTCAGCGCATCGGGCTTGATACCGCGCTCGAGCAACGTGTGCAGAACGTCCACCACGTTGCCGCGCAGGGCGACCGACAGCGGCTTGCCACTTTTCTTGGCAGCTTCGAGCATGAGAATAGCTTCGTCCAGCGAACTTGCCTGCACGTCCACGTAGCCGGTTTCCAGGCGCTTGGCGATACGGCTTTGGCGGCATTCCACGGCCAACATGTTCGCGCCCGCCATGGTGGCGGCCAACGGCTGGGCGCCGCCCATGCCGCCGAGGCCCGCGGTGAATATCCACTTGCCGGCGAGCTTGCCGCCAAAGTGCTTGCGGCCCATTTCGGCGAAGGTCTCGTAGGTGCCTTGCACGATGCCCTGGCTGCCGATGTAAATCCACGAGCCGGCCGTCATCTGGCCGTACATGGCCAGCCCTTTACGGTCGAGTTCGTTGAAGTGTTCCCAGGTGGCCCAGTGCGGAACGAGGTTGGAGTTCGCGATCAGCACGCGCGGCGCGTCCGCATGAGTCGGGAACACGCCGACGGGTTTGCCGGACTGCACCAGCAAGGTCTCTTCCTCGGTCAGGACTTTCAACGTCTCGACGATGCGGTCGTAGCAGTTCCAATCCCGGGCAGCGCGGCCGATGCCGCCGTATACCACGAGTTCGGCGGGATTCTCCGCGACCTCGGGATCGAGGTTGTTCATCAGCATGCGCAAAGGCGCTTCGGTCATCCACGAGCGCGCACTCAAGGTGTTGCCGCGAGCGGCGCGGATGACTCTGGATTTGGGAGGGGCGTGCATGGGGATTCCTCAGGGGCGAAAGCGCCCCGACATTTCATAACGAGAACCGGGGTAATAGAGACGGGCGACGGAGGCGATTTGACCGGTCGTCCACGTGCGGCGGATCATCAACAGGCAGGGCTCGTCGCGCTTCATCGCCAACAACTTACGGGTGCGATCGTCCGGCATCACCGCGCGCAGCAAGTGCTCGGCCTCCTGAAGCGGGGCTACTTTGGTCAAGTAGTCGTGAGGCGTGGTCAAACTGAAATCCATTTTGAGGTAGTCGGGCGCGAGTTTCGGCAACACGTAGCGGTCTTCCAACTGCACCGGGCGATCGTTCTCGAAGTGCACGATTACCGAGCAATACAATTCACTGCGCGGCGCGATGCCGAAATCCTCCGCAAGTTCCGCCACTGCGCGAATGCGTTCCAGTGAAACGATTTCGGCGCGATGTACATGACCGCGCTCGCGAATCTCGTCGGCAATGCTGCGAATCTCGAGCGGGTGTGCACGCGCGTGCCGGTCCGCGACGAAACTGCCGACTCCGGCGATGCGCACCAGAACCCCTTCGTCGCGTAATTCGCGCAGCGCTCGGTTCGCCGTCATGCGCGATACCCCGAACGACTTTACGATGTCGTTTTCAGACGGAACACGGCTCGATGTGGCCCATTTACCGGAACCGATGTTGTCCAAGATATGGCGTTTCACCTTGAGGTAAAGCGGTTGCACGGTGCCCAAGGTCTTGTCCATACGGCAAGGGTAAGCTGTATAGACAGGTACAGTCAACTGGCAATGCGCCTTGCACCCTAGAAGACTACCATCCAAATATCAGTGACGAAGCAATTAGGAAGCCAACCGTATGTCTCTAACGCTCTACGCTCACCCGTTCGCCTCCTATTGTTGGAAGCCATTGATCGCGTTGTACGAGAATGAGACACCGTTTACCTATCGATTGGTCGAGGACGCGGCGGGATGGGCCGAACTCGAGTCGCTTTGGCCAATCAAGAAGTTTCCTCTTCTCCGGGACGGCGACGCGACGATCGTCGAATCCAGCATCATCGTCGAATACTTGATGCGCCGTTATCCCGGAACGACGCGAATGATACCGGTGAACGATGACGCAGCTCTAACGGTGCGCTTCATGGATCGGTTCTTTGACAACTACGTCATGAGTCCAATGCAAACGCTGGTCTCGGATCGAATGCGAACGGAGACCGAGCGCGATGCCAAAGGTGTCGCCGATGCCAGGAAGATGCTGGACGTTGCGTATGGATGGCTCGAAGCACAGCTCACGCCTCGATCGTGGGCGGCCGGTGGCACCTTCTCCCTGGCGGATTGTTCCGCCGCCCCAGCGCTTTTCTACGCGGATTGGGTGCATCCAGTCGGCGATCGATTTCCGGGAGTTCTCGCCTACCGCGGCCGGGTTCTTGCCAGGCCCTCTGTCGTCCGTGTCGTTGATGAGGCGCGTCCCTTCCGCAAGTTCTTCCCTCAGGGAGCGCCGGATCGGGACTGAGCTACTCGTGATGCCGGTGCGTAACGCCGAAGGAGGTCAACCGCGATTCGGGTGACCACGCACGTTTCCGCGGAAACGTTTTCGATCCGCGCGCGGTGACGCCACCCCCATGTAATTCCGCCATCCCTGCGCGGTACGGCTATCCCTGCGCAGAGAGCCGCGTCATCAGCTCGACAAAACGCCCATGCAGCGGCAGCTCCGCCGCATGATGCCGTTCTTTGACGACCCAACGCCCGGCCACCATTACGTCGCGAATCGCGGCATGGCCACCGGCAAACACCAGATGATCGAGCGCATTTTCGGGCGGTGCCCCGGCCATGCTGGGATGCTGCGTATCGAGCACCAGCCAGTCTGCCCGCCGTCCGACGGCAATGACGCCGGCCGGCTGACCAATCGCCTGCGCACCGTGTTGCGCAGCATCGCGCCATAGCCGAGTCCCGACGTGCGATTCTGCCGCGTCGGCCAGCACACCGCGCCGCCTCTCGCGCAGGCGTTGTTGGTATTCCATCCAGCGCAGTTCCTCAGCGGGGCAGACGGTGGCTTGGCTGTCGGAGCCGACACAGACCCGTCCGCCGAGTTTCAGGAATCGGGCGGCATCGAAGCAGCCATCACCTAAATTGGCCTCCGTGCTGATGGACAAGCACACCGTGGCTTTGGCTGCTGCGACGCCCTTCAATTCGGCCGCCGTTGCATGGGTGGCGTGGACCAGGCACCAGTGCTGATCGAGCAACCCCGTATCCAGTAACAGTTCGATGGGCCGCCGCCCGGTATTGAGTTTGCAGGCGTCGACCTCCGGCACTTGCTCCGCGACATGGATATGCAACGGCAAGGTCTCGTCTATCCGGCGCAGCGCGTGCGTCGCTTCGCGCAGCGTCTCCAGCGGAACGGCGCGCAGGCTGTGGAATGCCGCGCCGGTTCGCAGCGTAGCAGGGGGCGTGTGCCGTTCGGCGGTGACGCGCTGGTCGATTGCGCGCAGGAATTGGTCGGTTTCCATGGCGAATCGTGCTTGCTCGCGTTTCAGCGGTTGCGCGCCGAAGTCGCTGGTCTGGTAAAGCGTCGGCAGGAAGGTCAGGCCGATGCCTGTCGCGGCGGCCGCCGCGCCGATGGCATCCCAGAGTCCGCTGCCCACGGTATAGAAAGCGCCATTGGGCTGGCGGTGCAGATAATGGAATTCGGCGACCGAGGTGTAGCCCGACTTGAGCATTTCCACGAACAGCTGGGTCGCGAGGAGCTGCAAGTCATCAGGTTCGATGAGATTCGCGAGGCGGTACATGGCCTGGCGCCAGGTCCAAAAGCTGTCACGGGCCGATAGGCGATATTCGGTGTTGCCCGCCATGCCGCGTTGAAACGCGTGGCTGTGCGCGTTCGGCATGCCTGGGACCACCAGACCGGCGATGTGTTCGCTGTCGGATGGCACGGATTCATGGCCACGGGCGGGCACGTCGATGCCGCTGATGCGCCCATCGTCCGCCACGGCGATCAGCACGCCGCGCATCCATCCTTGCGGGAGCAGGGCCGAGTCCAAATAGTAGTGTCGGGTCATGTTGCCTATACCTGTATAGGGAGCCTAGCTTGCCGTATCATGGTCGGAACGGCAAACAGCGGGCGATTACGTGCAGACATTTCCAGATCGAGAATGGGACCGGGTTTGGATCGGCGCGAATATCGCCACGATGAGCGCCGGCGGCGAGCCCTATGGTAGTCGGATCGACGCCGCCCTGGCAGTCAAAGGCGAGCGTATTGCATGGATAGGGTCTGCGGCCGAGGCCGCATCGAGAGCGCAGGCTCAGAACATCCCCATCGAGAACTGTCACGGTCTGTGGATGACGCCGGGGCTGATCGACTGCCATACCCATTTGGTATACGGCGGCAACCGGGTGGAGGAGTTCGAAAAGCGGCTCTGCGGCGTTTCCTATGAAGAGATCGCGCGGGCGGGCGGCGGCATTCAAGCCACCGTCAATGCCACGCGCTCCGCCGGCGCCGAGTCGTTATTGGAATCGGCGATGGTCCGCGCCAGGCGCCTGATGTCCGAGGGAGTCACCACCCTGGAGGTCAAATCGGGCTACGGACTGGAGTTTGCCGCCGAACGGCGCTTGTTGGAGGTCGCCCGCGAGTTGGGCCGGCAATTGCCGCTATCGGTCAAAACCACCTATCTCGGCTTGCATGCGTTGCCGCAGGAATTTCACGCGGACCGCGCCGGTTTCGTCGCACTAGCCAGTGGCCCCTGGCTCGAAGCGCTGGCCGGCGCGGGGCTGGTGGACGCGGTCGACGCGTTCTGCGAGAACATCGCGTTTACGCTCGCGGAGACGGCTCAATTCCTGCGCGCCGCGCAGCGCCTGGGTCTGCCGGCGCATGTGCACGCCGGCCAGTTGACCGACATGGGTGCGGCGGAGCTGGCGGCTGAATACCAGGCGCTCTCCGCCGATCACCTCGAGTACCTGAGCGCGCGCGGCGCGAGTGCGCTGGCAGCCGCAGGTACCGTCGCCGTCCTGCTGCCAGGCGCGTATTTCACGCTGCGTCAATCAACTCCGCCGCCCGTTCCCCTGCTACGGGAAGCCGGCGTCGCGATGGCGGTGGCGACCGATTGCAATCCCGGCAGCTCACCGTGCACCTCCCTGCTGCTTACTCTCAACCTGGCGTGCACCTTGTTCGGCCTGACTCCGTTGGAGGCCTTGAGCGGAGTCACATGTCATGCCGCGCGGGCACTGGGCATGCAGGCGGATGTGGGCACGCTCGAGGCGGGCAAGCGCGCGGACTTTGCGTTGTACCGCATCGACCGACCGGCGGAGCTTTGCTACCACCTCGGCGCAAATCCCTGTGTGAGCGTGGTGCGCGGCGGAGCGGTTCGACCCGACCCGAGCGCATGACGCGATTGGACTTCAGGTTGGAAGCCACGGCTTCGGGTTCGCGCGCGCGCGCGGCGCGCTTGCGCACCCTGCATAACGAAGTTCTCACCCCCACGTTCATGCCGGTGGGCACTCATGCAGCGGTGCGCGCGCAGCGGCGCGAAGATCTATTGGAGAGCGGCGCGCAGGTGCTGCTGGCGAACACCTACCATTTGATGCTGCGCCCAGGCGTCGAAATCTTCGAAAAATTCGGCGGCATCCATTCGTTCATGAACTGGCCGCGCTCCGTGCTCACCGATTCGGGCGGATTCCAGATCTTCTCTCTTCCGGGCAGCCGCACCATGCAAGAGGACTGCGCGGAATTCAAAAGCTATGTGGACCAGACCATCATTCGCCTGAGCCCGGAAAGCAGCATCGCCGCCCAAAAGGCCATCGGCAGCGACATCATGATGGTGCTCGATCAATGCGTGCCATCGACCGTCGAGCGCGACGTTGCGCTACAGGCGATGGAATTGACGCACCGCTGGGCGCAGCGAAGTCTCGACGCGCGCGGCGATTCGCCGCAGGCGTTGTTCGGGATCGTGCAAGGCGCGAGCTACACCGATCTACGCGCGGCCAGCGCGCGGGCGATTACGCAACTGCCCTTCGATGGGTTCGCCATCGGCGGCTTGGCGGTGGGTGAGGGCTCCAGCGAGCGTGAGGAGTGCACGGCCATCGTCACGGAGCTACTGCCGGAGAACCGGCCCCGGTATCTGATGGGGGTGGGGACCACCCGCGATCTTCTGGAAGCAGTGCATCGCGGCGTGGACATGTTCGATTGCATCCTACCGACGGCGCTCGCGAAGCAAGGGGTCGCGTTCACCAGCTTGGGCCGGCGGGATCTGCGCCGCGCTGCCTACCGGGACATGGACGGCCCCATCGATCCTGCGTGCACTTGCTACACCTGCCGGACGTTTTCGATCGCGTATCTGTTCCATCTCAATCGCGTGCGCGAGGCACAGGGTTGGCAGTTGCTGGGTCTGCACAATATCCACTTTTACATGCAACTCATGCGCAAGATGCGCGAACATATTCTCGCGGATACCTGGCAAAGCTTCTACCGCTCTCAGCGCGACGTGCTCGACGCGCGCGATAGCTACGGCCGACCCGCGACCCATGTCACCAAGGCGCAGCGACAGAAACTCAAGTTGAAGCTGGGCCGCTATGAAGTCATCGTACGCGACGGCGTCGGGCACATTCGGGACATGAGCTCGGGCGAAGTCATGCATTCGGTCAACGATCCCGCCGAGGAGGCGCGCTCGCTCTACGTCGAGCAATCACGGCTGGTACAGCGCTTGAACGAGACCGAAGCGGCGCCTCTGGTGGTATGGGACGTGGGATTGGGTGCGGCCGCCAACGCGATGGCGGCGATCCAGGCGGTCGAGACGTTGCGCTGCGATCCAACGCTGCGGTCCGATCACATGCTGCGGCCTGATGAGCCCGCGTGCCCCGGTCGGCGACTGACTTTGGTGAGCTTCGAGAATGATCTCGATTCGCTGGTGCTGGCGCTGCGCCATCCCGCGTGGTTCCAGCATTTGCGGCACGCAGCACCGCGTGGGCTGTTGGCGGAAAATCGTTGGAGCAGCGTTACCGCAGGGGTGGATTGGCTGCTGCTGCGCGGCGATTTCAGCGAACGCAAACACGATGCGCCGCTGCCGGACGTGATCTTCTTCGATCCGTTCTCTTTCAAGACCGATAGCGCGTTGTGGACGCTTGCAGCGTTTCGGGAACTGGCGAATTTAATCACCGCCAAGGCGGTGGAACTGTTCACCTATTCCTATTCCACCAGCGCGCGCGCCGCGATGTTGGCGGCCGGCTTCTACGTGGCCAAGGGCCGTGGGACGGGGCCGAAGGCGGAAACCACCATCGGGTTGTCGCCGAGCGCGGCGGCGCTGCCGCATGGTCACGAGCTGTTGGGAGCGGACTGGCTGGGGAAATGGCGGCGCAGCGACGCCCAGGCGCCGCTCGGTACCGATCCCGATGACGATTCGTGGCGCGACGCGGTCGCTGAGCACCCGCAGTTTCGCTAGTGCCTAAGCGCGTTCGCGGGGGCGTCCCCGTACACGATGCCGTGGGATTGGCAGCGATAATCAGGTCCGATGCTTGCTGCGGGTCAACTTTATCCATGCTGCATGGCAGCAATTACCTTGACACTCAAGGCTTCGGTTCCTACAATCGCCGGCCTTTGTCGCTGGGCACAGCCCGTCGGGCGTCCGGTTACTTTAAAGGTTTCAAGAATCAATCTGCCAATTCGTGAGATTTGGCCTCAAAGGTATTTATGGCGACAACGACCCAACTGATTCGCACCGGCCGCAATGAGCCCGCTTGGAAGTCCAAGGTGCCGGCTTTGGCAGCCTCTCCGCAGAAACGCGGTGTATGCACCCGCGTCTATACCACCACGCCGAAGAAGCCGAACTCGGCGCTCCGCAAGGTGTGCCGCGTACGCCTGACCAACGGCTACGAAGTATCGAGCTATATCGGCGGCGAAGGCCACAATTTGCAGGAGCACTCGGTGGTATTGATCCGCGGCGGCCGCGTCAAGGATCTGCCCGGGGTCCGGTATCATACCGTCCGAGGCGCTCTCGATTGCGCCGGTGTCAGCGACCGTCGGCAAGGCCGCTCCAAGTACGGCGCCAAACGTCCGAAAAAATAGCACGCCCTCCGAATTACAAGAGTAGGTTTCCATGTCCCGCAGAGCAGCAGCCCCCCATCGCACCATCCTTCCCGATCCTAAGTTCGGGAACGATATGTTGGCCAAATTCATCAACATGGTGATGGAGCGCGGCAAAAAGTCCGCCGCCGAAAAGATCGTCTATGGCGCCATTGACCGCATCGGCGAGAAGAAGAGCGGTGCCGCTGGCAGCGAGGCCATTGCGGTGTTGCAGCAGGCGCTGGACAACGTGAAGCCCGTGGTCGAGGTCAAATCCCGTCGTGTGGGCGGCGCCACCTACCAGGTGCCCGTCGAAGTACGCGCCAATCGTCGCCAAACGCTCGCGATGCGTTGGGTCATCGAAGCCGCCACGGCTCGCAGCGAGAAGTCGATGGCGCATCGCCTTGCCGCCGAATTGATGGAGGCCGCCGAAAACCGCGGCGCCGCGGTGCGCAAGCGTGAAGACACGCACCGCATGGCTGAAGCCAACAAGGCATTCGCACACTATCGCTGGTAGGGCCCCTGGCGGGCAGCCCAGCGCGCTGGTAATCCGCCGCTGCGGCCGCATATAGATAAGTTAGACGGCGATTTGGTCCCTTATCGGTGATTGATCTTGATGCCCGCGAAGCGGGCAGCTATCGGTCGGGCCGGCTTCGGCCCGTTGAATTCAGCGCGAAGCGCGAGAAATATGGCACGTACGACGCCCATCGAAAGATACCGGAATATCGGTATCTCTGCGCATATCGACGCGGGTAAAACCACCGCGACGGAGCGCATCCTGTTCTATACAGGGGTGTCGCACAAGATCGGCGAAGTGCACGATGGCGCGGCCGTCATGGACTACATGGAACAGGAGCAGGAGCGCGGCATCACGATTACCGCCGCGGCCACGACATGCTTCTGGAAGGGGATGGACAAGAGCTTCCCCGAGCACCGCATCAACATCATCGACACGCCCGGACACGTCGACTTCACCATTGAAGTCGAGCGCAGCCTGCGCGTGTTGGATTCGGCCGTTGCCGTGTATTGCGCGGTGTCGGGCGTGCAGCCGCAGTCCGAGACGGTGTGGCGTCAGATGAACAAGTACGGCGTGCCGCGCATCGCGTTCGTCAACAAGATGGACCGTGCCGGTGCCGATTTCCTGCGCTGTGTCGAACAGATCAAGACGCGGCTGCGGGGCAATCCGGTGCCGATTCAGCTGCCCATCGGTGCCGAGGACGGGTTCATCGGCGTAGTCGACCTCGTCAAGATGAAGTCGATCTTCTGGGACGAAGAAACGCAGGGCATGAAATTCGAGTACCGCGAAATTCCTTCCGACATGCTCGAGGAATGCCAGGAATGGCGCGCGAAAATGATCGAGGCCGCCGCTGAAGGCGATGAACAGCTGCTCAACGAGTACTTGGAGAGCGGCGAACTCGGCGACGAGGAGATCAAGCGCGGTTTACGCGCTCGCGCGCTGAAGAACGAGGTTTGTCTGGTGACCTGCGGTTCAGCCTTCAAGAACAAGGGCGTGCAGGCCGTGCTCGACGCCATCGTCGAATATATGCCGTCGCCCACCGAAGTTCCCCCGGTCAAGGGGCAGAGCGAGCGCGGCGAGCCCATGACCCGCAAGCCCGACGATGACGCGCCATTCTCCGCGCTCGCGTTCAAGATTTTGAACGACCCGTTCGTGGGCAATCTGACCTTCTTTCGAGTGTATTCGGGCACCTTGAATTCGGGCGATCAGGTCTTCGTGCCGAACAAGAATCGCAATGAACGCATTGGCCGTCTGTTGCAGATGCATGCCAGCGAGCGTTCCGAAATCAAAGAAGTGCACGCCGGCGACATCGCGGCGGCGGTTGGCCTCAAGGACGTCACCACCGGCGACACCCTGTCGGATCCCGAGAAGGTCATCGTTCTCGAGAAAATGGAGTTCCCTGAGCCCGTCATTTCGGTGGCGGTGGAGCCGAAAACCAAAGTCGACCAGGAGAAGATGGGGCTGGCACTGCAGCGCTTGGCGAAAGAGGATCCTTCATTCCGTGTGCACACCGACCAGGAATCCGGTCAGACCATCATCTCCGGCATGGGCGAGCTGCATCTGGAAATCATCGTCGATCGGATGAAGCGCGAATTCAAAGTGGATGCCAATGTGGGCAAGCCGCAGGTCGCCTATCGAGAGACCCTACGCGCGACCGTCGAGTCCGAAGGCAAATTCGTGCGTCAGTCCGGCGGTCGCGGGCAATACGGTCACGTGTGGTTGAAGATCGAGCCGCAGGAATCCGGCAAGGGCTACAGTTTCGTCAATGGAATCGTCGGCGGCGCCGTGCCGCGTGAATTCATTCCCGCCGTGGATAAAGGGATTCAAGAGGCCGTACAGACGGGGGTGATCGCGGGTTATCCCATCGTCGACGTCAAAGTCACGATTTTCGACGGCTCCTATCACGACGTCGATTCGAACGAAATGGCCTTCAAGATCGCGGGCTCGATGGGATTCAAAGAGGGCTTTCGCAAGGCGAAACCGGTGCTGCTCGAACCCATCATGAGGGTCGAGGTAGTGACCCCAGAAGATTACTACGGCGACATCGTCGGCGACCTGAATCGCCGCCGCGGCCAGATCATCGGTATGGAAGACTCTCCGTCCGGCAAAGTGGTCACCGCGGAGGTGCCGCTGGCCGAGATGTTTCAATATTCGACGGCAATGCGCTCCATGAGTCAGGGGCGCGCGAACTACACGATGGAGTTCGCCAAGTACATGGAAGTGCCGAGCAATGTCGCCGAAGCCGTGATGAAGCATTAAGATTCCGAGCCGCTTACATTCCAACATTTTCAAGAGGTACATGCCGTGTCGAAGGGGAAGTTTGAGCGAACGAAGCCGCACGTGAACGTGGGGACGATTGGCCATGTAGACCATGGCAAGACGACCTTGACGGCGGCGTTGACG
>Ga0179596_10000130_pt1 | contig 59346 bp, 44 predicted proteins | sample CZODoug1_1_08_16_FD_155494 | JGI IMG/M metagenome (GOLD analysis project Ga0179596, IMG submission 155494) | Vadose zone soil fungal communities from Angelo Coast Range Reserve, California, USA - CZODoug1_1_08_16fungal (Illumina Assembly) | ecosystem: Environmental > Terrestrial > Soil > Vadose... | reverse complement strand
CCTTCGCGATCCTTCCCCGGCGACGCCGGATATGCGTATTGTCAAAGTTCCTGATATAGAGGAGTCCATCGCCTGGAAAGAGGGCATCTTCAATTTTGACCAGGAAAATATAGGGGCTATCATGCGCCAGCTGAGTCGCTGGTATAATGTGGAGATCGCTTATGAAGGGCCTTTACCAAAGGATCTGTTTACGGCCATTATCAGCCGGAATAACAATATTTCACAGGTCCTGAAAATGCTGGAAGCCACCAACAGGATCCATTTTAAAATCGAAAATAAAAAAATAACCATTATGCGCTAACCTGTATCAGAAGGATGACCCAAAGAAAAACCGGAAGCAGTGGCATGCTCCCGGCCGGTATTCGGGACCATCCAATTTTAACAATCTCGTGAACTGCTTATTAGATAACCCAAACAACACAAAGCTAATGAATTTTAAGGCTCTATGCAGTCTTTCCTGTCTGTGTACCATAACAGGGAAGGCCCAAACCAAAACGTTACGGATTATGAAATTGACCGCTGTTATCCTGCTCCTGGGCTTTCTCCAGGTAAGCGCCAGAGGATATTCCCAGCGCATTACCCTTTCGGAAACAAATGCGCCCATTCAAAAGATTTTCCGGGAGATCTGGAAGCAGAGCGGCTTTCAGTTTGTCTATACGGATAAGACACTGGAAGGGGCGAGGACGGTGACGATCCGGGTGAAAGAGGCTTCCCTGGATGAAGTGCTGAAGGCTTGCAGCCAGGATCAGCCTTTTTCTTTTACCATTTCCGAGCATGCGATCATCGTTACCCAGCGGCAAACGGCCCTGCCTGCCTCTTCCGAGCCCCCTCCTCCTCCGCCGGTTGACTTTACGGGTATTATCCGTGAGGAGCATAACAGGCCCCTGGAAGGTGTTTCCGTTGAGATTAAGGCCCTGAAAAAAGGTACCCAAACGAACTCGAAAGGAGAGTTTGGGTTTACCAAAATACCTCCTGGCAGCTATACGCTCTTTGTCTCAAGCATTGGCTATCAATCGCAGAAAGTAGTGGTCAATGTCCAGGCGGGTATGTCTTCCCTCTCTGTCACCCTTGTTGCCAGTACAGATCCCCTCGATCAGAATGTGGTGATCGGATACGGGATGACCAGCAAACGCTACAATACCGGCTCCGTATCCACCGTCAAAGCGGAGACCATAGAAAAACAGGCTGTTGCGGATCCGTTGGTGGCTATACAGGGAAGGGCGCCCGGTCTGTTGATCACCAATAACAGCGGTTTGCCCGGCACCAGCCCAACCATCCAGATCCGGGGGATCAACTCGCTGAGCGGGAGTCAGCCTTTATATATCGTGGATGGGGTGCCTTTCGTCGGCAGCTCTATTAATGCCGTTTCGGCCTATGGCACTGCGCTTAACCTGGGCTTTTCGAGCAATTTCTCCGGCGAGAGCCCTTTCAAGAGCATCGATCCGGCTTCTATCGAAAGCATAGAGATCCTCAAGGACGCGGATGCCACGGCTATTTATGGAGCGCGCGGGGCCAACGGGGTGATCCTCATCACCACTAAAAAGGGAAAAACAGGTAGAACGTCCTTTGACGTGGATGTCTATCACAGCATAGCCAAAGTGCCCCATTTTATCGATATGCTCAATACGGACCAGTACCTCGCCATGCGCCGGGAAGCTTTTAAGAATGACGGGGTGACTCCTGATTCGTCCACTGCTCCGGACCTATTGGTCTGGGATCAGAAAGTCCATACCGACTGGCAGCGAAAATTTCTCGGCACTACGGCTCATACCGATAATGCGGAAGCCACCCTTTCCGGGGGAGATGCCCGCACGCGATTTTTAATAGGAGCGGGTTTCCGGAATGAAACGACGATCTACCCGGGCGATTATGGATTAAAAAGGGGAACTGTCCGTTTCAATATCGATCATAATTCATTGGATAATAAATTCAATGTCTTGTTTTCGGCAAGCTATGCCACCGACAAGAACAAGGCGGTGCCGGGCGACCTTCTCAGTTACTATGCCCTTCCTCCCAATTTTCCTTTATACAATACGGACGGGTCTGTGAATTGGACGGGATTGCCTTATGGGCTGAATAACCCGCTGGCTGCACTCCTTATAACCTCGGAAAATAAAACCACCAACCTCAGCAGTAATTTACAGTTGAAGTATAAGCTGTTACCGGGTCTGCAGCTTAAAGTTAGTTTGGGTTATAATAATATGGCAATGAACCAGGTGCAGTTGACTCCCTCGGTCTCTCAAAATCCCCTGATCTTTGGCGTGGTAGGGGGGAGTTCGATCTTTGCCAACAGCGGTAATAATTCCTATGTGATCGAACCACAAGCCGACTATACCCTCAAGCGGGGCAATAGCCGGTTCCATGTTTTGCTGGGTGGGACATATATGGGAAATAATTCGAAAAGCACCTGGCTCAACGGAAATAATTATACGAACGATGCCCAGCTGAACAATATACTGGCGGCCGGGACTATTACATCGTCCGGCAACAACCAGGCCGGTTACAAGTTCCTCTCGGGATTCAGCAGGCTGAGCTATGACTGGAAAAATAAATACCTCCTTAATATTACGGTGAGAAGGGATGGATCTTCCCGATTCGGCCCGAACAAACAATATGGAAATTTCGGAGCGGTAGGGGCTGGGTGGATCTTCTCGGAAGAGCCGGCGCTAAAGAATAATTTTTCTTTTCTCAGCTATGGGAAGCTGCGTGGCAGCTATGGGATCACCGGCAATGATCAGATCTCCGACTATCAGTACTCCGTCAATTGGGCGGCGTCCACGCAGACCTACCAGACATCGGGACAATATCCCACCAATCTGTATAATCCCAATTACCGGTGGGAAACGAATAAGAAACTGGAAGGGGCTGTGGAACTGGGTTTTTGGCAGGACCGAATCCTGTTAACCGTCGACTATTACCGCAACCGGTCCGGCAATCAGCTGGTAAGTTATCCGTTGGCTTCGCAGGCCGGCTACACCTCGGTCACGGCGAATCTGCCGGCTCTTATTCAGAACAGCGGGTTCGAATTCGAGCTGAATACGATCCAGATCAGGAGGCCCGGTCTTAGCTGGACGACCAGTCTGAATCTCACCATCGCCCGGAACAAACTGATTGCCTTTCCGGGACTGGCCTCCTCTTCCTATAATTACACGTACGCGATTGGCCAGCCTTTATCGTTGTTCTGGGGATATTCATTCGACAAGATCGACGCTGCTACCGGAACTGCGGTATTTAAGAACCTGGATGCGAACGGTTACCCGGTATCTGTCCCGACGAGTAATCTCCCTACGTTCTATGGGGGGATCAACAATAGCTTCACCTACAAGGGCTGGCAACTGGATGTGTTTTTGCAATTCCGAAAATTAAATAAGGCCTTTTTCCGGGATTACGGGGAGCCGGGGGCCCTGGAGAACGAAGACAAGTCCGTGCTTGGCCGGTGGCAAAATCCGGGAGACAATGCCAAACTCCCCCCATTCTCGCAAGGATTCGGGAATGCCTACCAGGACTGGTTCTCGGTGAGCTATTCCACCGCCAACCTGTACAATGCTTCTTATATCCGGCTGGGGAGCCTGTCGCTGGCCTATAATTTCCCCGTGAAGTGGGTTAATAAGATCGGTATGCAGCAGTGTCGCCTCTATGCCATGGGTAATAACCTGTTCACCATTACCAAATTTCCCGGGTATGACCCGGAGACGGGGATGGCCGTTCCCACTTTAAGGACTATCACATTCGGCATCAAATCAACCTTCTAAATCGTATCGACCATGAAACTTTCTTTTTCTTATAAAGCTATTCTGTTTTCCTGCAGAGCTATCTTGTTTGCCCGCAAAACTATCCTGTTTTCCCGCAGAGCTATCAGGCCTGTATTCAATACTCCGCTATTGTTATGTGCGATTTTCCTTCTGTCAGGTTCCTCCTGCAAGAAGGCGTTGGAGGCGAAGCCGGCATACCTGAGCACGACCAGCGAGCAATTTGCCAATGATGCCTCGGCGAACGCTGCGATAGCAGGCTTATATGGGCAGATCAATGCGGCCAGTACCTTTACAACGGGTATTCCGCTGCAAACAACGCTCTCTTCGGATGAAATGTCCTTTGTCGGTTACCAGAGTTACGGGGACATGTTCAGCTATGCGCTGACTCCGGCCAGTGCAACGACCAATAGTTACTGGGGCGCTAGTTATAATATCATTTACATCGCGAATTCCATTTTGGGAGGGGTTACTGCTTCCGGTGGGGTTTCCACGGCCACTAAGAACCAGATTATCGGGGAGGCCCGGTTTATCAGGGCTTTTTGTTATTTCTACCTGGTGAATCTCTATGGTAAAGTACCCCTGGTGACGGGTGCGGATTATGCGGTCAATTCCTTGCTTCCCCGAACGTCTGTCGATAGTGTATACCAGTTGATCCTGAGTGATCTGGCAGCTGCGGACAGTCTTACCAGCGATGCCTATCCGACGGATGGCCGCGTGAGGGTCAATAAATGGGCCGCCAAAGCGATGCTGGCCAGGGTGTACCTGTACCGGGGGGATTGGGTCGATGCTGCGTCCAGGGCTTCGGAAGTGATCGGCAATAACCAGGTCTATTACCTGGAGAGCCTGGATAATATATTTCTGTCTACCAGCAATGAGGCAGTCCTGCAGTTCTGGACGAAGCAGGGGTATACGGGTGAGGGCGTTAATTCGCTTCCTTCCTATGGCACTTATCTTTATTATGCTATGACGGCTGATTCGACTTATGGGCTGGTGTCTGCTTTTGAGGCGAACGATCTGCGGAAAAGCTCCTGGGTGGCATCGGAAACCTCTGCGTATGACGGCAATTTCTATTACTACTCCACCAAGTACAAGCAGAATGGGCCGAACGGCAGCAATAGCGAGTACCTGATGGTGCTGCGGTTGGCCGAACAGTACCTGATACGGGCGGAAGCATTGGCTAAGCAGGGACAGCTGACGGCCGCCATCGCAGATATCAATGCCATCCGGCAAAGGGCGGGGCTGAATGCATTGTCCGGTTCCTTGTCTTCGGATGCTATCTTATCGGCGATAGAACAGGAGAGAAGGGTAGAGCTCTGCTTTGAATGGGCCGACCGCTGGCTCAACCTGAAACGCACCAATCGCGCCGGCGCCGTATTGGGAGCTGCCAAGACCGGCTGGACTTCCGATGCCGCCTTGTATCCTATTCCGTTGACGGAAATAAAGAACAATCCCAACCTGGTGCAAAATTCAGGCTACTAAAAAATACTTCATGTATCATTTCATACTTTCTTTTTTGATGCTGCTGTCTGTTCAGCCTCTTTGGGCGCAGCAGGCGCCGGATCCTCTACACGCTCCGGGCAATGTATTTTATCTCAGGGGAGATGTGCACAGTATCCCCGCTGCCCGGAAAGTGTATCTCTCCTTTTATGACCGAGATATGGGAATGAACCACTTGGATAGCTGCCAGGTGGAAAATGGCGAATTTAATTTTGCAGGCCCTTTAAAAGAACCGGTCCTTGCACAATTATATGTAGCCGTCCAGGGCGAGAAATCCTGGCGGGAGGAGTATCATCCCCGTAATAGTTATACTATTTTCCTGGAGGCGGCTACCATGCACCTGGTGGCGTATGATTCTTTGGCCAATTCAATGGTGACGGGCTCCCCGGTGCAGCATGATTATCTGCAGTACGTAAAGACGATACAGCCCTACCAGGACAAAATAAAAGCCTTCTATCTTCGGGGTATAGAGTATAACAAAACAAAAGATTCCCTGTCTGCGAAGAGTATGGAGGATAGTGTGGAAGCTCTTAATGATGAGCTTCATGAAAAGGTATTGAAAGGGTTGGTAAAGACCTATGCTTCTTCACCTGTAGGGCTGTATGTGTTGCTGCAATATACCGAGGGGATTATGGAACCGGAGGTAACGGATTCGCTGTATCGGGACCTGGCGCCTGCTATCAGGGACCTTCCTTCCGGCAAGTTGCTGGCCGATAAGATCGCGAAGGCCCGGGAGACGGCTGTGGGAGCGTATGCGAAAGATTTTACCCAACCGGATACGGCTGGAAATCCTGTTACTCTTTCGTCCTTTTCAGGAAAGTATGTGCTGCTGGATTTCTGGGCGAGTTGGTGCGGTCCTTGCAGGAAGGAGAGCCCTCAGCTGGTGAAGGCGTATACTAAATTTAAGGACAAGGGGTTCACTATCCTGAGCGTATCTGTGGACAGAAAAGATTACAGGGATAAATGGCTGGACGCTATTCATCAGGATGGGCTGACCTGGACGCAGGTTTCGGACCTGAAAAATCCTGGAAATGTGGCTGCTGCCTTGTATAATATAGAGGCTATCCCGCAAAATTTTCTGATCGATCCGGAGGGAAGGATCATTGCGGTTAACCTCCGGGGAGACGGTCTGGGGAAAAAGTTGGAGGAGTTATTGGGTAAATAAATTTTTTATATTGTTCACGCAGGCAATGGCCGCAGGGGCGATAGCCGGCTTGTCGGGCTTCGGCTTCCGATGCGAAGAAGACCCTGTTGGCTGCTTTCATGCGTTTGCCTGAGGAACAGGAGAGGGTACCATATATTTTCAGGGTTTTGTTGCCGCCGAAGCGGATCCGGCCGGAGCGGATCAGGGAGCGGACTCTTGCGGGACCTATTTCTATGTGGCGAATCATAGTCTAAGTTAGTGCGTCGTGAAAAATAATACCGAGGGTATGGCGATGGCCGCTATGTAAGGGGCTTACTCCATGTTTCATATTGACGCGATAATATCCTTTACTGCCTTTTACAGGACGGAAATTGGTGGTGAACAGGAGCAGGTCGCCTCGTTTGGGCCGCAGGACATTGGCCTTGGATTGGGCTCGGGGTATTTGTTCCGTCAGTACAAACTCTCCCCCGCTATAATCTTCTTCCGGCTCATTGAGGAACAAGACCAATTGCATAGGGAACCAGATGTCTCCATACAAGTCCTGGTGCAGGGTATTGAAGCCTCCGGCGCCATACTTCAGGATAAGGATGGTCGGTTTGGTCTGCCCATTCTTGTGACATTGTCGCAGAAATTCTTCATGGGTGGCCGGAAAGCTTGTGTCGATCTTCAAGGCTTCCATCCATTGATTGGCGATGGGTGCGAGATAGGGGTATACGGAAACCCGGATATTGCTGATGAGATCGGGGAGGGGATATTGAAAATATTTGTATTCCCCCAGGCCAAAACGATACCGTTCCATGGTGATCGTTTTTCGATAGGTGCCGTCTGCGTTATAGGATTCGATCAGGCTCTCGCATTCTTTCCTGTTCAGGACATCGGGGAGGATGGCGTACCCCTGTTGATGCATGTCTTCGGTTACCTGGTCCCAGTTCTTTTCCTGGAGGCGTTGAATGATAGATTTCATGGCTCAAAATTACTTCGGCGCAAGGGCTTGTAAAACCCGAATCTTGCGCTATATTTAATTCAATATTAAGGCCAGACGGTTAAAATTAGTATTTAAATTAAATGAAAAGACGGACCCTTATCAAAACAATGGCTATCGGAGCCATAACGCCGGATTTCTTTGTACAATCGGCAAAAGGAAAAGAATTTTCTCCTTCTGATGCCCTATTGATGGATTCAGGACCGGGTCCTAATGAAAAGTTGTGGTTTACCTATCCTGCTAAATATTGGAATAGTCAGGCTTTGCATATTGGGAATGGTTTTCTGGGTCTCTCCTTTTTAGGCGGTGTAGAGGAAGAAATAATAGGGATTACTGAAAAGACGCTTTGGACGGGCGGACCGGGGGAAAACCCGGATTATAACTATGGGATTAGACCAGGCGGGAAAGACCATTTATCAAAAATCAGGGAACTGATAGTTAGCAACCGGATTGATAATCTCAAGCAGGCCGATAATTTAGTAAAAGATCATTTTCTGGGAGACGATAAAGGGTATGGCCATTTCTCGGCATTCGGCCGGTTGTCAATATTGCACCATCATACTTTTCAAGAGTACAAAAATTATATCCGAAGCCTGGACCTGTCTTCTTCCATAGCTAACGTGCAATATGATGTGGATGGCACTACCTTTAAAAGGGAGTATTTTTGCTCCTATCCGGATAGGGTGGCTGTTTTAAAATTTTCAAGTACCAAGGCTAATAGTCTTTCAATAAATCTAAAGTGGAACGTCTTTCAGCAGCAGCATGAAATAAGTTTTAATAATAAGGTATACCAGCTTTCGGGATCGGTAAATGGCAACAACAGAAAATTTTCCCTTAAGATGCACGTCGATGCGGAAGGAGGAACGGTCACTTTAAAAGGCGATGAATTGGTTGTTGAAAAGGCCTCCGTCCTTACTATCGTATTGGCTGCGGCCACTGAATATTCCCCCATCGGTCCTTCCTATAAGGGCGAGGATCCTGATAGAATAGCGGCAGAACAGATCTCGGCTGCCGGAAGCAAAACGGTGAGCGATCTTAAACACAGGCACATCAAGGATTACCGGCAACTTTACGATACCGTGCAGTTCCATGTTCCGGATGAGGCTGGACATGCGAAATCGCCTACCAATGAACGCTGGAAGAACTATTCGGTAAATAAAAACGTGGATCCCGGTTTTAAGGTTCTTTATTTTAATCTAAGCAGGTATTTGCTCATCAGCTCGTCAAGGCCCGGATCATTGCCTGCTAACCTGCAGGGAGGCTGGAATATGTTTGAGGCGGCCCAATGGGCCGGCAATTATCAGTCCAATATTAATGTACAACTTAATTACAGTGGCGCGGCGGCTGTGAATTTACTTTCCTGCCAAACGCCTTATATTGAATGGATAAAGGGGTTGGTTAAACCTGGTACGGAGGTCGCTAAAGCATATTACAACAGCGATGGATGGGTCAGTCATAGTATCGGTAATATTTGGGGCTATGCGGCTCCGGGCTTTGAGATTGAATGGGGCATGTATCCTGCCGGCGCAGCCTGGCACTGCCATTTTATCTGGAAACATTTCCTATACTCCCAGGATTTAGGGTATTTAAGAGAAACGGGTTATCCTGTTATGAAGGGCGCCGCTCTTTTTTGGTTGCAAAACCTGGTAGATTATAAAGGCAACCTGATCTCGGCGCCGAGCGGCTCTGCGGAACATGGCGTATTTATTGAAAATGGGAAATTATTTGCTACCGGAAGCTCTTTTGATGAGGATATAATAAATGTGCCCTGCAATTTCCAGGATATTGAAATGATCTATGAGTTATTTACCAATACTATACAGGCTGCCGCTTATTTACAAACCGATGCGGTATTCTCCGCAAGCATGAAACAGGCCAAGGATAAGCTGATGCCCTTAAAGATCGGCCAATATGGGCAGTTGCAGGAGTGGGAAGATGATCTGGACTCGCCGGTATGTAATCATCGTCACATAGGTCATTTGTATGGGCTCTGGCCTGGGAAACAGATTACAGCTGACACCGTAAAGCTGGCCGAAGCGGCTAAGAAGACGCTCCTGATGCGTGGCGAGGAAAGAAATTATAAAAATATTCCGCACAAGGATATTCATACGGCGGCTAACTGGTCGTTAGGATTACGTATGGCCTGCTGGCTCAGGTTACGTGAGGCGGAACATGCCAATAAATTATTTACTCAAATAATCACTGAAGCCGGTTTTGAGAATCTCATGACCTATCAGCAGGTGCCCCAGTCCGAAAAAGCCGTTAGCAGCCAGCCTGATGTTGAATTTTTTAAAACTACAGAGGGGTACTGGTGTGGCGTTTGGCAAATAGATACTTCGCTGGCAATAGCGGGATTTATAGCAGAAATGTTGCTGCAGACCAATGAAAAAGGGCAACTGTTCCTTCTCCCGGCTTTACCTTGGGAGTGGCCCAACGGGAAAATTAAGGGCCTTAAAGCCGAAGGCAATCTAACCGTAGATATGGAGTGGGAAAACAGGAGAGTGACAAGCTATCGTATATATGCTGCAAAACGGGTAAAAGTCAGTGTTTATGTAAATAATGTGCTAAATGAAATTTTAACTACTTCACTCCTTCGCTGGTCATGATCACCCGCTTCATCGTGCCGTCCGGATTATAGTAGAGATAGTCTATACGGACGGAGCGGTGAAAGCTGCCGGCGTCGGGGACCAATGCGCCATTATGATAGATGAAATAGGACTTGTCTTTGAAGTCGATGATGGCCTGGTGGTTGGTATTGTAGTTGCCGGTCAGCTCATTCAGGATGCCTTTGTATTCCCAGGGGCCTTCGATGCTGCGGCTCATGGCATAGGCTGTTTTTTCGGGGAATTCGTAGGCGTAGGAGAGATAGTACCAGTCACCATGTTTGTGGATCCAGGGCGCCTCGGTAAAATGGGGAAGCGGGATGGTTTTGATGGGGCCGTCCATTTCGATCATGTTCTCTTTCAGCCTGACATAATGCAGTATGGTATTACCCCAGAACAGGTAGGCCTGGCCATTATCATCGATAAGGACGGCCCAGGCATCGGCTTTGGCCCAGGCGAAGTCTTTTACGCGGAGGGGTACGGGATGTTCTGTCCAGTTCACCATATCGGGGGAGGAGAAGCAGATCCAGTCGTGCATCTCATAGTAGTTTTTGGCGGGGCGAAATAACAGTTGTCAACCCGCTGTGATCTCCAGGCAACTGCCATCCGGGGTCTGCGCCTTTAACACACCGACACCCGGGACGAACCATTCTTCCATCTTAACAGGCGGCTCCCATATCGCCTCTGTATAACTCACTACGACTGCACAGGATATTCTGAAACAGTCGAGCTGTTCAGCGCCTGCGAGGATGGTTTCCCTGGCCTCTACTTTGCGATCGGATATTTTTAAGAAGACCTTTTCACTTGCCTGCCCGGTTTTCATTTCCAGGACAAATCCGCCTTCCTGCAGATGATCACCCACTTCCATGGAAAGGGGATATTCCAGGCTCTTTTGAGCCGATATGTCGATGTGTGGGTCGCCTTCTTCGTTGATCCATTGCGGCATTAATAGTTTCAGGTGGAATAAGGACATCTCATTATAACACTGGATGTGACAGTTCCCTTTACTGATGAGGGTGCCTGCCGCATCGAATAACTCCACCTGCTGCCGGGTATACCGGATCCCGTCCTTTTCGACGATGTTGGTAAAAGATTGCACCTGGCGCATGATCATCCTATGTTCCTCTCCATAAAACACTGTTTCGATGGTTTTCCCATCTTCAAGCGATAGGGTCATACAATTAGTTTAACAGGTAAATTTTATTCTTAAAAGAGACAAAGACATAACCGGCATACCTGCTGTCGGCGCCATAATCCGCGCCAAAGGCCGAAGGGCTTATCGTCGTTATGGCGCCTGCATTCCCGGCCTTTTCCATAGCGTCGTTGCCCATGTGAAAGCGGTGGTTGTTGTCATCGACGAAGAGCGCGCCATTGGAGAGCTGGGAAATTCGCAGGAAATAGTTCGGTTTATGGTTCCTTTGCTGGTAGTCAAAGATGTTGTGACAGAAGTGTTTTATTATTGCCGGAATATCTCCACCGCTGCTGCGGATGCCGGCCCATTTTATGCCCACAGGAAGCCAGTGGCTTAGGTGAATGGCCAGCCTGACCGAATCCACCGGCCAGTGGAAGGCTTCGGCCGGAAAGGTCCTCATCCTGTACTGTTTGAACACCTGTACCTGTGATGCTACGTTGATGGTGTTATCCGCTTCCATCGCATAGATCAGCTGGGAGAGAACTTTCTGATCCCACTTTACTTTTCTCAGGGCTGCATCGCCGGTCAGCAGCGTGCCTGCGACGGTATCGATATAATACACCGTGGTTGCATCCGCATAGAAACCCACGCTCAATAACTTATCCCTGAAAGCAGCCGAGGCTTGTATGTCAAAGGCCAGCACCGACCGGCCAAGTTCGTTCTTAACACTAAACCCCCAGCCAATGGTGAGTATCTGGTCGTCGTAGGTGTTGATGGAGGAAGCACCGCCTTCCCCAAATAATTCTCTCCGGATACCTTCATAGATGGGCGCCTGGGAAGGATCTGCGGGCTTCCAGTCGGGGACGGGATCGGTAGCCGAATTCCCGTTGTAGTTGTATCCGTTCGGCGTGCTCGACTTATAGCGCACCTGTACCAGGTGCGGGAAAGCCGTTAGAGCCGTTCTGTTGGCTGCTATCCATGCTGCGGCCTGCTGGTCATATTGGCTGTCCCCCTTTCCAAAATCTGTCGGCCAGTTGGCAAAGCTGCCTGATGGCGGAGCCGCAGCGCCGCCCGGTGCCGTAGCCGAGCCCCCACCCGGAGTCGCAGCGCCACCCGAACCACCCATCCACGAGCTAAGTCCCTGATAGACATCCGACAGCCCCGAGACCAGCCTTTGCTCATACTCGTGCAGCACATCCCCGATGCCTTCTTCCAGCTGAGAGGACGAAGAGTCGACGGTCACCGGAGGAGTAGCCTCGTAGGAGGTGGGCCCCACCTGGCAATGGATATGATTGATATGTGCGGCGCGCAATCCACTGTCCGGGTGATCGGGGTGGATGATAAAGTTGGACGGGATAGGAACATCGTCGTGGAAAAGGCGTCTGTCGAGATCGTTGCCGGTGCGTGGCCCTTCATAATAATGGACCGTATCGCTCAGTTGGGTCACGATATACCTGTATACGTCTTTGAACAACGAATAGACAAGACCATCCGAAACCGACAACCGGTAATATATATGCCCATCGTTGATCTTTGCCGGCTTCCTTCCCCAGTCCCTAAGTATGAAGAGCTCATATTGATTCCCGTTATACACCCCTTTCAACCCGCCGAGATCGAGGGCTCTGCCGGTGTTGTGGCAATCGAATCGCGCTCCGCTGCCATGCCCGATGCCCATGTGATACAGGGTGTCTGTCCCCCAGGTGTTTCTCAGCCACCGGGTAAACTTATATAGGAAGACAACCATACGGGGATCCAGGTTATTGACGTTGGGCGGAAGGATACCCCCGGTGGTTGTATTCATGTATTTGATATCGATGCCGTTGATGGTCGACGGCCTTACGGTATAGGTGCGGGGTACCTCGCGGGTCTCATCTATTGGAACATCGGGGCCGCCCCTAACCCTGCGCGTCCAGGCGCGGTGTGAAGAGACTTTTAAAGGGGCTGCGAAAGAAGGGGAATCCAACTGTATCCCGGAAGCCGGATTAGCGCTGAGGGCGTGCAACAGGTCGCGGGCCTGGTTCAACGTGAGCTGCCTCACCGGGTAGTCGTCGGATAACAACTGGTCGGCGGAAGAGGGGGGGGGCACGGACGGAGATGACGGTCTCCCGGACGGAGACGAGGGTGTCTCAGAAGGTGACGACGGTGTCACGGGTGGAGTCCAGGGTGCCGCGGGCGGGGACGATGGCCCGTCGGAAGGCGACGGAGATGGTGCGGGTGCTGCGGGTGCGGGATCAAAATAATCCTTTACCGTGCTGACGGCCTTTTGCGCCAAGCCGGTAACACCTTGCACCAGGCCCGAAACACCCTGGCTCAATGTATCAAAAAAGCCTTCTTCGTTGCCCTCGCCAAAAGCTTCGCCTTCGGAAAATGCTTCGCCATCGGAAAACGACTCATCGGTGCCTTGTCCAAAACCCTCGTCCGCCCCTTCATCAAGGCCTTCCTCCGACTCTCCGTGGTTCGGCACAGCAGGACGTATCACCAGCTGATACGCCGGCAGCACTCCATCCCTCTCCAGGAGCCGTCGTGCAAGCCGATGCATCCTCTCCGCCGGGAAAGCGCCCCCCTCGATGACATGGACATAGGCGCCGGGCATATCGGATTCCAGCACAAATCCGCCCGCGTGTTCCGTGCCGGTCATCACCAGGTCGTGATGCGCCACCACGCTGGCATGCAGGGGCAGGTTCTCCCCGGCTGCAAATCTCAGAATGATATCCCCTTCCCTAACGGATTGCTGCAGGGGCTGCCCGGGGTAACCGATGACGTTGAGGACGGTATTTCCATCGGGGCTATCTGCTGTTCTCATCCCGGAGAGGAAGCCCCCGTCGAGCCTGGCCGGAAGTTGTTTTTGCGTTAAACGTTGCAGAATATCTTCGGCGGATTCCTGATCAGCCCGTTTTGAAAATATATTTTCCATATTGTCGATGTTAAGGTTGTTATGAAATCCCAGGATGCCCTGCCCCGTGCGATACGGGTCGGGTGCAGCGCCGGGAAAAGGAGACATCATTCTTTTAAGATGGGTGATAATATCATTCGGCGCCATCTGCGCGATCAACGCGCATAACCCCGCCACATAAGGCGCCGCCATGCTGGTGCCGGACTTGACACAAAGTTTTCCCGGTGAGCGGATGTCGTCAAAGGATGCGGACCGGGCGGCGGCTATCCGGACACCCGGCGCCATACAGTCGGGTTTGAGACGCAGGTCGACGGTAGGACCCGCACTACTAAAATAACTGTGGGCAGGTATTTCTCCGTTGGCGTCGTAGGCGCCAACGGAAATGGTCCGTTGCCCATTACTGATCGTTCCGGTGGTAAAGTTCCTGTCGACGGCGGCGGGTTCAAATACAGACTGGCATTTTTTACAACCCACCACCCGTTCGATCCAGCCATGATACCATCCATCCGACAGCTGTTTTCCTTCCAATACTACCTGCCATCTTTCTCCCGGCGAAGGATGATAGAGAAAGATATGGATATTATTAAAACCGGTGTTCGGGTCCAGTCTGCGATTGTATATCCTTCCGGCCAGCGGACGGTCGTTGGAAAAATAAAGGTCGGTGCTGCCACCCGGGGACACTTTTGCAGAAATGCGTCCTGTCGGATCGATGAGACTCACCGCGATGTCGTCCTCACCGGAATACCATATTTCCAGTTCGTGTTTTGTCTGCATCCCTGCTATTGGCAGATCATGCCGGTGATGGTGGTGCGGGGTGAGGGCGGGAAAATCCCAACCGATGGACCTGGTCTCATCCTGTAGCAAAAGCCCGGAAGTGTGGGTGTCGGAACGGTAGTAGTTGCCCGCGCTCTGTACGATCACCCGCGGGTAAGGGCTAAGGGACAGGTAATCCAGCGCCTGCTCCACCAGGGTGAGGCCGGTATGCGGCCCACAGTGTTTGCCCATACTGAGGTTGATGATCAGCGGGGAGACGCCGGCCATCCGGTCGAAAAAATCACAGGCTTCGACCACATGGCAGGAAGTTCCTATCTGTTGCGTGAACTGGTCTGCAGAAAGATGCGCGGCCAGCAGTTTTGCTCCCGGCGCCATACCGGCAGGACCAATGGCGCCGCCTCCTGCCGCGATGTCCAGCACATGGGTACCGTGCGAACCTATGTCCGAAGGATCGGCAATGGCCGGATGATACCCCAGCGCGGCAAACGGTGTCTCACTTTTCAACGCGGCATCCAGGGCTGTCTTCAGGTATATTTTCCCGTAACCAAAGGGATTGTTTGCAGGATCATAGGGGCTTGTCTGGTCCCACAGGGCCTCCAGACGTGTGCTGCCGTCGGGATGGAGAAAATTTGGATGGGTAAAGTCGATCCCCCAGTCGACGACGCCGATGTAGACGCCATTCCCGGTAAAATTGCCCGGTTCGGAAGGCCGCCTTGGCAGGTGGGTCAGGATACCGGTGGGCTCTGCATCTTCCTCCTCGATGGCGTCATGCTGGAACAGCCGTGGCGCCTTAACGCTGGCCACTTCCGGGCTTGACCACAGATTGCGTATCGATCTTCTTAGGACCCGGCCCGTTAGGATCGGGCCGAATTTCGAGACAATCCTGAAGTCCGCCGGAAACTTTTCCGGGTCGTGCAGCCGCACGATGACCTCGATCTCGTCCTGGGGATTGCCCTCCAATAATTCCTGTAAAGCCGGGTCCATAAAATAAAGATGAAGGGGCTAGAATAGTTTGCTATCTGATGTCAAAGACATAACAATGACGAAGCCTACGATGAGAATAATCGGGTCACTCAAAATAGCACCCAGGTCGAACGTTCCCTTGGAATCCTTGGACGCCATCATAACGGCAATAAGGCCCAGCGGTACCAGTATGGTGCTCTTTCCTCCGAGCTTACCGCTACTACTGGTGAGCAGGGATATGGCTACAGTCGCCATAATGGGAAACAGCAGATTGCTTTTGGTGTCGCTGACCTGGAAGGTTTTGGGCGTAGCAGCCGGATCGCCAGGTGCGACCACCTCTGTCATGGTTATCTCGGTCAGTTTTGGCGCGATCACCAGGCTTACCAACTGCGACAGCTGAAGTCCTTTCAATTTTTTTTCCATGTCGGTGTTCTTCGCGGAGAGATTTTTATCCGCGTTGGCCAGGCTCTTGTTGATCGACTGGATGGCAGTGGAATTCTTTTTGAAATCGGTGCTGACGCCATCCACCAGCTTGCTGAGATCCTTTTTGGTAGCGACGCCGGGAAGAGTCATTTTGCCGGCCGGCGTATTCACCGTCTGCTGGGTGTTTTGTCTGCCGATAGCCCGGAATGAATTTCTTGTACCCACGCCGCTGGAGCCAGTTGGGCCACGGTACCCTCCTTTTTTCTTCCGGTCGTTATAGGCTTCGGAGAAGTCCTCGTCGAAGGCTTCGTCCGCCTCGTCGAATGCCTCGAAATCTTCGTCGATGGCCTCGATATCTTCTGTAAAAATGCTTTCTTCAAAAGGCATAAAAAAAGATTTAAATGATTAATAAATGGATAAACGTTGTTTGATGCTGTTGTCAATGGGTCACCTTCTGAACCATTTCGATGGCCCAGGCCTGTTTTTTAAATAGGGGGACAATGTATTGTTCGAAGTTTTCCCGGTCGACGTCATAGGTTCCGGGTTTGCCTTTGCCATGGCAAAACTGACAGCTCCATGCCTGTCCCCAGCAATTCGGGCAGGCGCCAACCGCAGATGCCAGCTCCTCGGTGATCTGCTCCAGGCGGGAGAACTGGGTCTCTATCTCGGTGATCTTTGTCTCCATGCTTTTCGCATCTTCCTTGTATTTCTTCAATACGCCCACAAGCCGTTTGTACTTTGCCGATAACTCTTCGTGATCGCTGGTCTTATTTTCCTGGCTGGCCTGGTGTGCCTGATAGATACTGAGCAGTTGTTTTAATTTTTGATCTTCCCCTGCTATTTGCGTCAGGGTTTCCATCAGCGGATTCATAGTTTAATTTTTTTGGTTAGTTATTAAGGAGACCGGCTTCGCGAAGCCATTCGGTGAGTGTTTTTTTAGAAGAGGAATCGGCTTCGATCCCTCTCGGACGACCATCCCGCGAATCCTGGCGGATCCAGTGAAAGACACGCATCGCGCGTTGTTCCGGGTTGGCCGGGTCGACGGCATAGGTCCCGTCCGGGTTTAACAGGTAGGCATTGCCGGTGTCCTCCGCATCTTCTGCCGCCTCTATGGCGGCCCGTTGCGCCAGCATGCTCAGCGTATTCAGTATCTGTGAAGGGTTGAAGGCGATATTTTGTCCAGCCGGTACCGACCGCTGCCCCAGGGCGCCCATCAGCGCGCTGCTGATGCTGCTGCTGACATTTGGATTTTGCAGAAATGTCGAGAGATTTAACGCACCGGTCCTCGCCCCGCCGCCGGGAATACCCGCTCCGCCCGCCCCTCCGCCGAATAAACCACCAAGCGCGTTGCCGATGCCGCCGAGGGCTCCGCCGCGCCCCGCCAGCGCGCCCCCTGCCATTCCGGCCAATCCCTGCAGACCTGCGCCTGCCGCGCCTTTCAGGGCATTGCCAACGGACTGGCCCCTGGATATGCCGCCGGCGAACTGGCCTACGGTGTTTCCCAGCGTCGAGCCTATCTGCGTACCGACCGGACCGCCGATCAGCGTACCCGCCGCAGCGCCGACAAGGGGGGCTAGGGTTGGCACTGCCTGTAAAGCCACCTGACCGACCTTTTTAAACGTATTGCCGAGGTCAGAAAAAAAGCTTTCCGCGTCTTCATCGGACATGCCGGAGGTGAGATAGTTCAGATAATTTCGGAGCTCCTGGTCGGATAAACTCCTGTATTGAGGGGCCAGCACCATACGTGCGCCCTGGATATGATCGTTACAGATTGGATAGGACATATTCGGAGATTGAAATGGTGAATAAAGATTAGGATCTGAATACAAAGTTGCAAAGCTGATAAGCTGTTGTCAAGGTGGGAGACCCGGTATCTGGCTGCGGACACTCCGGTATTTGTTTGCGTGGGGTGGTGGTGTCTGTTTGCGGGAAATACGTTTTGTTTTTTGCGGGCGCTACGGGTTGGGGAACAGGGTCCGCGCCGCGTCAACTTTTTATGATACCTATCCTTATGGCAAACAAGACGAGACCTGCGATATTTCTCGCCCCCGACTTTTCAATAAGACGGCTCCGGTAGCCCTCCACTGTGCGGGGGCTTACGAATAGCTGCCGGGCTATCTCTATATTCGTTCGTTCTTCACAAACCAGCTTAAGCACTTCCTTCTCACGAAAATTGAGGTCGTCCCGGGGCTGTAGCCCTGGTGTCTCGTTCTTCCGTGAGAGTTGTCTTGCCATTGCCGCAGAGACATATTTATTAAAGTAGTACCCGGATTCGATGATGCAGCCTATTGCACGGACGATCTCTTCGGGATCGGCCGTTTTTACCAGGTAGCCGTTGGCGCCCGCCTGGATAGTCTTAACGATGGTCTCTTCTTCTTCGGACATGGAAAGGGCCAGCACTTTTACTTCCGGGTAGAACTCCCGTATATACCGGGTGGCTTCGATACCGTCCATGACGGGCATGTGTATGTCTGTCAATACGATATCTGTTTTTTGTGCAGCCAGTTGCCGGAGTAGCTCTTTGCCATCAGCCGCTTCCGAGACGATGGTTACCTCAGCGGAGAATTCAAGGCATTTTTTCAGCCCGCTTCGGAATATGAGGTGGTCGTCTGCTATAGCAATGTTTATAACTGACATAGCCAGGAGTTTTAGAAGTCAGAAAAAGAGAAGGGTGGAATTTATTAGACGACTTTTCCCCCGGCCGGGCAAACAGAATTTAGATTTATTAAAATCAACAGGTGTAAATAGTTGGTTTTCGGCGGTCAGTCATTGACCCGGACGGTCTGCAACAGCCTTTCCAAAATTGGGGTCGGGGCTGCTGCCCATGGTGATTTTCAGGAGCCCGCCCTGCATGATATCCTTGTGGGTGATATAGCTTTTGCGATAAGGTTTCCCGTTCAATTCCACAGAGCGGATGTAGATATTAGCGGCGCTGTTGTTAACGGTCTCCACGGTGAATTGTTTATTATCCGGCAGCTGAAGAGTGGCTTTTTTAAAGAGGGGGCTTCCCAGGACATAGACGCCGCCGGCCGGCTGTACGGGGTAGAAGCCCAGGGCGGAAAAGACATACCAGGCGGACATGGCGCCGCAATCCTCGTTGCCGGCAAGGCCATCGGGCTGATCGGTATAAAATTCTTTCATGATCCGGCGGACTTTCTCCGCTGTTTTCCAGGGATAGCCGGCGAAAGCATATAAATAGGAAATGTGATGACTGGGTTCGTCGCCATGGGCATACATGCCGATCAGCCCTGTGATATCGGGGGAGGCCTGGGCGCCCATATTTCCTGAAACCAGGAAGAGGCTGTCCAACTTGACGGTAAAAGCGCTGTCTCCACCCAGCTCCCGGATCAACCCATGCGGGTCCTGCGGGGCCAGCCAGGTATATTGCCAGCCGTTGCCTTCCGTAAAATCCCCGTTTTCATGGATGGCCTGAATTGGGTCATAGGGTGTCTTCCAGGACCCGTCGCTCATTCGGGGGCGGACGAAACCGATAGTCGAATCGAAATAGTTTTTATAATAGCCGGCTCTTTTCGTGTAATAGGCATAGTCTTCTTTGTTACCGCGTCTTTTGGCCATCTGTGCGATGCACCAGTCATCGACGGCATATTCCTCCGCTTTGGAGACAGATTCGTGTTCCTGATCTGCCGGGATATAGCCTCGTTCTTTCACATAGTCGAGGCCCAGGTCATTCCGCATGGAGCTGGCTTTAACGGCCTGGTAAGCGAGGTCGGCGTCAAACCCGGTAAACCCTTTGAGCCAGGCGTCGGCCACGAGGGGAACGGCGGAATAGCCTACCATGCAGTCGGTCTCGTTGCCCAGGAGGGGCCAGACCGGTAATTTGCCCTGTTGCTGATAGATGGCCAATAAAGAATGAATGATGGAGTTGACTTTATCCGGGTGCAGGATGGTGCTCAGGGGAGCGCAGGACCGGTAGATATCCCAGAGCGAAAAGATAGAGTAGTTGTCAAAGCCCGGGTTCGTATATACCTTCTTATCGGTTCCGCGGTAGGAGCCGTCATGGTCATTGAACAGGGCTGGCGCGATCATGGTATGATAGTAGGCCGTATAGAAGACGGTTTTTGTGATGGTGTCCGGTGTCCCGATCTTTATTTTACCCAGCTCTTTGTTCCATTTCTCCGTCGACTGTGCGACTACTTTGCTAAAATCCCAGTCCGGGATTTCGGCTTCGATATTGGCGATGGCCCCTTCGCTGCTAACGGGGGAGATGCCTATTTTCAGCATGACTTCTCCCGGGGTTTTGTCGAAAGTGATAAGCCCCCGGAGGTTAGCCGATTCCCCGGCGCTGGTGGTGAGGCGCAGGCTGTCGTCATAAAGGGCGAAATCTTTCAGAGGGGCGGAGATCCGGATGGCAAAATACAAACGCCTGTCTTTGGCCCATCCTTTGGAATGACGGAAGCCTATCAATGTGCTATCGTTTAGCTTTTTCAGGTAGCCGATCGCTTTGGGGCTTTCCCAGCTGCTGTAGATCCCTTGTTTCAGATCGATGAGGATATGGCTTTGTCCTGCTTGCAGGAAGCTGTATTTATGGAAGGCTACTCTTTCCGAAGCGGTCAGCTCGACTTTAACCGGGTAGTCGTCCAGGGTGAGCGCGTAATAGGCCGGGCTGACTTTTTCCTTCGCATGGGTATAATGGGAGGCGACGACTTTTTCGGGGTTGGTTTCGCCGCCGGGGGCTGTTTTTACAGGGCCCGCATAGGGCATGACCAGGATATCTCCCAGGTCGGCGATGCCGGTGCCGCTAAGATGTGTCTGGGAGAAACCGATTACTATACTGTCGGAATAATGGTATCCGGAGCACCAGTCCCAACCTTGCACGCTATTCTCCGGGCCTGCCTGGATCGCGCCAAAGGGTACGCTGGCTCCCAGGAAAGTATGTCCGTGGCCTCCGGTGCCGATATAGGGGTTTACGTAATCAGCGGGAGCTGGTTGTTGTTGGGAAAAGGCGGTGGAAGTTATCGTGAGCAGGAGTGCCGAGAGGCAGATATTTATATTATATTGTATGTTCATATTAAAATGGAAAGGGCGAAGTTATGAAAAAATCAACGCTTCTTTTTACGGTGCTGCTAATGGCGGCTTACGGGCAGGCGCAGATCACACATCGGGACCTGCTGGCGAAATTCTCTTCCCGGCAGCTGTCTGCGGCGCTGCTGCCAACAGCTCAATTCAGACCATTTCCCCAAACACCCAACGACTGGAAAAAGCTTTTACCGGATAGTCTTATTCAGCAATTGATTCATGGCGGCGAGTCGGCTTTGAAGAAAGAGTTGAAAAATATACCTGCGACGGTGATGCTGGAATTTGTGCGAACCGGCAACCGGACTGAGTTCGAGAACCTTTCCTTTGGGAAGCGGGTGGAATTGTGGAACCTGGTGCTGGCGGAATCGGTAGAGGGGAATGGGCGTTTTGTGGATCATATCGTGGACGGGATCTGGTCTATCTGCGAGGAAAGTTTCTGGGGAGTCAGCGCTCATCTGTGGGCGCAGAAAGCAGGCGCGGGGTTGCCGGATGTGGAAGACCCAACCGTAGATCTGTTTGCCGCGGAGACGGCGGCAGTGCTGGCCTGGACGGACTATTTTATCGGACCGCAGCTGGAGAAGGTCTCGAAGCTGGTGAGACCTCGGATCCGGTATGAGATCGGCCGCCGAATCCTGCAGCCCATGGTGACTCGGCAATTCGGCTGGGAGGGCAGTGGTAACCCGGAGGCGAAGCTGAACAACTGGGCGCCCTGGATCATCTCCAATTATCTTACGGCAGTTTTATTGATAGTGGATAAGGAAGACGAGCGGATGGCCGATGTCGAGCGGGGGATCAAGGTGATCGACCAGTACATCAATGGGCTGGGAGCCGATGGCGGTTGTGAGGAGGGCCCAACGTATTGGGCGGGTGCCGCTGGTTGTGTTTATGACGCATTGAATCTGTTATTTGATGCAACGGGAGGAAAATTGACAATCTATCAGGATGCCTTTATTCAAAAAATGGGCGCTTATATTTATAAGACCCATATAGCGGGTAAGTATTTCATCAATGTGGCCGATGCGCATCCCGAATTCGTTCCCGACGGGCTGATGCTGTTCCGTTTTGGAAAAGACATGAATGATCCGGTCATGATGCAATTCGGGAGCTGGAGCTGGCATGTCCTGGCAGAGAAGAAGGTAACGATGGAGATCTTTCATCGTACGCGCAGCTTATACAATTTCACGGCGCTTGGCGCCTGTGCCGCTTATCCGGCAAAAGAGGAGGCGGTTCCGCAGGTCTGGCTTTCCGATGTGCAGCTGATGGCTGCGAGGTCGGCAAACGGGCTTTTTGTGGCTTCGCATGGGGGCAATAACGGGGAGAGTCATAATCATAATGACGTGGGTGATTTCATGGTCTATGCGAAGGGCTATCCGCTGATCGTCGATGTGGGTTCCGGAACGTATACGGCCCGTACTTTTTCAAAAGACCGTTATAGCCTTTGGTTCCTTACTTCTCCGTACCACAATCTGCCAACGATCAAAGGAGTGGAGCAGGGCGCGGAGAGTAAGTTTGCCGCCAGTGACGTGAAATATGCCGATGGCCGGCTGAGCATGGATATTGCCGGCGCTTATCCTGCCGGGGCAGGCGTGACGAGCTGGCAACGGACGGTCGGTTTTTCTAAAGACAAGACGGTAGAGGTGGATGACCATTATAAAGGAACGACGTCTTTCAGCGATATTACGCAGACTTTTATGACGGTGTGTCCGACTGATATCGGGCATGCCGGCAGGATACTCTTTACGCTGCCCGATGGAAGCCAGGCTTATCTTGACTATGATCTCAAGGTCTGGACGGCCCGGAAGGAGAAGATAGCGCTGACGACTCCGGAGGATCAGGGATTAAAGACTTCCTGGGAGGGGAGGGATATCTGGAGGATCCTGCTGACGGGGCAGGGGGAGGGGAAAGAGGTGGAGACGAAATATTTTATTCATGAGTAGCGGCCTGCACAGGCCAAAGTCAGAGATTTAGTGTAACCTCCGCGACCAGAATTGCGTCTTGTACTAAAAATAGCAGTATGTTCAAAAACTATTTCAAAACTGCCTGGAGGAGTTTAAGGAAAAACAAAACCTTTAGCATTCTAAATATTATAGGATTATCAATTGGCGTGGCTTGTTCCCTTTTAATCGCTTTATATGTGCTGGATGAGTTAAGCTATGACAGGTTTAATACCCAGGCTGATCGTATTTATCGGATCGATGAACAAGTGAAATTCGGCGATTTCAATTACAGTGGAACATGGGTGCCGGCGATAATGGGGCCCACTTTTGCTAAGGATTTTAAGCAGATCGAGCAGTATACGCGTTTAAAATATAACCCTAATGTCGTTATCCGGAAGGGCGGCGAAAGCATTCGGGAGGACAGGGCCGTCTATGCCGACTCCTCATTATTTGATGTTTTTACTTTGGAAATGATCGCCGGGGACAAAAAAACCGCGCTTCAGGAACCGCACAGTCTGGTGATTACCGAAAGCGCCGCCAGGAAATATTTCTCCAGTCTCGATATCATTGGAAAGACGGTTTTGGTAAATGATACTGTTAATTATAAAATTACCGGGGTCGTCAAAGATATCCCCAGGCAATCCCATTTCAATTTCGATCTGTTTATGCCTGTTTGCGAATTGGGAGAAAGGCAAAATACCAGTTGGATCAATTACAACTTTCAGACTTATCTGCTCTTGAAGCCAGGCACTGATGCCAGGGGATTTGAAAAACGGTTGAACACGGCATTTCAGCAATATTTATCCCCGCAGTTTGGGCCACTGTTGAACACCAGCGAAGATAATTTCAAGAAAGGCGGCAATTACATAAAGTGTAGCCTGATGCCCCTTACGGACATACACCTTTATTCACATCTCGAACACGAACTCGGGATCAATGGAAGCATCCGGTATGTATATATTTTTTCGGCCATTGCGATCTTAATTTTATTGATAGCCTGCATTAACTTTATGAACCTTTCAACTGCCTGTTCTGCCAACCGGGCAAGGGAAGTGGGTATAAGAAAAGTATTGGGTAGCCTGAAAAATAACCTGATCAGCCAGTTCCTGGTAGAATCTTTTGTGGCTTGTTTTCTGTCATTCGTGATAGCCATGGGGATCGCCGCCCTGCTTTTATCTTTTTTTAACCAGTTAGCCGGCAAGCAGATCCATGTATCCATGTTATTAAGCGGGCCCATTTTATTGGGTATTTTATTGCTCCTGATCCTGGTAAGCCTGATTTCAGGCAGCTACCCGGCATTCTTTCTTTCTTCTTTTCAGCCCATAAAGGTATTGAAGGGCAGTCTTTCGACAGGCTTTAGGGGTTCGGCATTGAGAAACACGCTGGTGGTTCTCCAATTTACCATTTCTATGATATTGATGATCGGGACGCTTGTAATCTACCGCCAGCTCCAATATGTCAGGGGCAAAGACTTAGGGTTTAACAAGGAGCAGGTATTGGTCATTCAAAAGACAGATGCACTGAATAACAATACAAAGGCTTTTACAAACGAATTGTTGCGGATGCCGGAGGTAAAAAATGTAACCAGTTCCGGTTTTCTGCCTGTGACCGGGTCCCGAACAGAGCAGGGGTTCCTTACTGTCCCCGAATTCGATGGCAAAAACTTTACACTGATGCAATCATGGCCTGTCGATGAAAGGTATCTTCCTACATTCCAGATACAATTGAAAAGCGGGAGGAATTTTTCTGCACAGTACCCAACCGATTCGGCTGCTGTAATTATCAATGAAACTGCGGCAAAATTATTTGGGGGAGCGGATCCTGTAAACAAAAAGCTCTATATGATGGTTGACCTCAAAGGAAAATCAGTTGCATACAATATTATCGGTGTGATAAAGGACTTTAATTTCAACTCCCTGCATGACCAGGTAGCGCCATTGGTATTAAACCTCCAACAAGACAACGGGGGTATGGCTGTGCGGATCAGTACGCGCGATATCCCCGGCTTGTTGAATGCAATAAAAGCCAAATGGAAGTCAATGACATCTTCCCAGCCGTTCAGCTATACTTTCCTGGATGAGGAATTCAATAAACAGTACAGCGCAGACCAGCGCACGGGAAAGACCTTCCTGCTATTTTCAATCCTTGCTATTCTTATTGCCTGCCTGGGGCTATTTGGCCTTGTCACATTCGCGGCAGAACAGCGCACAAAAGAAATTGGCATTCGAAAGGTATTGGGAGCCCCAATCACGGATATTTTTACATTGCTGTCCAAAGATTTTATAAAACTACTCTTATTGTCCATTTGTATTGCGTCACCTATTGCATGGTGGGCGATGAACAAATGGCTACAGGATTTTGCCTATCGAATCAGTATTGGCTGGTGGATGTTTGTGGCAGTCGGCGTTATTTGTTTGCTGATAGCACTTGTTACTATAAGTTTACAGGTTACCAAAGCAGCAGTTGCCAACCCTGTCAAAAGTTTAAGGGCCGATTAAACATTATACCAGTTGAGTTCCGATTCGTACAATACGTAAGGCTACCATCCCCCGATCTTTGCCGGACGATGTAGCTATTACAATAGCGCCAAGGTATTTAGCGAGTTGTATAGCCATATATCCGACTCCACCTGATCCTGCATGGATTAAAACCTTGTCGCCTTTTTTTACGTTTCCGATTTTGATCAAAGCTTCCCAGGCCGTTATTCCGACTACGGGTACAGCGGCGGCTTCCTCGTAACTGATGTTTTCTGGCTTATGAGCCATGATATCTTTTTTTACAGCCACATATTCTGCATATCCTTTGCCCTTAGTTAAACCAAAAACAGCCTCGCCAATTTGAAAATCAGTTACATCACCTGCTTTTTCAACTACCTCTCCGGAAATATCCCAACCGAGAATGGCAGGTCTTTCACTTCCCATGTAATGACCGTGTTGAAGGGTGCAACTCAGACCCCGGCCTATACCGGCAGGTATTTATTGAGCACTTTCCCGTTCTTGTAAGCTGTTGAGCTTTCTAAGTTCAGAATTTTTCTCTCCTTAAAAATGGATAGGCCTGCACCTATGGCAACGGGGTTAACGATAATATAATATTCATCAATAAGGTTAAAGCTGACAAGGGAGCTTACAAAGCCGGCGCCGCCGTATACGAGGATATCCTTGCCGGGTTGGTTTTTTAGCGCCTGTACTGCCGTGGCCAGGTCGCCGTTTTCCACTTCGAGGTTGCGGCCGGGGAGGGTTGTTTCGCTGCGGCTAAAGGCAATCTTGCGATGATTGACTATCAACTGCGCCAAAGGGTGCCAGGGGTTGTCGGGCTGGTTTTCGGCCACGTTTTCCCAGTGCTTGCAGAATTCTCCAGCAGCCAGTTTGCGACCCAGCAGAAGGGTATCGCAGCTGGCGGCAAGCCCGACGCCGAACCCGATAATCTTTTGTAAAACCTCTAGGTCCTGTTTGCCAGGTATGAACACCCAGTCGTTCTCACCATTTGGCCCGGCTACAAAACCATCAATGGTCATTTGTACCTGTAATTTTAATTTTCGCATAGTAATCGTTTTTAAAAGTGATTTATGCTATTTAAGCGAAGTGCGACACACGGAAGAAGCCGCTTAAACAGTATAAAGAAGAAATTGAGCCTATTCCGAAGCCAGTAATTCATCCAGGTTGTTATGAGTCATAATAGTGCCTTCTTTAAAGCCCCCTTCGACGAACATTTTTATAGTGGATTCCTCTTCAAAGGTAATCACCATATCGACCTTCGTTTTATTACCGTCAATGGATGAGAATTTAGTATCCCGGTATGATTTTGGCCCATCAAGAACCGGGTTACCGTCCCCATCACAAAACATACCTGTTGATGAAATAGCGCTGCCATTTTCTATTGCAGTAAATTTAGCATAAACCCAGTGTTTCTGGCCTTCAGGGCTAACCATGGCATAAAGCGATATTCCGCCAACGGTAAAATCCCATATTTTGGTTTCGGCTCTCCAGGGTTTCGGCGCTATCCATTTTTCAAGCAGGTCAGGGTCTGTAAAGGCTTTCCATACTTTTTCAATTGGCGCGTTAAATTCGCGTGCTACGTGAATCTTTTTAGCGGCAAGGTCTGTTTCGAACACAAAATTGTTTGTCAAGATTGTTTAGTTTATAAGTCATTTAAAAGGTTGTCTAACTGGTCAAAACGGATCTCCCACAACTTGCGGAAGGCTTCCATCCAATGGTCAATCTCTTTCATTTTATCAATATTTAACTTGTAATAGATCTCGCGGCCGCGTTGGTCCTGGTCAACAGCGCCGCATTCGGCCAGTATCTGTATATGTTTTGATACCGCCTGCCTGCTGCTGTCAAAATGCCCGGCGATGGCATTGGGCGTCATGGCGCCTATGGTCAGCAGGGTGAGTATGGCCCTGCGGGTGGGATCGGCTATGGCCTGGTAAATATCGCGTCTAATGTCCATTTGCAACTATTTGATTGCAAATATATGTGCAATTATTTGGTTGCGCAAGTCTTTTGAAAATATTTTTTCCCATTTTGGCTACAACAAAGCAGAAAGCGGCTACATCGAGTTTTTAAAGTCGCTGCAAATTTGCATTTAATAAAATAGAATTATATGAATATCGTACTTACAGGTTCTTTAGGAAATATCAGCAAACCACTTGCACAGGATTTAATTGCAAAAGGACATTCGGTAACCGTTATCAGCAGCAAGGCCGAGCAGGTCTAATTATTCCTGAGCCATTCTTTGTATATAGTGATTTAACTATCGGAATACAGGTCGTTGATTTTGTTGCTTATATTCTGTCCTGGAATTTAAGGGGAATTCTGTCAGCCCTTCGAACCCAAAAACCTGCTTTGGTAGCGGGTTTCAAAAATTGGTCGACTTTACAGGACGAAATTCGAACCATTTTACAATCGATTTAGGCCGAATGGCATTTTTGAAATAGATAATTAATAGATTAAATCGGAATTGCTATTAATTAGTTCTATTGCTTCTTCAAACGTCGATGCAATAGCAAGGCTTGGATCAATATCCTTAAATACGCCGTTAGCATTCTTCAAAAAACCTATACAATGGCTATTTATTAAGAAATCACAAAAACCGATAAAAGTTTTATCCTTGCTTGCCGTGTATTCTTTTATAATCCTCTGTAATGGCCAAATTGAAAACATGTTTGCATCCCAATCATAATCCTTGAAGCCATTAACTACCTTATAAAGCTCAATGAATGACAGGGGAAATTTTATCCCTATTATATTTTCCGATTCAGCTATAGCTATTTCGGACGCGCCGTTTTCTAGCTGAATATTTTGGCTTTTCCAGAATGCAAGGGTCCCCTCTACCCAGGCCTGCATATTCAAAGGATGTTCCATACTGTTGAATTAATTTATTCCTCAACAAAATAAAGAAATATCTCTGAAATGATGGCAGGATTAGAGCCACTTAGGTAATTGGCGTAAAGGCAGTTATAACTTATTAAGAATTGTCAGTGATTTTAAAACCCGCTACCAGAGCGAGTTTTAAAATATGGTCGGGATGACAGGATTAGCTTCGCTGATCTGTATTAGTCACGACTTGACCTAACAAATAGGAATTACAAGTCAAAGGTTAATCTTACAAATCTAAGGTCAAAATCATTCCGCCTTCAAACTATTTACCGGGTTAGCTCTGGCCGCCCGAATGGCCTGGAAACTGACCGTTAGCAACGCGATGACTATCGCGGCAAATCCACCCAGCACATAGATCCACCAAGGCATCGTCGTCCTATAAGCAAAGTCCTGCAGCCATTGATGTACGCCCCAACCGGCGAGCGGTGCGGCGACTAGCGTCGCCAGCAGCACCAGTACGATGAATTCCTGTGAGAGGAGAGATACGAGATGGGGGACACTTGCACCCAGCACCTTCCGGATGCCGATCTCCTTCGTACGTTGGTTGGCCGTGAAGGCAGCGAGACCAAAGAGGCCGATACAGGAAATGAAGATGGCGATGCCCATAGCGAGGTTCATCATCTGTGACGTCTGATGCTCCTGTTCGTATAGCCTTGCAATCGATTCATCGAAGAAACGGGAATTGAATTGCTCTTTAGGATAGGTTCTTTTAAAGAGCGCCTCCATCTTGGCGAGTACCCCTTTCATGGTGCCGCCGGATAGATTGGCGCTGGCGAGTTTGACGCTAAGCAATCCGCCCGCGCCATCCTGATAAGTGAAGACGAAGGGTTCGATCTTTTCCCGTAGACTGGTCGAATGAAAATCCTTTACGACTCCGAGTACGGGACCGTATACCCCGCCGAGCGCGCTGCTCACCCGATGCCCAACCGCATCGGCCGGCCGGCTAAAGCCGAGCGCCTTTGCGGCCGTTTCATTAATGATGAACGCCCGGTAGCCCGTAGCAGGACTGCTGCCCCACCTGAGGGAGTCAGACGGGAAGAAATTCCTGCCGGCGATCAGGCTCAGCCCATATAGGGACATAAAGCCGGTGTCGACGTAGTCATAACCCGCGTCGATCCGCACATAGGTTGCTCCCCTGTTCTCGAGGACGGTTCCGTTATGGCCGCTGGCTCCGGGACTGTTGCTGCTTACGGATACCTGTCTCACGCCGGCGATCCTGCTGATCTCCGCGGCAAGCGCGGACTTCTGGTGACCTGGCCCCCCGGGCAGACGGACCGTGACGATGGCGTTTTTATTATAGCCCAGATCGGTGTTGATCATGTAGTGGATCTGTCGCCCCATCATGATCGTCCCGATAATAAAGACCAGGCTAACGGTAAACTGGAAAACGATGAGGCCTTTGCGCAGGTAACTTTTGGAGTTTAGTTGTTGACTACCCTGGCCCCGCAGGGTGATCACCGGCAGGAAGGATGACAGGGCCCGCGCGGGATACCATCCCGCCAGCAGGCATGTTATCGTGAACGTTAGCCCGACGAAGACCCAGGTGTTGGGATCGGCGATCCGAAACCGGACGCCTTCAGGGAGGACCGAAGGGCCCCACAGCAGGTCACCATGCAGGACAGTGATGACCGGACCCGCCAGCAGAAGGGCGAGTACCATGGAAGCAAGGACGATGATCCCGGTTTCGCTGAGAAATTGCCAGATGAGGCCGGCACGGCTGCTGCCTAGCACTTTTCGGACGCCTACTTCCCTTGCCCGGAGTACGGCCTGCGCCGTGGACAGATTGACAAAATTGATGGCCGCGATCAAGAGGATAAAGAGGGCGATGCCGGCTAAGGCATAAAGCGTTGGCTTATGCGCCCGGCGGCCATAGTCGTCCTCAAATGTGCTGTTGAAGTGGATATCCGAAAGGGGTTGGAGTTTGAGGCCGCCTTTGGTATCACCGATGAATGTTTCGTGCAGCTTAAAGAAGGCCGGGAATTGCTTTTCCACCTGTGCTACGGTTGTGCCGGGGGCTAGTTTGACGAAGGCGTTGGCGCTGCTCTCGAACATGTTCCAGCCGCTGATTTCTTTTCGAACCCAACTATGCTCGATCGTTGGATACGAAATAAGGTCGGTGAAGGTGAAGTCGCTGTTCTGCTGCCAGTCTTCGACGATGCCGGACACGGATACCGACAGCGAATCGTAGTAGACCACGGAACGCCCCATCCAATCGCCAGGACTGCCATGGCCAAAATAGCGCTTCGCCGCTGATTCGGTGAGTACCACTGAAAAGGGCGCCTTCAGGGCCGTTGTGGAGTTGCCCGCCAGCCATTTATAATGGAAGATCTCGAGATATTGGGGGTCGGCAAAGGTGATGTGCTGCCGCTTGCCTTCCTGGATGCCGGGAAAGACCCGGTCGGGCTTACCCGTCTCCGGAATGATCACTTTGCAGTCATCCGTGTAAATACCGGCGACGGTACTGAAACCGGTGGCCTCACGCCGCAAATCGGCAGCGAGCGGCGGTGGCAAGGAAGCCCCTTCACCAATTTTTCCGGCGGGACCGGTCATCCACAAACCGACGCGGTAGATCCGGTCGCGATCGGCATGGAAGGTGTCATAACTGAATTCAAAGCTCACGTATAGGTAGATCACGAGGCAGGAGAGTACCCCCAGGGTGAGCCCGAGGATATTGATGATCGTGGTCAGCTTATGCCGGCCGAGACGGCGCAGGGCGAAAGGCAGTAGTTTTTTTAGCATGGTGTAGCAGGATTTGTCATTTTAGCGCCAATTTGGGGCCATTTTCAAAGGGGTTGAGAACCATGGGTTTATTGTTTGCGCAGGTTCACCGCGTGTCCTTTTTCGATACAGTCGGTGCCCGAATCCCTAAAACCCCGCCTTTGTTTATTAATTGATTGTAAGATCAAATGTTGCCTTAGAAATCAACGGCGTGCGGTTAAATAATGACGATTACAGCTGATCCTTTGCTTCCTCCTTGATTTACGGCGTTTAGCCAATTTAGTGGTTTGAAAACAAATGTTTTCAATTATTTTCACGAAGCGCAGAAATGGGCTTACCCAATTTAAACATTTTATTAATATGACTTCAATTGATAGAATTGATGCGGGCAGAAAAAATAGCTTATGTACATCCTTAATGAACCTATTCATCCGCGGTTTTTGTTTTCTCTTAACAATTCATGTTTCCATTTTTGCCTTTAGCCAGGATACAACCTGGAAAAACGCTTCAATTACACCGGATCTATCCATTTCTTTGCCTGAATCTATTTATACGCTCGATACAGCTCAAATGAAAATAGTGAATTCACAGGCCAAAGGATACTTTTTTCAACGGCACTAGGGGCGAATGGATACATTCAACATACTCAAAAAACAATGATTCCCGGGAGATGTACACCTATGTTATTCTCGTTAACAGTCATTTCTATATGGTCGACATGGCAGGACAATTCTCGAACCAATTCGTCGCCGACCTGAGACGATTAACAAATCTATCAAATTGCCCTCATTTGCCTTGTTGCAGGTCTTCAAGCTCCTTTAAACAGACCATCGCTTTCAGCACGCTCTTTCCGGCCGCCCCTTCTATGAGCTTGCGCACCCAGCTTTTTTGAATATGATTATGATTGACCATTCCGTAAAACCAGGTACCCAGCGGTATCAAAATTATAAATGCGACGGCCTCGCTCGCCCACCAATGGCCATTCGTGTCCCTTACGATGTCGAATTTTCCAAATAAATTCCATCCCAGATCACGCAGGCCTTGCGGTACGACCACCGGGAAAGAAAGCATGGCCGGTATCATTAAGATGCTCAACCGAACCCAGGCCAGGCTGCTGGACCGGATCTTTGCCAGGGCGCTTTGGATCGACACCACATCCTTACCATGCCGTATTCCCCATAGTGATCTCAGTTGGTTCCAACAATGGATAATAAGCAGGCCATAAAGAAGAAGAAGCATATAAGCGGAAAGGCTGTATGCCCCCCCGCCGCCATGACGCCAGCAGAACAGGCCCAACAGGACGATGGCAGCAGCATGAAAAACAAGTTCAATGGCCCTTTGCCAGTATAGGGGTTTGAGTACTGACCTAACCTTTTGCTCCTGTATCGCTCCCAGTGTTGACAGGCTTAGCCGGATAATTTTATCCAATTTAGCCTCGTCCCGGAGCCACAAGCTTTTAAATTCATCCAGTTCCATGGTGTTTCCTTTTATTGATAAAATTTCGATTTCAATTTCTGTCTGATCCGACTGATTTTCGTGGCTACATTCGTTAATGAGATACCCATGATCCCGGCGATCTCCTGGTAGGTTTTATCGTTCAGATACAGGACCATAATGGACCGGTCAATTTCATTTAACTCCTGAACGAGCTGCTGCAATCGCTGAAACCGATATTCGGTCTCCGCCCGCGTTGCCGGATCTTCTTCAATCACGATCAGGTCCTTCCCGTAGGGACTAAACCGGATGGCACGCTGTTCCTTTCTGAAAAAAGAGATAGCCACATTCAGCGCGATCCGGTACATCCAGGTTGAAAATTGAGCGGCGGGTGTAAAGGCGGGAAAAGCCTTCCAAAGGTTGAATACGATCTCCTGCGCAAGATCATCACGATCCTCATTTTTCGGGCAGTAGATATAGCAGATCTTAAAAATGATCCCTTTATGTTTTTCGATCAATGCTAAAAATGTTTCTTTATCAGGCCGCATGGGTATAAAGATCGACTTTGATTGTTTAGTGGCCGTATAATACCTTTAGCGTCCTGCTGCTGGCGGAGGCTACTACGGATACATGAGTCTCATTATCAAATACCTGCTTCGTGACCATGGTATTGGGATAATGGGCCTGCAGAACGTCCGCAAAATTGGTAAGGGGCGAAACCATCGGCGGCCCTTCCAGTGCGCCGACCGACATAAAGATCCGAACCGCTAAATCCCGGCGCTCCGTTATAAAGACTTTTTCCATAGCCATCAGTTCCCCGTTGTTCCACCATAGGGAGGGGCTGTTGATCGAATATTCCTGGAAGAGGTCCGGCTCGGTGAGCAGGCTGTAGGCGGCAAACATCCCACCCAGCGAATGACCGAAAAGGCCCCGGTTCGAATTGGTTTTATAGTGGCCGTCGATATAAGGTATGATATCATTCGAAAGTGTTTGCAGAAAGGCCGGTGCGCCCCCCGATCTCAATTTCCCGAATGGCAGGTTGAAAGGTCTCGACCAAACGGAATCCTGCTGCGGATTAGCGCTGGGTGTAAAATCGTTGAAGCGGTTGGCCAGCCAGCCGGACTGGGTTGAGTCGTCGCCGTCAATGCCGACGATAATAATATCCTTCACTTCCCTGGCCAGGTCAAGGATGTCTCTCACAGAAGAAAAGGAGGTGAAATTATACCTGCCGTCCAGTACATATAATACGGGGTAATGAACCGTATCTAAGGGCGAATAATTACGTGGAAGGGCGACATTCACCCGGTACGTTTTATGGTTGAAGCCAGACACAAGTTCGCGGGCTTTCTCCAAACTTTGTCCCATCGAGCGACTGCACGAGAGCAACAAAATGACGCCAGGAATGGAAAGGGCTAATTTTAGAATGAGCTGTTTCATATGATTTGTTTGGCCTGTTAATCGCCAAATCGGAGAAAAAATCACAGCCTACCGTAAAATTTCTTTTGCTAAAAAAATTCGGCAAAAATTGAATATGCTCTAAGTCGCCCTGGCAGGACAATTCTCGAGCCATTTTTTTACTGACCTGAAACGACTAGCGCTTCTAGAAATTTGAAAACCAACATATTAAATATTTTTTTGATTTTCTACCACTCAAATCGAAAGGTTAAAAAGCGCCCGAACCCACTTTGTCGCAACCACACCCTAACAATGTCGTATTCTGCCCTTTTGTTCAAGCGGAGCGATTTTTATCTTTATAAAAATCCTCAAAAAAATGAGAGGAAAGACAAAAGCAATCAAATGAGAAATGTAATCTTCGCAATCAACACGACCTTAGATGGCTGCTGCGACCATATTAAATTCAATCCCGATGTGGCGAAAAACCATTCCGGACAGACAAAAGCAGATATCGAATTTGCCCAGGCATTTGACGCCGTCGATAAAATTATTGTTTTCTCACAATCATTAGACAGCCCTGAAGGAAAAAAAACGAGAATTGTTCGTACGAGCCTGCAAGAGAAATTACAATTAAAACTTGTTGAGTCGACGGTTTTTAAGTCTGGGGGTGTTGCGCTTCGGTACTTGAAACAATGAGAGAAAAATACTAATATTACTCGCTACGAAATAAACTAACCCGTTAGAAGTTTCAGCTAAGCTCATTCTAAAAAATCATCTAAAAGTAAAAGGCATGAATTTTCTTCTCACTTCCGCTGGCATCAAGAACAAGAGCATCCACAACGCGTTGGTCGATCTGCTGGGCAAACCGATCGCCGAGTCCAACGCCCTCTTTATTCCCACCGCGATCTACCCCTTCCCCGGCGGTGCTGGTATGGCATGGCAGGCGATCTGCGGAAAAGCCTCATCCCCCTTGTGCCAATTGGGTTGGAAGTCCCTTGGTGTGCTGGAGCTCACCGCACTGCCCAGTATCGACAAAAAAGCTTGGGTCCCTTCGGTGGAGGAGACGGACGCCCTGCTGTTTTGGGGCGGCGATCCCCTGTACCTCAGCTATTGGATGCGGCAGTCCGGACTGACAGACCTCCTGCCGTCGTTGCGGCGCGAAGCGGTCTATGTGGGAGTGAGCGCCGGCAGCATGGCGGCGTCCTCCACCTTCGGAGAGGCCTACCGTAATCCGCCCAGCGGCAGCGGTAGCGTGCTCACGTCGGAAGACATCGTGTTCGTTACACCCGAGGGAAAAATCAGCAGGACCTTTGTCACGACTCAGGGAGCGGGACTGGTTGACTTTGCGTTGATTCCACACCTGGATCACGAAGATCACCCGGACGCTTCCTTGGCTAACGCAGAAAAATGGGCTGCGAGGCTACCGGTTCCAGTGTACGCGATTGACGATGAGACCGCCATCAAAGTGACCGGCGGCATCGTCGAAGTCGTCTCCGAGGGGCACTGGAAGCTGTTTACTCCCTAATACCGGGACTACCAGCGGGTACATTAGGCCTACAGTATTACGGTTCTCAACTGCAATAAGGTGAACAGATTCGAACCTAAGTTAATTGAATTTGAGCTGATTACGCAGCATGGAAATTATCTCTAAAAATTCACCGCCGTCAGGCAGGGCTGGATACTCTTTAGAGATGTGTCCAGACGGTAGCTCTGGTAGCGGGTTTCAAAATATGGTCGGGATGACAGCATTCGAACCAGATACTTAGTCTCCTGGATTTCGCAAATACTGCGTTACTGCTATTTTCGTATCTCCAGCTCTGTTGACTTATCACTAAAAGGAGCAAAAAGTATTATAGAAGAGATTGAAATGGTCGTTGGCAATTGGCCGGAATTTGCAAAAAATGTAGAAATTCCGAATATCCAGATAGAAGCTATTCGAAAAACCGAACCTTATACACCCGTAACGAATCATTATTCACCGCCGCCAGCACCAGCGTGTGGCCGGTTACGGAGCGGAGGGATTTTATATTCTTTACGTCTCCCGTAAGGATCAGACCGGTGCTGATGGGAGGGAGAGAGGTGAAGTTGCCTTTCTTATCTCCTTTGAGGAAACAACCATAGGAAGCGTCATATCTCCCCATCATCACTTCCGCCTGGTATTCGTTGCCAGCCAGCAGGATGTCTTTGTATCCGTCATGGTCGAAGTCCTCGCAAAGAATGGTATTCACCGGCGCAAATTGCGCTTCGAGCGGTAATACATGCTTTACAAATTTTCCATGGCTCAGGTTCTCGAAATAACAGGTCCTGGTCTCGTTGCAGGTGAGCTGCAAGAGGCCTTCTTTTGACCAACCCCGGAAAATATCATCCAATCCTGCGCGGGCATAGTCCTGGTTGTAGAGGAAGCGTCGCTTAATGGACGGAACCTGCCGGGCAAACTGTCCCCGGCTGATCGCCGGGAAGGGGCGTCTCTTCCCATCATTGTCTTTAATATAATAGAAGAAGAGGGGATCGATGCTGACACAGCCTGCAATGGTCCGTACTTCGGAAGGGATGGCGTCGGGTGAGAGGGTGAAATGTCCCCGCCCGTCATTCAGATAGAGGCGGGAAGGGCAGTGCTAATACTGCGCCTGATCAAGATCGGCTAACAGTACACTATGATTTGGGCGCCAATCCAGCAATTCCTGCGTTTTCGCGCTTGAAGCTGGCATGTCGACACCCTCTTCGGCGACCGCGTGATACCATGCTCCCGCAGATCCCTTCTCCAGCGCCAGTCTATAGAGGCGGCCAGCATCAAGCCGGTGCATCGTGGGCCAGCGGTAGGTGACGATCAAAGGGCGGTTCGAGCCCGCGAGCGCGTCGCCGAGCGCCTCTATGACGCGCCTGTCAATTTCGCAGTTCTCTTTGAATTTCGAGAAGTCGTGGATAAAAGCCGTGTGGATCACGGCATCTCACCGGGCTGCTCCATTGCGCAGGCTTTCCAAATCTTCCAGATCTCCTCGATGCACCTGGGCGCCGGTGGCAGCCAGGGACAGGGCGGATGAATCCGAACGGACCAGTCCGAATACCTGATGGCCCGCATTAATAAGATCCTGAACAATGGCTGAGCCGATAAAGCCCGAAGCGCCGGACGTAATTTTGTTACCTTCCAGCAGCTGCTGTTGAAGGAGGGCGAAATTTGCCGGTATAAGATATTTGTTTCTGAAGTCTTATTAAGAACCTGTCGGCAAAAGGATGACGGAACGGAACATACCATGCGGTTTTCACCCGAAAACTCCTGGACGATTCTTAGTTATACTTCCGAAGAAAAATAAGAGGACTTCATTGCTTCTTTCCCTGATGTTTTCAGGTGTGTGCCGCTGCATAAGGTCGCGTCTTATCTTGGTGTGTCGAGAGAAACGCTAAGCTGAATAAGACAGGCTCGGCTTAAGCAGTAATAGATAACACCCGTGGCCGCACCTAAACTGGAGCGATAGTTCCTGTCGTTCAACAATCCATCCGGATAGAACTTTATGGCGACTCATTAAGGAAAAAAAAGAAAGTAACCACTGAAACAGAAACCTCCATTTTATAATCACCACCGGACAAAAAATAATCTCTATTTTTACCCACAAAACAACAGCTCTTTCTCTCATTTTCTGCTGCGTCTAGTAAGCCGTTGCAAGGTGATTTTTGAAATCTGTTTTGAGGGGGCAATTGTGTATATTAAATTTTCACGCAACTTTACATAGTCGAATAATTGAAGATAATAGATTGAGCAACAAGTTTTTACATAACGAACGGGAATTATTGGTACAGGTAGCGGGCGGTAATGAACAGGCCTTTCGGTTGGTATGTGAACATTACAGCCCTCTGTTGTACACTACTATTTTTCGGTTTACTAATGAGCAGTGGGTAGCAGATGAGGTCGTTCAGGACATTTTACTAAAATTATGGCTTAAAAAAGAAGGGTTAACTGAAATTGACAATTTCAAGGGGTGGTTATATACAGTGGCCAGTAACCTAACAGTAAATGTCCTTAAAAAAATTCGCCAGGAGAAAAATAATGTTGATCATTGGTTGCACATTGCTTCGTATGATAATACATCGGTGGATGCTTTTTCCAAAGAAAATGAAGTTTATTGGGAAATATTAAAAGCGGCCATAGATCGGCTTCCTCCCAAGCAGCGTGATACCTTTCGCCTTATTAAGGAGCAAAATATGAAGCGAGGCGATGCTGCAAAAATTTTACAAGTCTCCCCGGAAACCGTTAAATGGAACCTGGAACAAGCTTTGCGTAGTATCAGGGCTTATTGCGTGTCGAGAATTGATAACATGTCTGTATTGATTGTTTTTTTACTAATAGGTAAATAGGTGTGTTTGTGACAAAAATGATCATTTAAGTCAGATCGCCAAAAATAAATAAGCTAACCTAGCCCCCCCAATTCATACATTCTGTTGTCTTACTGAAAACGCCTCTCATTTTATCGTTTAATGCATATGAGCAATTTATCTGAAATCAGTGAAATTTTCGACCGTTGCATTAAGGGTACGGCAACTCAAACTGAACGTGACATTTTCTACGAATGGATAGAATTTCCTGAAAATCGTGTTGAGGCTATTAAGCTGTGGGAAACTGCCTTTGCTAATTCAGACGGCAGTTTAAATATGGAGGATAGAAAAAGAGAAGGCATGATAGAGGCTATTTTGAACGCGACTAGAGATTTGCCCATCCCAACCGCAGACTTCAAGTCTGCGGCTAATGATCTTCCTTCTAACCGGTATTCCCAACTTCCTTCCCACCGCGTTCATTTCCTGAAAACCGCGTGGTTCCGGTATGCGGCAGCGGTTATGTTGCTTTTGTCAACAGGTGCTTACTTTTGGTTCCAATATGGCGATAGCCGACAACAAAAGATTGTAAACGCTTCTAAGCACCTGCCAGCGGATATTCTTCCTGGTAAAGAAGGGGCTATACTTACGCTTGCTGATGGGAGCCAGGTAGTGCTGGACAGCCTGGGTAATGGGGTAATTGCTGATCAGCAAGGTGCGCAGGTTGTGTTACAAAACGGGCAGTTGGGATATAGGGCCCTGCAACAAGTTCAGAATGAGGGGGGAATTCACCACGATGCAGGGACTATGAGTTATAATACCATGACTACTCCCAGGGGCCGGCAGTTTCAAATAGTACTGCCTGACGGCTCTAAGGTGTGGCTGAATGCTGCCAGCTCGTTGAAATATCCTACCATTTTCTCCGGTAAACAAAGGGAGGTAGAAGTAACCGGAGAAGCTTATTTTGAAATAACTGCTGACAAAACCAAACCTTTTCGGGTGCTAGCCAATGGTATGGAAGTGGAAGTTTTAGGAACGAATTTCAACATTAATGCCTATAACGATGAGGATGTTATCCGCACCACCCTATTGCAGGGAAGTGTGCGTTTAAGCGCTTACAAACATTTACAAACGCTTAAACCGGGGCAGCAGGCACAGGTATCCTTGGGCTCCGCTCATGACGCTGGCTCTTCGGCTTCGCCGAGGACGGCAGCCCAGGATGACGGGCTAGTGAAAGTGATAAATGATGCCGATGTGGACCAGGTTCTGGCATGGAAAAACGGTTTTTTTCAGTTTAACAGGGCCAGCCTGCAGGTAGTAATGCGGCAACTGATGAGATGGTATAATATAGAAGTGATCTACGAAAACAATGTACCTAACCTGGAGTTTGGGGGAAAGATGCAGCGCAACCTCAATTTGTCGGATATTCTTGAAATATTAACTAAAAGTGGAATTCATTTCAGATTGGAGGAAGGACGGCGCCTGATTGTGTACCCATGAACACCAAAGCGACAAATGCCTTACAAAGTCCTGGCGAAACACTAAAAAGCGATAAAAAAGAATAACTAACTATGAGAAATAACCTTCCTTAACCTATGAGGCTGACCTAAATAAAAAACCGGAGGCGCTTGAAACACCTCCGGCCAAAAGTTTAGGTTGAAGCTAAATTTCGCTGGAAACGATCATTTATTACAACCAAAACGTAATGCAAGTTATGCAAAAAACTGTTTATGACAGCAGGCGAACCTATTGGAGGCGCCTCAACCTCACCCAAACTCTCTTGGTTATGAAATTAACCGCGATTCTCTTAACTGCCGCTTTCTTCCAGCTTCACGCCTCCGGTGTGTCGCAAACCATTACTTTTTCCGGCAAGGCCGTGCCATTGGAAAAAGTATTTGTTGCTATTGAGAAGCAAACTGGATTCGTTGTTTTCTTTAACTATGAGCTTATTGACCATGCTTTGCCTGTTACCCTTTCTGTTAAGAACGTTCCTTTAGACCGCTTCCTCAAGGATGTGCTTAAGGGTCTCCCTCTTGATTATTTTATTAAGGATAAGACTATTGTTATTTCCCGCAAGGCTGCTGTTGTTGAATCGACTGACCGGCCGATTCCGTACCTGGATATATCACCGGGGGCTTTTCCTCAAATTACGGGAACCATCGCCGGGCCCAATAAAGAACCCCTTTCCGGAGCTTCTGTCCGTATTCGCAGTTCTCTAACCGGCACGTCTACCAATGCGTCCGGCTATTTCGCGCTTGCAAATGTTGCGGACAAAGCTGTTTTGCTTATCAGCTCTGTAGGTTACCAGGCGCTTGAAGTCCCGCTTTCCAATTTTCTACGGGGCGCAAAAAATTCCCTCAAAGAGGTAAAGGGTGATTTGAAAGAGAATGGCGCGCTGTATTTGGATATCACGCTCCGCTTGTCAGCAGATTCCATGCACGACGTGGAAGTGTCTGTGAATACAGGCTACCAGCGCATCAAGCCGGAACAAAGCACCGGCGCGGTGTCGCAGATTTCCACTAAACAATATGAATCCCGCATAAGTACCGATTTCCTATCAGGTTTGCAGAATAAACTCGCGGGCGTGTTGATCAATAACAATGTGCAGTTTGAAGGAAATTCGCTCTTTCAGATTCGTGGCCTTTCTACTATTAATGGTAATAAGACGCCACTGATAGTAGTGGATGGTTACCCTACCGAACTTTCGCTTGATATGATTGACCCTAATGAGATTCAGTCAGTTACTGTGTTGAAAGATGCCGCCGCCGCTACTGTTTATGGTGTACGTGCTTCTAACGGAGTAATCGTGATAGAAAGAAAAAAAGCATCTGTTGGCAAAGCAAAGTTTACGCTGCGCTCTACAGTGGGTTTTACGCCTAAAGAAAATTACAGCCGTTACAGGTGGGACCCGAATGGTGCAAAAACAAGCATTGCGTATGACCGTTATGCTTACCAGGATGTTTCGCCCAATTTATGGGCGAGGGTGATAAGTCCCACCAGGGGGATGTATTATGGGTATCTTGACGCTCCGGCCCTTATTCTTGCCCAGCAGGCGGCAGGAGTAATTACGAAGGATACTGCTGATGCGCAGCTGGCAACGTTGGGATCAAAAGATAACACGAAAGATTACAGTCGGTTGTTTCTGCATACCGCTGTCACGCAAACATATAATATGAATTTCTCCGGAGGCAATCAGAGTGCTCTGTACTATTTTACCGCCAACTATACGACCAACAGCCTGGAGAAGATAAAAAATGATAATAACCGGATTCTATTGTCAGGACGGTCCACATTCAACTTTACCAAACGGTTCTCGCTGGAGCTCACTACCGATTATCAGGAAGTAAGGGCTAAAGCTGTGCCTATTCCCGATATTAATACTATCTATCCTTACGAACAGTTCCAGGATGCTGCCGGTAACCCGCTACCTGTTTACAATGGGTCTTATATGACTCCGTATTACAATGCTATTATTAAAGCCAATGGGCTAAAAGATAATATGTATTATCCATTGGTGGAAATGAACGAGGTGTCAGATAAAACACATACCGTCAACAACCGCATCACAACCAATTTCAAATATGTGCTTGGTCGTGGCCTGGACCTTACATTTGGTGGAATATATGAAAATTCAAATACGGAAATAAAGCATCTTGCTACGGAGAATTCTGCGGAAGTAAGGCAATACATTAATAGGTATGCGAGACCGGCGGCAACCGGATATATATTTAATATTCCTGAGGGCGGTTTTTTACAGGTTAAGACGGCGCATTCTTCCGGATATACCATACGCACGCAGTTGAACTATAATAAAAAGCTTGGCGAAGACCATTCATTAAATGCTATACTTGGGGCAGAAGTAAGAGAGGTAACTGACGAAACGGGATCTACCGCTTATCTGGGATACAGCGATAATACTTTAATACAACAACCTGTTAATTATCAGGATCTGTTGGGTGGCAGTTACTATAACTCCACGTATGCGTCAAATAATCCTTCTTTATCATTTAGCAACTTGTTCAACAGGGGATATGCTCTCAATCGTTATGTATCCGGATATTCCAACCTGGTTTATGCTTTCCGGCGAAAATACTCGGTTTCAGGCAGTATCCGCATCGACCAGTCCAACCTGTTTGGCGTCGATCCAAAATACCGCTACAAACCGTTATGGTCTTTGGGCGCCGGATGGAATATAGATAAGGAAAAGTTTATGCAGAATGTATATTGGATCAAATCGTTAAAGCTTCGTGTAGCGGATGGTTTCAATGGAAATGTGGCTAAGAAAGCCTTGCCGCAGGTAATTGCCACCGCTGATTTTAATACCTATGGTTACCCATCCCCATCCATTCCGGAACTTAATCTTTATTCATATGCCAATAGTGCACTGCGCTGGGAGCAAACTAATAGTTTTAATATCGGATTGGACTTTAGCATTTTCAGGGGTATAACAGGAAACATTGATTATTACAATAAAAAAAGTACAGACCTGCTGGCCACCGGGCAGATAGATGCTACCAGAGGAGGTAGTTCAGCCATGGTAAATAGCGCCTCTCTTAATAACAAGGGAGTAGAACTGAATTTACAGGCAGACTGGATCACAACAAGACGGTTTAACTGGAATACCGGCCTGGTTATTTCACGCAATACAAGTAAAGTGCTGAAATCTTACAATAGTGTTATAACCTCTACCAGTAATTCAAGCCGTTATGTATTGGGTAGTTATGTCAGTTATCTGAAGGGATATCCTGTAGGGGCTCTGTTTAGTTACAGGTGGGCAGGGCTCGATTCGGTGGGATACCCGCTGATTTATGATGCCTCAGGTAAGGCAAAGCACATGTTTACACCGGACGCCGGCATAAAGGATGTGGATTATTCCGGCACATCGATTCCTTCCGTGAATTTTGGCCTGAGCAACAGGATCGACGTGGGAAACTTTTATTTCTACTGTATGATCAATTTTTATGGAGGATTCAAAGTAAGGGTACCGACACCCAATCCATCGGCAGTACGGCCACTGAAAAATGCCAAGGACTATTGGAAGCAGGCAGGTGACGAAAAAATAACAGACGTGGCATCTTTGCCGGCCATCGCATCCTATGACACATACATTGGAGTGACTGACAAGTATACTGTTAATGGCGACTATTTTACGCTGGGCGATATTACAGCCTCTTATAACTTCCGCGATAATAAAATGCTGAAAAAGGCAGGATTTACCAGTTTCGAGCTGAAGATGCAGGCTTCCAACGTATATACAGTGGGATTGAATAAGTATAATTATAGCATGGCTACAGGCTCTTATGCCAAGTCATACGTAACACCTACTTATACGATTGCCCTCTTTACCAATTTTTAATCTCAATTAATCGATATCAGGATGATAAAGATGAACTTAAGGATAACAGTGCTGATGTGCTGCACAGTGCTTAGCATTTCCTGCAACAAATATCTTGATGTGAAGCCCAAAGGGGTAACGCTTCTCAGCTCCGTGACAGATTACGATCAATGGCTGAATAGTACCAATATTGAGGGGTATATACCCAGGGAAATTAATTTGATGGCGGATAATGTGGATAATCCCGTTATCACGACCGCTCCCACGGCTGCCAAAGATCTGGTGTATATCTGGAACGCCCAGTTTTCGCAGGATGTAAATGGGGTTCCCATTATATGGAAGAATTTCTATCAGACCATTTATTATTTCAACACGGTATTACAGGGGATAGACAACGCTACGGGCGGCACGTCCCAGGACAAACAGCGATTGAAGGCGGAGGCATTATTGGGAAGATCATTTGATTATCTCTACCTGGTGAACTTATACGGCAAGCACTTCGATTCGGCTACGGCGAGCGGAGATTTATCGATACCTTTTGTTACTACCAATGATATTGGCGCCACAATGCCGCAGCGCAGTACGGTGAAGCAGATCTATGATCATATTATTTCAGATGTTACCGCTGCTATACCATACCTGTCAACGGATAACAGTAAGAATCGTTACCGAGGAAGTATGGCGGCCGGTTATAGTGTACTGGCGCGCACGTATCTCTATTTAAGCGATTATACCGAGGCTGCAAAGTATGCCCAACTGGCGCTGGATAATGGCCCGAACAAGGTGCTGGACTACAATTCGATTTCTGACGCTAGTGCAATATCTACGTTGATTTTCAGGCCGGATGCGATTTATGCAAGGATTAGTTTAACCATTGCAGATGCCGAAATCCCCACGCTTGAATTTCTGAAGTCTTTCGATACTGCCGACCTGCGGCTCAAATACTATTACACCAACCTGGGGGATTATAGTTTTACTGTAAGAGGCAGTACACAATATATTCCCTACGGTATAATTGCCGGATCTGGTTACCCTAACTGGGGCACTTCTGTTGCCGAGATGAGATTGATTATAGCGGAAGCCGGCGCACGTAGCGGTGATTTGCCCACTGCCTTGGATCAATTGGACCAGGTGCGCAAAAGCCGGATTAAAACAGCCTATTACCAGCCTTATTATTCAAATGATAAGGACTCCGTGTTTCGGAAGGTGCTCTTAGAGAGAGCGCAGGAATTCGCCTTTAACGGGTTGCGCTGGTTTGATATGCGCCGGCTAGCTGTGGAAGGCCTGATGCCTGATGTAAAAAGGTATGACGGGTCTGGTAATGTTATAGCCAGTTTGCCATCAACAAGTCCCAGGTATATTCTGCAGATACCATTGCAGGTATTGTATTATAATTCCGGCTGGCCTCAAAATCCATAGCAAATACCAGAACCTTACTGAACTCCTGGAACTGACTGCACCTGAGTAGTTGTGGGTCTCCGATATTACCTACATACAAACGGTAAAGGGTTTTTGTTATCTCAGTTTAATAACAGATGCCTACTCACGCTTCAATCATTGGATACGCTCTGCATCCAACGATTGGAGCAGTGGGCTGCGTAAAAGCGCTCGAAATGGCCATAGCAGGCAGCTATTTTGGTCCATAGTTCGGGTTTTCATTCATTAAATAATATAAAAAATTACCAGTTAATGCAGAACCCCATAGTGAAAATAGAGAATCTCTCGCATCGCTATGCTACGGCATGGGCGGTACAAAACATCAACATTGAGATCAACAAGAAGGGCATCTACGGTTTGCTGGGTTCCAACGGAGCCGGTAAATCGACTACGATGAATATCCTGTGCGGTGTTCTCAATCAGACGGCGGGAGAAGTGCATATCGACGGTATCAGCCTGCGCAATGCACCCATTGAAGCCAAGAAACATATTGGCTTTTTGCCGCAGGTGGCTCCGTTGTATCTCAATCTGACGGTGTATGAGTACCTGCTTTATTGTGCGCGGCTGCGTGAAATGAACGAGGCTTCCATACAGGCGGCGCTGGATGAGGTGATGCTTAAATGCGGTATTACGCATGTGCAGGACCGCTTGCTGAAGAACCTGTCGGGCGGTTACCGCCAGCGTGCGGGTATAGCTCAGGCGATCGTACACAAACCCAAGCTGGTGATCCTGGATGAGCCGACCAACGGCCTGGACCCGATCCAGATCATCGAGGTGCGCAACCTGATCAAGGAAATCGCGAACGACCGCACGGTGATCCTTTCATCGCACATTTTGAGTGAAATACAGGTGTTGTGCCAGGAAATCATCATGATCGAACAAGGGAGACTGGTGTTCTCGGATAGTATAGATGCGTTCAACAACTACATCGCTCCTCAGAGCATGTTGCTGGAATTTGAAAACGCTCCTACGGTGGAAGTGCTGGGACTGATAAAGGGAGTGAACCGTGTAGAGCGCTTGACGCACAAGTCGTTCCGTCTGTTTTACGATGGGAGCCGTACGGTGAGCGAGCATATCATCACCATCAGCGTGCAGGAGGGATGGCGTTTGATGCAGCTGGCCATCGAGAAAAACTCTATTGATGAAATCTTTAAACAATTAACCAAGAGCGCCTCAAACAACTAATAATGAAAAAAATACTTTTTATAGCCAAGAATGAGCTGTACGGCTTGTTTTATTCTCCGATTGCCTGGATTTTAATGATCATCTTTCTAATATTGACCAATGCTGATTACATTGGAACGTTGGATCGATTGGTAGGAGTGTTTGAAAGAGGAGGTCCCAATTTAGCGTATCTAAAAAACCTTACCGCCGCTCTTACTTCCAACCCGACATCTGGCTTTTTGCCCGGCATTATCCGTAACCTGTATATATTCTTTCCGTTAATCACGATGGGATTGATCAGCCGGGAAGTCAGCAGCGGTACCATCAAGCTGCTTTATTCTTCCCCATTGAAAATACGCGAAATCGTACTTGGTAAATACCTGGCCATAGTAACTTTTACACTTTGCCTGATTGGATTATTGCTGATTACGGTGGTAAGCTTATCGCTTTGTGTTATAAATCCCGATTACGTTCAAATACTGGCTTCTTTATTCGGGTTGTTCCTGGTACTGGCTACGTATGCGGCTATCGGCTTATTTATATCTTCCTTAACTTCTTACCAGATCGTTGCGGCTATTATTACACTTGCCATATTCGCGTTTCTTTCACAAGTAAGTGGCCTCTGGCAGGAAATAGACCTCGTGCGCAACATCACCTATTACTTGAATATAGGCGGTAGGGCTGGCAATTTTATTAACGGTCTCCTGAACCTGCGTGACTTCACGTATTTCATGATCCTGATCAGTAGTTTTTTACTGTTCACCATCATCCGTATCAAGTCAGCTACAGAATCTATTTCCAAATTCAGAAAGGCACTTCGTTATGTTGCAGTAATTGCCGGTGCCTTTTTACTGGGTTATATCACCAACAAACCACAGGTGAATGTGTATTTCGATGCCACCAGGGATAAAGTACATACCATCACTCCTCCTACCCAGGCCGTGCTCGCCAAGCTTAATGATGGCGAACTGGAAATTACCGCTTATGCCAACCTGCTTAATTCTTATTACGCGTTTGCACCATCTCAGCAGCTTAGTATTGAGACCGGTGTCTGGGAGAAATATATCCGTTTCAAACCAGATATCAATCTAAAATATGTTTACTATTACAATATCGACACAAACTCTTATCCCTTTAAAGTGAATCCTGGTAAAACGCTGAAGGAAATCGCTGAAAAAGAGGTAAAATCATACAGACTTTCATTAGATAGGTTTTTAAGCCCGGAACAAGTGAGCAAACTGGTGAATATAAAAGCGGAAGAAAACCGTTGTTTCTTTGTAATGAAATATAAGGGCAAAACAGCTATCGTTCGCACCTTTGATGATATGCAGTTCTGGCCATCTGAAAATGAGATATCGGCAACGATCAATCGGTTGATTTCCACTCCTCCCAAAGTCGCTTTCCTTTCTGATGAGATTGAACGCGGACCATTTTCTGAACGCGTAAGGGATTATAAACTGATTTCCAGCCAGTTGGGCAATCGGCATGCCCTGATCAACCAGGGATATGACTTCGACACGGTATCGTTGAGAAGGTCTGAGATACCTGCCAATCTTGCGGCGCTGGTTATTTCGGATCCCCGCACTCCTTTCACTCCGGAAGGCCTTGAAAAGATCAATAAGTATGTTGACGGCGGCGGCAACTTATTCATGACAACCGAACCTGATAGAAGAGAAATCAGCAAACCAGTACTTGAAAAGCTGGGCCTTTCTCTTAGGGAGGGTATGATCATTCAGCCGGATGAGAAGTTCTCCAGCGATATCGCGTTCACGCTTTTAACAGATACTGCTGCAAAGATATCTCCTCAGTCCAACCGCCAGATAACAAATGACAGGAAATATTACGGAGATTCACTGTTCAGGGTGGCCATGGCTGGCGCCAGCGCTATGGACTATCAGGAAAAAGACGGTTTCCATATCTACCCTTTACTGCGGACTAATAGCGCCTTAAGCTGGAATAGGGTCGCTTCTATCAGCAATGACTCTCTGCAGCTGCCGGCATCCAAATTGGCCAGTGATGAACACGGAAGTTTTGTTACCGCCGTGCGCATGAACAGAGCTATTAATGGCAAACAGCAACGGATCATCGTGGCCAGTGATGCCGATTATTTAACGAAGCCGCAGTTCGATGTCTGGAAGCCCAAAAGCTATAACTACAATTTTGGTTTCTGGTGCTTCAGCTATTTTACCTATGGACAATTTCCGGCAAATACGCTTCGCCCTGAGAGCATAGATGATGCATTTAAAATTGGAGTGAACAACATACCGTTTCAAAAGTTACTCTTGTACTGGATAATCCCGGCATTAGTTGGCATATGGGCATCCATAATTCTTATTCGTCGCAAGCGTAAATAATTAATAAAGTGAAGTATTTAAAAATAGACGAACAAACGATCAGTGATTTATCGATATTCGGTAAATCCGGCAAATCATCGGTGTTTGATTTGTACAACAAAACGTCCACCCAGGGTGGTGGCGCCAAACTGGAAGTGTTGTTCCGGCAGCCGTTGGCCGACGAGCAGGCTATTAATGGCAAAGCGGCCATCTATCAGTTTTTCAGTACACAGGATTACGCTTTTCCGATCGACTCTTCCACGATAGGGGCGTTGGCCTACTATCTTGAAAATGACGATGAGCGCAGCCAGTTGCAGATTGGTCGCCAATCGATGGGGCAACGGTTTAAGGATATGGTGGCGGCGGATGCCGAACAGGTATTCGTGCATGATGGCGTGCAGGCGGCTTTGCGCCTTTTTTACAAAGCCGGTGAATTCATCAGGCAGCTGGAATCCTCGGTAACCGGCACTGCTTACGAACCGTCTTTTACAAAACTGGCCGAACTCGTAAATGCTTCTGAATTTGCTAGCGTAAGGCAACATACCACCGCCAAGTTTGAAGCGAAACTGAGCACGACCGTGCTGGTTGAGCTGGATAAACAGGTGCGTTTCGGCTACCGGGAGAAGGTATTGGAACTGCTGGATGTGCTTTATGACCTGGATGTGTTCATTTCTGTTGGACAGGTAGCGCGCAAAAGGAACTTCCATTTTGCCAAAGCCATGCCTATGAACAGCGGTGCGCTCAATTACAAACAGGTGTACCATCCGCACGTGGAAGGCGCCATCGCCAATGACCTGTATTTAAACAATGACCATAATATACTGTTTTTAACCGGGGCCAACATGGCCGGCAAGTCCACGCTGATGAAAAGCATCGGTGTGGCCCTTTACCTGGGGCACATGGGCTTCCCGGTAGCAGCCGGGAAGTTTGAATTTGCGGTGCGCGACGGTATATTTACCAGCATCAACCTGGCCGATAACCTGAGCCAGGGAGCCAGTCACTATTATGCCGAAGTATTGCGCGTAAAAGAGGTGGCCCGTGAACTGAGCGAAGGCAAGCAGCTTTTTGTGATCTTCGACGAACTGTTCCGGGGAACGAACGTAAAGGATGCTTATGACGCCACCATCGCTCTCACCACCGCTTTTTGTAATAAATCGGGAAGCCAGTTTATCATCTCTACCCATATCATGGAGGGGGGGGAAGTGTTGCAGAAAAGGCCCCTGCCCATCAAATACCAGTATTTACCCACAGAAATGAAGGGAAGCGTACCGGTATATACCCGGGTACTGAGAGACGGCATTACGGCGGACCGTCAGGGTATGATCATCATTCAAAATGAAGGAATCCTCGAAATGCTGGATGCCGGAATAAAGGAAAAGGAGGCACAACTATGAGTTTCGTAACCGATAAACAAACGCTGGCGGATCTGAACCTGCTGGGCAAGTACAAGATAGGTTCCATGTTCAACCTGTTCAACCGGGTGAAGACGCGCGGAGGCGAGCTACTGCTCGAAGACCTGTTCAGGTCACCACTTACCAATGCCGAAGCCATCAACCACCGCGGTGCCTGCATTAAATACCTGCAGGACCTGGACGTAAATCTGGATGTCAACTGGGAATTGACGGAACAGGCTTCACAATATCTGACGGAAGCCCGGTCATCGAGCCAGGTGGCGAGCTTGTTCAACGCTTATAAGGAAAAAGTGCAGGAAGTAATGTACCTCTCCCAAAAGCTGTACGTTCACCAGCGCCATATTTTTGCCGTGCAGGAAACCCTGCTGGCTGCCAGTAACCTGCTGGGCCAGTTACAAAAGAAAGGGAAAGGCGCGAACAATCCCTGCAAGGACATGCAGGATAAACTGGATAATATCATCAATGCCCCGGCGATCAAACAACTGAAGCCTAAATATCCTTATACAATTCAGCAAACAGCCAAGTGCCACTTCCTGTTCCTGAACAGGTTCAGGAATCAACTGGAAGAACTGTTGCGTGTATTATATGAGTTTGATGTGTACATTTCTGTGGCTCAGGTAGCGGCAAGTAAAGGACTGCTTCATGCTCAGGCTACTGATAAGGAAATCGACGGGTTGATAGTAGTGGAAAACCTGCGCTACCCCGCATTAAACAATGCGGTAGGTAATACCATCACATTAAGTAAAAAGGAAAACGTGGTTTTCCTAACGGGCGCCAACATGGCTGGTAAATCCACCTGGATGAAAACGCTGGGCATCTCTTTCTACCTGGCACACATGGGATTTCCCGTGGCGGCCGATAAGATGGAGTTTACCGTTATGGAAGGGATTTTTACCTCCATCAACGTACCGGATGACATCAGCCTTGGCTGGAGCCACTTCTATGCGGAAGTGATGCGCGTGAAGCTGGTGGCTAAAGAGGTGAGCAGCGGCAAAAAACTGTTCATCTTATTCGATGAGTTGTTTAAAGGTACCAACGTAAAAGATGCCTATGATGCGACTTTAGTGGTAACACAAAAGCTGGCTAAATATCGCACCTGCGCGTTCGTGATCTCCACGCACATCATTGAAGTGGGTGAGGAACTGATGGGCACGTCCAATATCCAGCTCCACTACATGCCAACAGTAATGAAAGGCGCCGTGCCGCATTATACCTACAACATGGCTCCCGGAATTACCACCGACAGACAGGGTATGATCATCATTGAAAATGAAAAGATCCTGGAAATGCTCGCGTAATTGCAGCTATACACCGGGTTTTTTGTGCAAATAGTATAAAAATGAAGCCGCCTCTAACAATTATTCAAAACATAAAAAAATGAAAAAACTGACTTTCTTCCTGTTCTGTATATGCAGCCTGTTTATATGCAATGCCCAGACTGGGTATACAATAAAAGCAAAAATTGATAACCCCAATAATTACAAAATGGCTGTTTCCTATTTTGTCAATAATAAATTAGTTAGAGATACAAACTGCACCATTGAAGATGGCTGGAGTGTTTTTAGAGGAAAAGTGGATGAACCTGTAATAGCAGGATTGAACGTGGTTAGAAATCCTGCATTGAGTATAAGGGTGGGGCGGAGTTTTATACCAGGGCCTCCGTTTCAATTTGTGCTGACCAATGAAGAGATAACGATCACCGGCGATGCCAATACTGTTTATATGGCAGAGACAACCGGGGGAAAAGCGAATAAAGAATGGGCTGCCATTAAATCAAAACAAAGCAAACTTGCGCATGAAAGCTGGATGGCGCAAAAAAGCGCATTCGAGAATTTTAAACCGGGAGACGATTCAGCAGTATTTGTAAACGCTAATAAACTACGTTTTGAAAACGAGGAGAAAGATAAAAAGTTACAAAAGGATTTTATTCATAAAAACCAAAACTCATTTGTAAGTATGTATTTTCTTGCCTGCATTGTGGATGATTTAAAACAGGATGATCTGAAGGCGGAGTATGAAAAACTGGGCGATGCTTACAAAAATACTTCGGTTGCAAAAGCAATTGCCGGTAAAATCGAAGGTATGGAGGCAACCAATATCGGTAAATTGGCCGTTGCCATCAACAAAAAAGATATTAATGGTAATGACATCAACCTTCAAACGTTGAAAGGGAAGTATGTGTTGATAGACTTTTGGGGCAGCTGGTGCAGCCCCTGTCGTGCCTCACACCCGCATTTGAAAGAGTTATATACAAAGTATAAAAATGACGGATTTGAAATTTTGGGCATTGCACAGGAGCTACGCCAGCATGTTGAAGAAGCCCGTAAACCCTGGAAAGATGCTATTGAACAAGATGGCTTGCCATGGTTGCAGGTGTTGAACGATGAAGGTATTGATAAATTTGACGCTGTGAAAGCGTATGGCGTAACTGCATTTCCAACCAAAATTTTGTTGGACAGAAGCGGCGTGATCATTGCCCGATATGTTGGCGACAATGAAGATTTTGATAAAAAACTAAAAGAGGTTTTTGGCAAATAGCATTTCACTGAAAATATTAAAGTAAATATTCTGTATTATTTCAGAAGGAACAAGGTTTTTGAAAAGAAAGTACTGCCGGCGCAGGATGTCTTTGTATCCGTCGTGGTCGAAGTCTTCGCAGAGAATGCTATTCACCGGCGCAATTTGCGCTTCGACCGGTAATACATGCTTTACAAATTTTCCATGGCCCAGGTTCTCGAAATAACAGGTCCTGGTCTCGTTGCAGGTGAGCTGCAAGATGCCTTCTTTTGACCAACCCCGGGAAATATCATCCAATCCTGCGCGGGCGTAGTCCTGGTTGTAGAGGAAGCGTCGCTTGATGGACGGAACCTGCCGGACAAACTGTCTCCGGCTGATTACGGGGAAGGGGTGTCTGCGATGAAGCAAAGATCGGCTGAGCCCATGGTGGGGAAAGCGGCTTTGGGATCGATCTCTTTTCCCTTCTGATGAAGGTTGATCTTCTGGTTGCCGAAGCGCAGGGCCTTGCGGCCATTGCCGAAGACGATGACTTCCATTCCTAGCACCTCTGTATAGAATTGACAGCTGGCCTCTATGTCTTTGACGGTCAGGACCAAATGATCTAACCTATTGATGTTCATGGTATTTGTTTTTAAGCGAGGACAAAGTTTATATTTAATAATGAAAGTTAATTCATTTTAGTATTTTTGTACTATGCGGGTAAAGGACGAGCAGAAAATGGACCTTTTTTATGCCAGCACGCTGACATTGGTAGCCCAGGTAGGGTTAGTGGGATTGACGATCCCGTTAATTGCGAAGCAGTCCAAGGTAGCTACGGGGACGCTGTATATCTATTTTAAAAATAAGGAGGAATTGATCCTGTCTTTATTTAAAAGGATAAAAAAGAGTTTTCAGGCAAAGATGTTCGTCGATTATGATGCTGGTGCGCCTGTGAAAGACTCCCTCCGAAAAATGTGGGAAAACAGCCTGACCTATGCTGTCGCCAATTATGAGGAACAGATCTTTTTGCAGCAGTTTAATATTTCTCCATACCGTAAGGAAAAAGAGACGGCTGCCTTCACTTACCAGGCGATGAAACCGCTGTTGGAGACGCTTGCCCGTGGGCAGCAACAGGGGCTAATCAAAGAGGATAAAGAAAACCTGACCCTGCCGTTGTTATTCGGGTTTATCAATCAGCTGGCCTCGGTCATTCATGAGAATCCTGCTATGCTGAAAAAAAATTTTATCGATAAGACATTCCGATATTTCTGGGATGCGATCAGTGTATGATCCTTTTTTTTATCTCAATAATGAAAATATTTTCATTTTAAAAAATAAAATAACCATGAAACAGATTTCCAGTCGCGTTTATCAAATTAGTTTGGGGGTAGTGAATGCTTTTGTTGTAGAGGATGAGGGGTTGACCCTTATCGATACCGGGGTTAAGGGGAGCGCCGATAAGATCTTTGCTGCTCTTAAGAAGGGTGGGAAGGATCCGGGAGATATCCGCCGCATCATACTTACCCATGCACATCCGGATCATTCGGGTAGTGTAGCGGAGCTCAAAAGACGATTGAATGTACCTGTATGGGCGCATGCGGAAGATGCAAAGCTGATCGAACAGGGGATTGCCGGGCGGCAGCCGATGGAGCTTTCTCCCGGTATCATTAACTGGCTGGTCTATCATCTTGTCATTAAACGGGCGGCCAATAGCATCGAGGCGGTTCGTGTCGACCGGCAGTTAGCTGATAATGAATTGCTGCCGATTGCAGGAGGGATACAGGTCCTTCATACGCCAGGGCACAGCGCCGGGCATTTATCGCTTCTCGTAAAGAATGAAGGGGTGTTGATTGCGGCGGATATTTGTGCGAATGGGGGCGGGTTGGGATTGAGCATCCTCTATGAGGACACGGTGTTGGGGGTGAAGAGTATTCTGAAGGCGGCTTCGTTTGATTTTGACATTGCCTTGTTCGGGCATGGGGGGCCGCTGGTAGGGGAGGCTAACAGGAAGATGAAAAATAAATTCTACCGGATCTGATACACCCGTAATGAATCATTATTCACCGCCGCCAGCACCAGCGTGTGGCCGGTTACGGAGCGGAGGGATTTTATATTTTTTACGTCTCCCGTGAGGATCAGACCGGTGCTGACGGGAGGGAGAGAGGTGAAGTGGCCTTTTTTATCTCCTTTGAGGAAACAACCATAGGAAGCGTCATATCTCCCCGTCATCACTTCCGCCTGATATTCGTTGCCAACCAGCAGGATGTCTTTGTATCCGTCATGGTCGAAGTCCTCGCAAAGAATGGTGTTCACCGGTGCAAATTGCGCTTCGGCCGGTAATACATGCTTTACAAATTTCCCATGGCCCAGGTTCTCGAAATAACAGGTCCTGGTCTCGTTGCAGGTGAGCTGCAAGATGCCTTCTTTTGACCAACCCCGGAAAACATCATCCAATCCTGCGCGGGCGTAGTCCTGGTTGTAGAGGAAGCGTCGCTTAATGGACGGAACCTGCCGGGCAAACTGTCCCCGGCTGATCGCCGGGAAGGGGCGCCTCTTTCCATCAATGTCTTTGATATAATAGAAGAAGAGGGGATCGATGCTGCCATTGCCATCCAGGTCTTTTGCCAATAATTGCATCGGTTCGCTGCTATCTGCCTGGTACTGGCAATTGAGGCCCAGGTTGCCTGCCACAATATCGAGGTCTCCGTCCCCATCTATATCTGCTACGGCCAGGCTGCGCCACATACCATTCATCCGGGTAAGCCCGGTCGAACCGGTCACCTCTTTCAGGTGTCCCTGCTCGTTGTGGAAGAAGCGAACAGGCATCCATTCGCCGGCGATGACCAGGTCTGTCCGATGGTCGCCGTCCAAATCCGCCCATACGGCGGAAGTGACCATGCCTGGTCGTTCCAGCGCCGGGCAAACAGTAGCTGTCACGTCCGTAAAATGTCCTTTATTATTCTGTAACAGGTAACTGCGGGGGGCAAGGGGATAGACTCCGGCCACCCGTCCTCCGATGAAGATGTCCATATCTCCGTCCCCGTCATAATCCCCGATGCTGACACAGCCTGCGATGGTCCGTACTTCGGAAGGGATGGCGTCGGGGGAGAGGGTGAAATGTCCCCGCCCGTCATTCAGATAGAGGCGGGGCCTGTAATAGACGGATCCCTCTTCATAGCGGGTATCTCCGCAGGTGATCAGCAGGTCGAGGTCGCCGTCGCCATCTGCATCAAACAGTATGTTGTCTTCATCCTCTTGCATCTTGATGCTGTCGCTGAGGGGATAGGAAAAAAAGCGGCCGTCTTTCTTTTGCAGGAATATTTTGCCGGAGGCGTTGAAGCTGCCGCCCACAAAGAAGTCCTCCAGTCCATCTCCGTTGATATCACCGGTACTGATAAAGGGGCCGAGCTGGGAATATTTTTGCGGTAATAATCGCTGGGTGGTGAAATCATTATAAGGGGCGTCGATGTGTTTGTATAACGCTTGTTTTGCCGACGTGACATCTTCGAAGAGGGCGCTGCTGTGCGCGGGGCCGGGGGAAGGGGCGACTGCATCCCGCTGCCAGAGCGTCAGCAGATGATCCGCTCTTATGGAGTGAAGCGCCTGCCTCTTACCGTCCGGCCAGTAAATGACTACGCTATCGGCAGTGGTAGCGGCGCCAAGACCAAAGAGCAATCGCTGGTCCACCGAAGAAAAGTATCCCCGTACGGGGCTCTGCTCCTGCACCTGTGTCTGCCCGCCGGCATAGACCCAAATACGGGCGCCAAAACCATGGTTGTTCAGGCTGTCGCCCTTTAGTTCGATGGAGAGGGAATGCCGGGTGATGGCGGGGGGATCATGGTCAGTCGATGAGGAGGACTGATCAGCCGGTTGAACGGTATTGTTGATGAATACAAAGGCTTCGCGGTTGATATTGTTTACGACGAGGTCGAGGTCGCCGTCATTGTCCAGGTCTACGTAGGCGGCTCCATTGGACATAGAGGGCTCGTCGATGCCGGCGGGTGCCGAAGCATTTGTGAAGGTATAATCTTTGTTATTGAGGTAGAGATAATTGCTAAGGTTGATATGTTTCAGGGAGGCCAGTTTTTCCCGGATCAGGGCATGTTGTTCCTTTTTGCTGCGGGCGCTGGCAAAGATGGCGCTGCTGAATTCCAGGAAATCGGCGTTGATAAAATCCCTGCCGATCCCATTAGTAATATGGATATCCTTCCATCCGTCGTTGTCGAAGTCCGCCATCAGGACGCTCCAGCTCCAGTCGGTGGCTGAGATGCCTGCCAGTTGCCCGATCTCGCTGAAAAAAGGGCGGGCGGGGGCGCCTACATTCCCGGGGCGGGCGGGATCGGGGCGAATGCTGTTGGGAGGTGCAGATGAACCGCTGTTGGGGAAGTTGCCGTTGTTCAATTGCAGCATGTTGCGCATAAACTCCGGCTCATAGCCCAACGAACGCTCTTCCTGGTACCGGTCGTAGGTCATGAAAGAGGAGGACAGTTTTTTCCGTTCGTTCGTTTCCGGCAGCATGTCCAGGGTGATAATGTCCGATAGACCGTCATTATTGATATCGGCTGCATCTGCTCCCATGCTGGAATAGCTTTGATGTCCCAGTGACCGGGCGATGCAGTTGGTGAACGTTCCATCCCGGTTATTAAGCCATAATTCATCATTCGAAACGAAGTCATTGGCCACGTAGATATCGGGCCATCCATCGTTGTTGAAGTCGCCGATGCCGACCCCTCCCCCCATATACCCGAACTCGTCGATAAAAGACTGTGTGGAATCATCTTCACGGATGGTATTGCTGAAATGGATGCCTGTCTGTTCTCCGCTCAGGGAGGTAAAGAGAGATGTTTCTTTCCTGCTGGCGCAGGAAAGAAACATCAATGCAAGGAAAGAAGCAACGGCTATGGATTTCATTAATATCCTGGATTCTGTGCACTAATACCTGCACTCCCCAGCTTGGGATTGTTATCTATTTCGGACTGGGGGATCGGCAGATATTCATCCCGGCCAACTCTGAAATAAGAGAGCGGATCCGTGGTGAAATAGCCTTTTTTCCTCCACCGGATGATATCGATATTACGGACTTCTTCATCTCCCAGCTCTACCATCCGCTCGTGCATGATGGCTTGGGTGATCTGGTCTTTACTGCCGTAGGGGAACTGGGCGGTAGGATAGGGAGGCATGGCGACCGTAGGTCTGGCCCGTACCTGGTTCAGATAGGCGATAGCCGGACCGGTATTGCCCAATTCGTTCTCGCATTCGGCCAGGTTTAAGAGGATCTCTGCATACCGGATCAGACGCTGGTTATTGCCGCCGGGATGAAAACTCACGTCCTCTTTGTACATCAGCATCCATTTATGCCAGCTTATTTTTTTCGTTACTCCATTGACGACCGAAGAGTTCCCGTTCTGCATCGCATCCGTGAGGACCGTGGCTCCCTTGTTAAAGACATCCCCGCTCTGATATACCGAGAAAGAGAACCGGGGATCTGTTTTGGCAGCGCCTGTGACCGTGTTCTCAAATTCATTCAGATACCTGTTGGAGGGGATCAGGTTACGCCAGGCCACTCCGCAATACTCCTGGTTGCGCACTGTAGTCTGATCGGCAGCAGGGCCGTCACCGACACTGTTACCGCCCCAGTTGAAGTTATTATCTCCTTTATCGAAGAAGATGACTTCAAAAATGGATTCATTGTTGAATTCCGTTTCTTCTTCGAAATTATCCAGGTACCGGTTTACCAGGGAGTAGCCGTCGGCGCCGGAAGTAGGGATGAGCAGGAGGGCGGTCTTGGCGCTGGCATAATCCCCGGTTTGCATATATACGCGGCCAAGCATGGCGTTGGCGGCAGATTTGGTGACGCGGCCCTGGTCGCTGGCCCCATACCCTGATTTTTCCGGCAGGGCGGCTGCGGCGTCTTTCAGGTCCTGGCTGATCAGGGCATATACATCCGATTCCTTGGCCCGGGGCTGAAAGTCCGTTTGCGATTTTACTACTTCGGTATAGACAGGAACGGGACCCCATTCTGTCACCAGCTCGTTATAGGCCCAGGCCCGCAGGAACTTGGCCTCTCCCACGTTGCGGGCTGTTAAGGTGGGATTATCGGTTGCATTCGCGGCATTGCCGATCACGGTATTCGCCCGGTGGATCATAGTATATAGCGCGGACCATTGAAGGCTGACGAGCGCATTCGAGGGGTCGGTACCTCCATTCAGCATCTGGGCCCTGGGTGCTTCCAACTGTCCTCCGCCGGAGGACACTTCGTCTCCCCGCAGGTCATGGACGAAGAACCATTCCCTCGCCACCAGGGGATGGCTGTGGAGCGTGGAATAAATGGAGTTGGTGGCGTTGAGTATCTGGGCGCTGGTGTTGAAATAGCCGTTTACATTTTCGACATTCGGGTCCTGTTTATTCAGATCCTTTCCGCATGAAATAGCGGCTCCTGCTGCCACGATGACCGCTATGAAAAATTTGAAATATATTTTATTGATTGACATAAGCAATTTTTTAATGTTTAGAATCCTACCTGTACTCCCAGCTGATAAGACCTGGCAGAAGGGTATTGACCATAATCGATCCCGTTGGTCAGCGTCGTTCTACGGGTGCCTACTTCGGGATACCATCCCGACTTGAGTCTAAAGCTACAAAGAGGGTGTCTCAAAAGTAATTTGAGGCACCCTCTTTTTTGTTTTCAGTTTTTAGGGTGGGTTTATTCACATAGTCACTGTATAATTTGATCTGCTGAGAGGCAGGCCCAGTATGGTTTTTGTGAGAATAAAGCCATGGCAAGAGGCAAAACATTATCGGT
>Ga0179596_10000129_pt1 | contig 60283 bp, 109 predicted proteins | sample CZODoug1_1_08_16_FD_155494 | JGI IMG/M metagenome (GOLD analysis project Ga0179596, IMG submission 155494) | Vadose zone soil fungal communities from Angelo Coast Range Reserve, California, USA - CZODoug1_1_08_16fungal (Illumina Assembly) | ecosystem: Environmental > Terrestrial > Soil >... | reverse complement strand
TGGAACGAGGTGAGCTGGGCGGTGAGGGCGTCGATGTCGGCCTGGGTGGCCATGAGGATCTCCTTGACTTGATCGAATTGGTTGCGGAGCCAGTTGCGGAACACGAGGTCAGTCCGTCGGCCGCAGTGCAGCCGGCTTCGGTGCGTTCGCCGGCACCAGGATGGTCAGCCCGGTTGCCAGCACGGTGCAGATTGCCGCGGCCACGGTCGGATCGACGTGCACCCCGACCAGGCCGAGGACGAACACGACGACGGCCGGGGTGAGGGCGCCGAACAGTGCGGCGAGGGCCTTGCGGTAGCGGGCGATCACGGGGTGCCTCCGGAGGTTGGCGGCGCGGGCGTGATCTGCACCGTGCCGGTGATCTGGACGTGCTGCTGGACAGCCTGATCCACGATCGCGGTCAGTTCGGCCTTGGTGACCGGCTGGTTCGCGGCGTTGGCCGCAGTGAGTGCGCTGACCGCAGCGACCAGACCTGCGAGCTGGGCAGCCATGGCCGGGAGGATGAGGGTCCTCACCCAGGAGCCCTGCATGTACTGGTCCACCGTGTAGTTCGGGTGGCTGCGCTCGTCGGCCGGATCGGTGATCGCCGGGTTGTAGATGGGGTTCGGGCGTACGTCGGTCCAGTCCATGGTTCCCTCCAGGGGTATCAGTATCCAGTCGCGGTCATCGGCCGAGCCGCCGACGTTGATCACTCCGGTGTTGTCTTGCCAGATGTTGGTGTAGGGCGGCAGCAGGGAGCGCTGGCCGGCGCCCCAGTACCAGTCCGCGACCCCGGCGTCATGGATCGCGACGAGGAACTCGGCGAAGCCGTAGCCCCCGTCCGGACCGGCCCAGCCGTTGCCCTTGACGTACTGGTAAAACCCGCGCTGGTATTGGACAGCGAGCGGGATGTTCGCTGCGGTGATGTGCTTGTCCACCGTCGAGCAGACCGGTTCAGTGTTGGCCACGCCGCCGCTGCGCAGGTTCGCCAGCAACGATGCCGCGTGCGCCGCTCCAGCGGCTTGGGCGCCGTTCATGTCGTTGGCGTCGATCTCGAACGCGAACGCGGTCAACAGGTTGCGCGCCTTGTAGTCCCGGTACTGGGCCGGCGTGAAGTTCTTGCTGTACTGCGGTGTGCCGCCGTACATCAGGGCTCCGACGCAGCCCGCATCGATCACCTGCTGCGAGCTCGGATGGTTGGTGCCGTCGAAGAGGATGCTCATGCCGGCACCCACTGTCCGTTGCGAATGAAGCCGTGGTGGCCGCAGGTACCGCAAGCCACGGATGGCGAGATCGTCAGCGGCTCCCGCTGCTCAACGGTCCAGAACTGTCCGACGGGCCACGCACGTCGGGCTGCCTCGTTGTCGAAGTACACCGACCCGGCGGTGAAGTCGTGCTTGCAGTTGTGCCACTCGTTGATGCCGATCTCGTTGCCGTCGCGGTCACGCATGAACGAGATCCAGGTGCCGTGACCAATGTCCACCGCGTCGGTGATGCCGTAATCGGTCGGCGATGTGGCGCGCTGGTAGTTCGCCGGTCCTTGATCCGTCATCACCCACCTCCTGCCGGGAGTCGCAGCGCCACCGTGCCGTCCGGGCGGTCCACCCACGAATCGACGCGCACGGAACGGGCGCCCTGCTCGACATCGACGAACACACACTCCGAGCCCGGTCCGGGTGGCGCGGTGAACACAATGTCGATCGGCGGTGGGATGACGTAGACCTGCTTGCGGCGCAGCCAGTACCACAACCGGAACAGCGGCGGGACGTGCGGCCGGTAGACCGGCTCCAAGCCGCTGGCCACCTCGTGCTGGTTCAGGTAGGCGCCGAGGTCGATGTACCGCTGGGCGTACCACTGCGGGTCAGTTTCGGTGTGCCCCTTCAACTCCATGCCGATCTGGGTCAGGATGTCGGCGAGCTGCCAGGAGGACAGCGGGTATTGCTGCGGGAAGACTTCCCGGGTGCGGAGGAGCAGGCGAGTGACGAAGCGGGTGTCCTCGTCGCTGTTCTTGTGCAGCCACGTCATGACCATCACACACGCTCCGGCCAGTGCCAGGAACCTGGCGCGTAGCCACCAGTTCCACCCTCGTCGGCGTCGTGCGTACTGCCACCGTTGGCCAGCGAGTGGAAGAATAGGCCGGTCGGATTGAGCACGCACAGGCCAACATCACCGGTCGGCTGCGTGCACTGCTGGTCCGCGTAGGCGATCTCCGTGATCACGCCGCGCGGCACCGTGGGTAGAACGCCTGCGTGCCGTCAACTCGGACTGGCGTGCCGTGGCTGACGTAGTGGACGACCCTGCCGACGCTCGGCTTCTGGTCCATCACAGTCCCTCCGCTTCCATCCACACCTTCGCCGCAACCGCTACGTGGTGGTTCTCGCCGACATGCCGTTCCGTGACCCACTTGTGGAGGATCGCCGCGAACGCCTCATCCGCAGGTGTCGGGCCTGGGTTCGGTGAGGGAGTGGGTGCCGGACTGGGCGGCACAGGCACAGGAGTCGGTGCCGGATTGGGCGCGGGCGTCGGCGGGGCAGGAGCAGGCACCGGGTTGGGCTTGCCGGTCACCGCAGCGAACTGCGCGCCGAGGTCGTACAGCGTGCCGCCGAGAGGGTCGTCACCCGAGTGCGCGTTCACGAAGTCAGCCGTCAGCGCGGTCCACGCCTCTTCGACGTAGGCGCGCCACCACGCCGGGGTCACCTTCTGGATCTGGCCCCACGTCACCACATACCAGTAGGTGCCGTCATAGCCCACCACAGCGACCGCGTGGCCACCCTCGATGCCGCCGTCGTTCGTCAACGTGTTCCATGGCTGGCCGGCGTTGAACTGGTCCATCGCGCTGCGCGGGAAGTTGACGCCGATGCCGACCGCGCCGAACTGATCCAGCGCCCACCGCACCAACGTGTCGTTGTGCACGTCCAGTTCGGCGAACAGCAGGATCTTGTGCGACTGGCCACCGAGCGTGAACCCGGTCTTCTGCCAGTAGGACCTGACATCCTGCATGACCGCGCCGTTGTCCGTCGGGTTGTTCCCGGGCGGCCCCGCATTCGGATCGAAGCCGGTCACCGCCGAGTAGATCGCCAGGATCTCGGCATCCGTCGAGGCGACCACCGCGTTCCCGGCCGCCGCTTCCGCGGCCTTGTCCTCGTGGTCACCGTCAGCGATGGTGCAGCAGCCCCAGTCGGCGTTGGCGTCCATACCCCACAGGGCCAGTTCGATCGCCGAGTAGCGGTCCAGCGACGGCGGCGGCGAGTAGGCAGCCGGGACGTGGTCCGCGGTCAGACGGATACGGGGCTTGCCCTCGTTCGGCTTGCGGCCCAGTCTGCCAGCGGTGCGTGGTGCGGTCATGGTGCTCTCCCTCAGGTTGGAATAGGTAGAAGCGGCGGCGGTGTCGTCGTCGTAGCGGTCGGCGGTGCCTGACTGGTGCACGTGTATGTCGGGGACGCGTTCGTCGAGCCGCTGTCCCGCGCGCACCGGAACGTCGTGCCACTCGGGTCCTGCCACGACCACCCCGCCGGGGGTGAACCAGCCGCGCCGGGCTGACCTTGCGCTCCGGTCGGCCCCGCCGGTCCAGTTGCTCCGTCCTGGCCCGGTGAGCCGTTCGCGCCAGGGGCGCCCGCACCTCCTGGCAGTCCCGGACCGCCGGAAGGCCCGGTCGGACCCGGCAACCCGGGTGAGCCGGCCGGCCCCGGAACGCCGACCCCGTTCACACCGTTCTGTCCGGCCGCACCCTGCGCGCCGGCAGGGCCAGCCACCGGTGCCGGCGGCTGCACCACAGGCGTGGCGCCGAGCTGCCGGACCTGCGTCGCCAACTGCTGCGCGATGGTCGCTGCGGACTGCTGCTGGCTAGCCAGCGCGTCACCGCGTTCGGACAGCGACCACACACCCCACCCGGCCCAGATCAAGCCGAGTAGAAGCAGCGCGCCGAACCCGACGAACAGACGGTGAGCGCTGGTGTGCCGCGCATCGACCGCGGCGCCGTGCGCCACCTGCTGCTGTTCAACGGTGGGCTCGTCGGTCACGTCGGATTCGCCTCCCCCGCTTCACGTTGGCGATCTCGATCAGCGCCGCAGCTTCCGCCTCGACCTGAGATCCCGGACTCAGGGCCTGTTGCGTCGCTGTGCGGGCTGCTTCGTCCCGCTCCCGTGGTGATGTACGGCGCGCGACGACCACCATGCCGACGGCACTGGTCGCGGCGACGATCAAACCGGATATTGCGGTGATGAGCGCCGCGATTCCCGTGAGCACAGGACCTCCCGCCGCTGTGTCTGGAGTGGACTGTCATGACAGTGCTCCCATGCCGTCGCGAACCATCTCTTCGATACCTCTACCTTGGTGTAACTATCTCACGCCAACAGTGGCGTCACCGCGACGCGCGGCCGGTTGATAGTCGAGTTCGTGGCGCCGCCGCCGATTCTGTACATCAACTGGATGTTGTAACTCGCCCCGGCAGTGAGCCCGGAGATCGGGTAGAACGTGGACTCCGACGTCTCCGCCGTTGCCGTGCCCTGAACCTGGATGTTGTCGGACGCGGCCTGGATCACTGAACCGGACCCGATCACAGCGCCGGTAGCTATCTGGAACGAAACCAAGACGAACCCGCCAGTGACGATGCTGATACCAGCCGCCCACAGCACCATGATGTTCCCGGAGTTGGGCGCGGAAAACGCGGTCCCTGCCACATTCGCTGTGCCCGTCCGGGTCCCGGTGTAGGTCGCGCTCGCGCACGTCCCGGAGTCGGTTTGAATACCCGACGCCGCCGCCACCGCGAGGTCGGATGCGCGGAGCTTTTGACCCGCCGCTACAGCCATGTCGGGCTCCTCACATCGTCAGAAAGGTCGGGAGCCACACCGAAACCGGTGAGCCAGCAGGGATATCGGCAGGCGTCGGTGACGCGAGGGTCAACACCTGTTGCCGGCCAGGTACTGACACGTCATCCACGTACCAGATCTGCGCTGCGGCCGGGGTGCCTTGCAGCAGCGGCACGATCGCCGCGAAGGCCGCGTTCCCTGGTGCGGTGAACGTGCCGGTTACCTGGGTCCAGGTGGTCGCGGACACCGATACGAACGTCGACGCCGTAGAGATGAACGTGCCAGTGCTGTCATACCAGGCGATCGACGTCGAGTAGTTGCTCGTCACACCCGACGTGAACCAGACCCACGCGGTCGCGGAGTAGGCAAGCCCCGGGGTTATCGCCAGTTGTTCGCTGATGATGTCGTTGTTCGCCGACACACCATCCGGTGTGACTTTCGCGGCGAAAGCCCCGGAATGCTTCTGGGTGCTGGACTGGACCAGGGTGCCACCGCCCACGGTCCACGGCGTGATACCCGCCTCGAACGTAGAGTTCGCGTTGACCGGGAGGGGTGCCCCGATGCTGCTGACGGTGGTCTGCCACCCGTTGGTGTTGACATCCAACGGGAAGTCGTCACCTGAGCCCTGAATCCACAGCGGTCCGGTTGGGGTGGTGACTGTCATGGTCGTTGCCCCGACTGGTGTGTCGCCGACCGTAGTGGACCCGTCGGTGTCAGGGCGCCCCAGGAACTCGTTGGTGTCGCCGACGTCCTGGGCGAGTTGGATCATCCGCCACGGCTCCCACCGGGTGCAGTTCATCGCGATCGTCCACGTGAACTGGTCGATCGTCTCCGACCAGCCCTCGGCGAATAGCCGCACCGTCGTGGTGCTGTGCTGTTTCCGGATCGTCGACAGCCCGGTCACTTCGACGCGGCCGGCGAGGACACTGAGGATTTTCAGCCAGTACGGCAGCAGCTCCGGGTGGTGGTGCAGCGCCAGGTTTAGTGTGGGATACCTGTATTCGTCCAGATTCCCGAGGTGGACTCGCCACCCGGCGAGATCGGCCAGTGCCGCGTCCCATTCACAGTTCGCGGTGATCGACGCCGTGTAGGTGCCGACGGCGTTGACACCCAGCGGCCCGGTCAGATCCGAGACGGTGACGGTGGCGCCGTTGGGGCGGCCCGCTGTGACAGAGTTGATCGTGGCCTGGTCGTCGTCAACGGGTGTGACGGGTTGTTCGATCTGCCCCAGGTTCGCGGCCAACGGGAGTTGGATGTGTTGGTTTTCCAGGCTGTCACGGGTGAAATAGGTGAGACCCGGGGCTACACCGTCACACAGGTAGCCCTGGTCAACCGTCGCAGCAGCTTCGAGGAGGTTGATGAACGTGTCCTGGGCTTGCGGCCCCATTACGCCTTGATTGAACCCGCCGTGCACAGTGACTTTCTCGCCCTGCTCGGTACACAGCCGCTTGATTCGATCCGATGCGCCCTCGTTGTTGAACGCATTGAGCTGGTTCGCGAGGATGAAGATATCATCGTTCTGGTTCTGCACGTAGATCTGCCCGATGCTGACGCCCGCGAGGTTGCCCCCAGCGGCAACCGAAATGTTGGTGACGCCCTTGACTGTCCATCCAGTCGCGGTCACGTTGAAGTAGCCGGCACCGCCGGAGCCAACGTTCACGTTCAGTTGGCTGAACGTGAACGTTGTGTTGCCACCACTAGTGGTCCACTGCACAGAGAGCCGCGTCTGAACGCCAAGCACCGCGAAGGTTGGCGTGCCACTGTCGAATGCGGTCGCCCCGGTGCGGTCAAACCCGATCAGCCTGAGCAGTCCCCCGAATATGTACCGCAGTTCGATCCGAGCGATGGAACCTGCGGTACTCAACGAGATCAGCGGAGCCTGGTCCGGTGGCGGCGACGCGGTCGGTATGTTCATAATAAACCGAACCTGCCCCGAGCCGCTGTCTAGGTAGGACGGGACCTGCCCGGACCACGAGTCCGTGGCGAACGTCGGAATCGGCGAACTGCACGCGAACGCCGAATACGCGGCGAGTTGTGGCGTCCCGGAGATCGCGAGCGGTTGCCCACCGATCGCCGACTTCAGGCTGCCGGTCGCGGTGCCGTCCTCACACGGCCAGTACGCCACCAGATTCCCCAACGTCGGGATCGAGCGCCTCAGTGTCGACTGGAGCACTTCGGAGCCCTGGTTCAGCCGCCGCTTCGACCCGGCCGCCTGCACCGCTACGACCGCGTAGCTACCGGACGTATCCCAGTCCGGCGTGAACCCGACCGCGGACCCGTCGAACCTTGTGGCCGCCGCACCGTTGTAGGAGACAACGACCCGGATCGGGGTTCCGCGCCGAACAAACGGGTAGTTCGGGGACTGCGGGCCCTTGCTGTACGCGCCGGACCTGTTGTCCAACGTAAAGTCCACCGTCGCCGGCTGCGGAGTGCTGGCCCAGTCCGCCCGCCCAACCTTGATCACGACCTTCTGCTGGTACTGCACATCGTGGGAAACATCCACCCATGTCCACGTCGACTCGTCCGCCGCCAAGTTCGCGCCCCACGCGATCTGCACCGACAACAACAAGTTCGTGCCGAACTGTTGCGTCAGGATCGGAACCCCACCACCACCGGTCCCGGAACCGCCGGGCACGCCAACGACGACCGGGGAGCCACGCTCCAGCCACCGGTCTACGCGTACCGCAGTCGACGCCACCACCAGCCCCTATTCTTCGACGACGGCCCAGCACAACATGTTCACTGGCGACCCGAACGTTGCCCGGACCCGGAGGAACTTCGACACCGCCACCACGGGCCGTTCGTCCTGCATGAACTGGTACTGGTCGGTGGCCGGGGTCATTCCCAGATAGGTGGCGCCGTTGACCTCGTCCTGGTCGAACGTGCGAGTCGTCACGGGCGAACCCTCCACAGTGGCCGTGTAGCCGGTCGCCGAGGTACCCAGCGTGAGCAGGCTCGCCGGCACACCCGGTAGAAGCGGCTGCACACCGGACGCCGCGTGTGCGGTCACGGTCGCCGCTACGTCGGTTTCGATCAGTTCGATCCGACCGGTCAGCGTCGTCGTGGGCAATGCGTCGATCTCCCAGCCCCACGAGATGATCGTGATCGTCCGCGACGCGGGAATAGCCAACTGAAGCATCGTCTTCGCTGTCGACGATCCCGTCGTCACCGGGATCATCGCCGCCGTCGACACCATAGGCGAGTTCCATATCTTGTAGCGGTGCAGACTCATCGCACTCCTATCCGACCTTCACTCGTTGCCCGTTCGCGGTGAGCTGGATACTCCCGGCCTTCACCAATTTCATAAACGCCGACGCCATAGCGCTGTCCGTGTTGCCGCCGAAGACGATGCCGACCTCGACGTTGATGGAGGTCCCCGCCGAGTGACTGTTCGCGGCCGGCATCACCGTGCTGCCGTTCGGCAGGTGTACCACTTCCGGGCCACCGTCACCGATCCCGGCCCAACCGGATGCCGGGCCACCGTTGCCGTACCAGTTGAACCCCTGCTCATGCGCCCACGCCGCGTTCGGTGAGCCATAGCGGCCCTTGACGTATGCCTCTCCCCAGTTCACCTGCCCGATGTAGTCACCCAGGTTGTAGGGATGCCCGTGCCCCAACGATTGCGGGATGCCGTACGCCCCAGACGATGGGTTGACCGCGTAGGGGTTCCAGCCGGACTCCTGATTCCACAATTTGATCAACGCGGGCATCTGGTCCTGGCCCCAGCCATACTGGGACAGGATCGACGATGCATAGGCTTGCGCAGCCGACGCGAGCCCACTGGACGCCGCCAACGACCCGCCGCCGCCTCCACCGCCGCCGCCCAGACCGGACGCAGCGGAGAACGCGCCCCAGTCCACCGCAGCCGCTGCCGGCAACGTCACAGCAGGCCCACCGAACGCGTGCAACATCTGCCCGGCAACGTCCAGCGCGCCCCACTGCGCCGCGATCGGCAAGTTCATGCCCAGGGCACCCACCGTGCCGCCGTTGGCGTAGCCCTGCGACGCTGCGAGCATCGAGTTCGCGTGCGGCATCACCGACGACCCCGGCGCCAAGCGGACCAGTTCCGGGCCCTGCTCACCGACCCACACCATGCCGTCCGCTGGGCCACCCGTGGCTTTCGCCCGCCGGGTTGCCTGCGCTGGGAGGAGCGCCTCGATCTGCGCGAAGTTCATCCCCAGTTCCTGGCCGACCTGGGTGAGTTGCTGCGGGTTCAGGCTCGGCGTACCCGTGATGCTGAACTGGGTGTTGGTGCCGTTCAGCCCGTTGAGACTGTTGAGAACACCGCCGATCTTGTCGGACGTGAACCCCATCTGCTGCCCGACTTGCTGCGTCGCTGCGGCGGCGATCTGCTCCGACCCGGTCGCGTCCCGGTAGGCAACGAAAATGTTCTCCAACATCTGCCGGTTCTGCGCACCAATCACCGTGTTCTGATCCGTCGACCGGGACGACGCATCCGTCGCCGTCGTCAACGCCGTCGCAGCCGCTGCCCGCGCCTGCTCAGCCTGCGTCACACCCTGCTCGGCTTGCTGTAACCCGTAGTCAGCGTTCGCGACCGCCTGTACCGCTTGCTGCTGCGCGTACTCGGCGTTCGTGACACCCTGAGCAGCGGTCTGCACACCGTCCTGTGCCTGCGCCAGAGCGTGTTCAGCCGACAGGACCTGCGGGTTGTTGTCGACACCCTGCGCCCGGGCCGTGTTCAGGGCGTTTTGAGCCTGAGTGCTCGCATCCTGGGACGACGCCACCTGATTCTGCGCCGCGATCAGGGCGTCAGCGGCAGCGACCTGGGCGGCGTTCGCGGCGTTGATCGGCCCGTCCGCGAAACCCTGCGCGTTCCCACTGTTCACACCCACCGCAGCAGCGGCCTGGGTCGCTTGGTACAGGGATAGGTTCGCCTGATCCACCGACTGCGCCGCCGAGTCGGACTGCAACTTGAGGCTGATCAACTGCTGCTGAGCCGTCGCCCGAGCCGCCGTTACCGCCTGCTGAGCCTGCGTTTCCTGGTAGACAGCGTTCGTGTACGCCTTCTGCGCCGTCGTCACCGCAAGGACGGCCTGCTGTTCACTGTGGACAGCCGCAGCGACACCCTGACTCGCTGTCGTGACACCATGCTCAGCGTTCGCGACAGCCAAGCCAGCCGAGTCGTAGGCTTGCCCAGCCGTCGTCACTGCGGCCTGCAACTGTTTCCACGCCTGCACACCCTGACCGGCAGTAATGCTGGCCTTGTCGGTCGCGTTCTCCATGTACGTCGCGCCGGATGTCGCCTCAGCGATTGATTTCGACGCTGCCTGAATCGCCAACCCGTAGCCGTTCGCGGCCTGCTGGCCGGCGTCCATCGTGAACCCGAGCGCCGCCAAAGCGTTCTGGTTCGCCGCGACCGTCGCCTTCATCCCAGCCAGCGCGTTGTCCGCCTGCGGCACAATGTTGTTCAACGCGTTGTACTGGTCCACCGCCTGCTTCGCTGCCGGCGACAGCTTCGTGTAGGCATCATGATTCCCGTTCACCGAATCCGTCAGGTCCTTGACGGACATGGTGGTGTCCATGCCCTGATCCCCGACTGCGGCAAGGGAAATCGCGGCATCCTCACCGATCTGCGTCATCGTCATCATCTGCGAACCCAACTGCGCCTGCTGGGTATGCAAACCGTTCGTGTAGCTTGTTGCTGTCGCGATGCTCCCGGAATATGACTGCGCGAACTGCGAACCCGATTGCCCGAGGATCAGCAGGTCCCCAGACATTTTCTGCATGGACGCGTTACCACCGAGCATCGACGTCGCCGTTGAACCTGTCGCGGCACCCAACGCGATGATCTGCTGCGACAAGTCCTGCGTCGCGGCAGCAGTCGACCCTGTGGTCATGAACATGCCCATCATCGCGATCTGCGCGACGTTCATCAGCATGTACATGGGGCCCATCGCGGCACCCAACCCGCGGGACGCGGTAGCCGCGACATCCTCACTCTTCGCGAGCGCCGCTGACGCCGACGCAGCAACAGCCTCAGCAGCCCCCAGATCCGCCTGAGCCTTCGAGTTCGCTACCCCCGCAGCTGCCGCTTCATCCTCTGCCGCTGCCAACGCCAACTGGGACTTGGTTGTCGGCTCAGCGTTCGCCGTCGCCTGCGCGGCAGCCAACTCCTGTTGGGCTTTCGACTCCTGCTGCGCCGCGGCCGACGCAGCAGCGGCGGCTTCGTCAGCGGCTTGTTGTGTCTGGATCTTCAACGCGGCCAGCGACGACGGGTCCGCTTCCACGATGATGGTCTCTCTGACCTCCTGGCCGACCTGCGCCACCAGTTCCTCAACGGACGCCCGGTATTCGGCGGCGTTCGCGATCTCAACCGGGATATCAGCCCTGGCGATCCCCGACAGTTCACCGAGGGTCGCGTCGAGCTGCTCCAGGAACGGCGCGGTGTCGGCGTTGACCGGGATCTCAAGGGCCTGCTTGCTGATCGTCTTCAGCGAAGCCTTCACCTGAGCCAGGAAAGCCTCGTTGATCGGGTTGGTTGCGGTGATACCGATCGGTGCGAACGACTTCTCGAACGTCTGCCACGACGCCTTCAGTTCATCCTTGGTCGGCTGCGTCTTGTCCAGCGCAGATATCTCAATTACGACCTCATTGCCCATCGGTATTCACCTCCAACCCATAGTCAGCAATCGCCACGTGCCGCAACAGATCCGAACTCTCAGCCAACAGCGTCGAGAGCGTGTAGGCGGGGAACCGCTGCAACAACCGCAGCACCCGTTCCGACTCGACTAGCTCGCGAGGCTTTCCGATGGGATTTCCGTCAGCATCTCTTCCACCTCCGTCGGCGGCGACGAACCGCCACTTCCGGATGGCTTCGGCAAAGGGCGCGACGCTCCGTGGACGGTGTCGAGCCACGTCCCCATCAGCAAACCGACGAACTCGCCCTCCAGTCCGCGCAGCCCCTCGAAGGTTCGCGGAACGGGAGTTCCGTCCTCCTCGGTGAGGTTCCAGTCCACGAGGTGCTCGACGAACATGGTGTGTAGTTCCGCGAGGTGGGCCTTGATGTCCTCGACCGTGTCGGTGGGGTTCTGCCAGCGGAGGTCCGTCGCCCGGAACGCCTCCCCGACCGACAGCTTCTTGACCCGTACCTCAATGCCCTCGTATTCAGCATCGACGAACACGAGTTTGAGGATGGTTCGCGGAACTACATAGCCGCTCATGCGTTCATCGCCTCCACAAACCTCACCACGACCGGCTCCCCGATCTCGTCTGCCTGCGCACCAACCTTCTCCGCAGCCTCACGCGCCGAGTCGTAGCCCTTGAACCGGGTCACCGGGAAGTTCCGGCTGCCCTGACCCTCAAGCCACGGGCCGTACACGTTGCCACCGTCATGCGCGGTCGCCTTCGTGTCCGTCACATCCACCCGCGTGGTCGAGATGTACTCGTTGTGGTTGACGCGGATGTTCGCTTCAAGGTTGGTGCGCCACGTGTCCAGCGCGGTGTCAGCGACCGCGCTGGTGATGTCCACGACCAGTTCGGTCATGCCGGTTTCCCAGCCACCGTCGAACAACCCACCCTGAACCGGCATGGAAGTCTCCGTCCTATCTGGTCACGACCACGTCGGCACCGCGCCATCGGCGAGCGCCATTGGGACCTTCCATGTCAGGTCACCGTTTGTGGAACGCGTGATCGGGTAGTCGGTGATGACACAGTTGTTGGCCAACGTCGCGCCGTTCACCACGATATTCGCGGCGCGGGTAGTGGTGCCCGTACCGAGGTCGCGGAACACCAGGTGCGACACGGCCGCGTTGAACACGCCGGACAGGTTGAGGGTGAAGTCGCCGAGCAGCAACAGCCGCTCGTGCGCCGACTTGTCAATACCCGTGACGTCCTGCACGGCCCTGGGTGTCATGAAGTCCAGGTTGGTGCAGTCATTCCTGATGTCGACCACGGTGCTACCGTCCGACTTGACGACGGTCATAGTGGTCCAGCCGAGGCCGGTACTCTTCGCCAACGAACTCACCCTCTCTCAATGATGCTGACGATCTTGTTGGTGTGGGTGGCGCAGTCGTCAGCCCACTGATCACTCCGGTCGTACCGGTGCGCTGTGCCCCGGTCCCGAACCACGTACAGTTCCGGCCTGCCGGTCGGCAGTTTGTGTTGGGACGTCTTGAAACACGCCTGCCCGGCCTCGAACACGAAGTACACGGCCGGCGGGTCGTACTTCTCAGCGGTGTCGGGGTCGACGTCGATGACGCATTCGCTCCAGTGCCGGCCGCTGGTCTTGACGGCGTGCTGCATCTCGGCGGGGAGTGTGTCCATGCGGATGCGCCACCCGTTGTGGTGGTCGATGCAGCCGATCTCCTCGCAACTGGCGTTGCGCCAGTGCGTGGCGATCGGGGTGTCGATGGTCCAGTGCATTTGTTCGGCCATCACGCCACCTGCTGTGGTTTGTCGCGCGGCAGGATGGTGGCGATTGCCTGCTCGGTCTCGGCGTCCAGCTCGACGCCGATGAGTTCGAGGACGGCCGTGGTGTAACCGCGCTGGTCACGCGTCACGGTCACGGACACCACGAGGTCTCTGATTTCGACGCCGTTGACGACGACAGAGTTGTCGGTCCCTGCCGACCCGAGCTTGATCTTGACTTTCGCGTCACGCTGTCCTATAGCCATCAGAACGTCACAACTCCCAGGTTCTGGGTCACCGACGCGACGAAGGTGACCGAAGTGAATCCGCCCGTGGTGACCGTGCTGGCCCGCACATAGCGGCGCAGGACCGCGGTGCCGCCGACCGCGATCCGCTGGCCCTGCGGTGTGCCGGACGTGATCTGTGCGAACGCGCCCGACGCGACATCCGCGAACGTCACGTTGTCCGCGCTGTCCTGCAACTTCACGGTCACGTCGGTTCCGACGAACGCCGACACGTGCAGGAACGCCTGGAACCCGAAGGCGGTCTGGAGCGACCATGTCCACGTCGGCGCGACGGTGTAGGTCAGGGTGATGGTGCCGTTCGGGGGGACCGTGTAGGTTCCGGCGCCCGCGCCGACCGTTACACCGTTCACCGACACGTTGGTCATGGTGCCGCCGGTGATCACGACCACCGCCGACAACGGAGACGTGTTCGTCACCGGGGTCAGTGAGGCGGGGATGGCTGGTGTGTTGAAGCTGTTGCCGCCGTCGACACCGGTGCCGTTGGTGGCGGCGACGTCGGTGCGGGGGCCGTTGGTGAGCTGCACACCCCAGTCCAAGGCGTACTTGTCGCCCAGCAGATCAGCCTTGAAGATCAGGCTTCCGTCGACACCGCGCGTCGGGTCGTAGTTCGACTGCACCGACACCACAGACGCGCACGGGCTACCGAGACCGTAGCCACGGAAGTAACTGCCGATCACATCGGTGCGGGGCAGTGTCTTCAGGACGGTGTGGATGCCGCCGGCTGCCGAGTTGAAGTAGGTCGAGAGCGCGATCTTCCCGTCCCGCAGCCCAAGGATGCGTTCGTGCGCCGACTTGTCGATGCCGGTCATGTCCAGTGGCGACGCGGGCATCGTCAGAGCCACGGTTTGCACGTCACCCGAGACGGGGACACCGGAGATCCACACCCTGTCGCCGAGACCGCTTGTCTTGGCCATCAGTCCTCCGTCCCGATTCTGAGGTGCGTGTGCAGTTCGTCGAGCTTGGCGTGCAGCGACTTCCGGCTCCGGTGCGCCTGAATCGAGCGCCACAACGTGAGCGCGGCGGCTGGCAGGCCCCACCAGACGGCCGCGTACTCGTTGGGCCACCACGTGTCGAACGGTGGAATCAGGTGCTGCCACAGGGTCATCACGGCACCTGCGTCCACACGCCGTCGATCACCAACGGGATCGCAATGTCCATGATCCGATAGTTCGTGCCACCGTGATTCGCGTAACCCGCCTTCGCCGCCAACGCCGTCCCGTTGGAACCAAACAGGTCCACCATGAACACCGAACCGCCGAGCGTGAAGGCGCCCGAGAACACGCCGATCATCTGCGCCGCGGCGTTACCGACCATCGGGTCGATCAGATCCATGTCGCCCGTCGTCGGCGGGTTGTAGATCCTTTGCGTGAACACCACCAGCCCAGCGGTCGCGGACAGTCCGCTGACCTTCTTGGCCGGGCCGATCGCGGCCAGCCAGATCGCCGACGTCACACCCTGCGCCGGTGGCGACGCAGGTTCATGCCCGGACACCGACACGAACTGCCCTGTCGCCAACGCCAGCGAGGTCAGGGAGCTGAGGAGCGACGCCACGTCCAGGCCGATCGGGGAGCTCATCGCTACACCAGCCTTGCCGCGGTGCGTTTCCGCATCCGCAGGTACCGGGTGTGTCCACGCCGCCGCAGGTCGTCCAGGGCGCTGGAGATGTCGAGTGGGTCACCGGGGCCGGCGTTGTTGCCGGCGGACCGCTTGACGATGGTGGTGTAGCCGCGCCTCGATTGGACGAGCGTGTTGAGGGCTTCGGCGATGCACCATTCCCGGACCAGGGATGGCACGACGTGCACGTTGATGGACGCGTTCGCGCTGTGGGTGGCTGCGGTGGTGCCGAGCACGCCGCGCTGCACCGTGAGAAGTCGGGGCGCGTTGACGGCGGCACCTGTGGTGTGTTGCGCGAGCACGGTGCCGTTCCACGCCCGGATCACCGTGAGGTTGTTCCCGACGATGTCGGTGATCAGCATCTGCTCGGAGTCGAGCATGATGACTTCGGTGTCGACAGCGGCACCGGACTGGATACCGACGGTGGTGGCGTTGGCTTGTGCCGCGATGGTCGCGGCCAATGTCTGCCCCGTCGCCGCCATAGCCTTACCGGTGACGATCATGCGTTCCTGGTCGACGCGGATGATCGAGCCGACACCGAGCAGGTTCGAATCCGTGCACGTACCGGTCGTACCGATGAGGTCGGTGAACGCGGACACCATCGTCCCGGCAGAGTGCTCGGCCGCGCAGTAGCCGAACGTGCCAGCCACGCTGATGGAACGCTGGAAGGTGTTGCCAGCGTTGAACGCCGAGTTCGACGATAGGTCGATCTCCAGTTTCGTGTACGGGATACCGCGCAGTGGTGCGTCATCCGGGCGCAACATCACCGACGAGGTGATGTCCACGCCAGCCGCCAACACCTGCGTCACCGACGTCAGCTCGCGCTGGTCGAGCCACAGCCGCCACGGCGCCGCGAACTGGTGATCCGGCCAGTCGAACGTCTGAACGCTGACCGACGGATAGAAGTAGCGGAGGACGTCGCCTTCGATGCTGCGCGAGGCTGCTTGGATCTCACGGTCGATCTGCATGTTGCTCCGCGAGGTCTCAGGAACGTCCAATGCGGACTTCACTTCCTCGCGGGTCGCGTACATCACCTCGACAGGCGCAAGAGGACCCGCTGTCGCGGACAGCACGGTAACAATCTCGCTGGCCGACGTTTGAGTCGCCACCCACGCAACCACATAGTCACCGGGCGTGAGAATCAGCGCCGTCGCCCACACGTACGTGTAGATACCAGTGGCGATGTGCACGATGCCTGTGCTGGTCGGGCCGACAATAGTGGCGCCTGCCACGGTGGCGATTTGCACAGTGAGGTTCGTGACGTCGACAGCAGGTCCACCGCTGTACTGGAAGAAGGCTGCCTCAAGAGTGACGGCCTGCCCTTGGACTACTGTGGTCAACGTGCACCTCCTGTCGGTTTAGGCGATTCGAGTGGGCTATGTACCGGAGTTGACCCAGGCCCGGAGCAGCGGCCCGGGATAGCCGTCGACCAGGACCAATACCTCGTCGTACAGCACCGAAAATGTGGCCGGGGTTACCGGGTTGGATGTCGGGCCGTGCTCCAGGTAATCGACGTTGCTGCTTCCCATCGCGGCCGACAAGGTTTCGGTGACGGTCGTGGTGTGCAAATTGGCACCAGTGAAGATCTTCAGTGTTTGGGTGCTGCCGGCCGGGTTCGCCTTCCATTCCAGCCTGATCCACGCCCCGGCGACCACCGCCAGAGTGCTGGTAGCGGCGACCGCGTCCGAGCCGTCGAGCAACTGCACGTGACTGCCGGTGCCGGTGCTGGAGATCTGTATCCGTCCCAAGTGCGTCCCGTTGATGCCACCGTTCTTCAGGGTCGCGATCGGTACCGGAGACGACGCGAGCGTCGGCACCTGCACGTACTGGCGCAGGTACAGCAGACTTTGCGACGGCGAGATCCCGGTACCCAGGAAAGCGAACGCTCCTGCTCCGGCGGGGATGGAAACCTTGGCGCAGTGCCCGTATCCGTCAGCACCGGCCGCAGCGAACACTGCGGTAGCGCCGGCGAAGTTGTTGGAACTACCACCGGGACTGCTGGTGTAGTTGCTGGTAGTGGTGTCGCAGTTGGCGGCGACGGTGCCCCCGAAACTCTCCGCGAAAACCGGTGGCCCGGCGAGCGCGGACAGCAGTGTGGCGGCCGGACTCGCTGGGATGGCGACACCGTTGATCTTCGCCACTGTCGGATTGGGTAGCGTCCCTGCCAGATCGCCTGCCACGGTGGCGTTCCCAACGGTGAAGTTCGTGGCGCCCGTGCCAGCAACCGGGATCTGCCCGAACGCAGCACCGTCAGTAGCCGCCGTGCCGTTGGCCAGCGACGTGACCTTCTGGGAACCCAGCCCCACCGCAGCCGTTGGTGTGGCGACCTGGTCCAGGCGCGGCATCTGGTGGACGTGCCCGGCGTCAGCGAGTTTGCCCGTGGCCCCCGCGGCCTGAGTCCCGAGAGCCGCGATATCCGATGCGGTGGTGTCGATCGCGGCCGTTGCACCCGTTGCCAAGCCGAGATTGGTGCGTGCGGTCGTGGTGTTACCCACGTCGGACAGGTTGTTCGCCGAGACCAGCCTCGCAGCGAGGTCTGTCGTCAAGTTTGCCACGGCAGATTCAGGGAACGCCGCAGCGGGCACGACGGGCGCGGCGGTGAAGGTCTTCGCACCGGTCACCGTTTCGGTGCCGGCGAGGTGCACGACCGCCGTGTCTGTGGCCTTGGCGGCCAGATCGGTAGTCAGGTTTGCCACAGCGGACTCGGGAAACGAGGCGCTCGGGACGATCGGCGCCGAGCTGAACGTCTTGACCCCGGCCACCGTCTGCGCGGTGGTCAGGTCCACGAAGGACTGGGTGCCTGACCCGGTGCCGCCCTGGGCGATGGGTAGCGGAGAGGCGAGATGTGTCGCGACCACGGTCGGGCTGGGCAGTGTGCCGCCCAGGTCGCCTCCAGCTGTTGCGCCGGACTGGATCGCGCCTGTGATGCGGGAATCGTTGCCCGCCGCGACGGTACCGGCCGTTGTGCCCACGTTCTCCGTGGCTGCCCCGCCGAGCCCGAGGTTGGTTCGCGCAGTTGGCACACTGGCGACGTCACTGAGATTGTTGGCGGCGCTCAGTTCGCCGACGCCTTCGCTAGAGAGGGCATTGAGGACGTACTGTCTCGTCGCGGCACCCAGCGGGAGCAGTGGGTCCGCCGACAGCACGAGCGCACCAGTCATCGTGTCGCCAATCTTCCTGACGAGTGCCGGGTCGCTGCCCGTGTAGCCCGTGGCGCTCATGCTGTCCTCCCTTCATCAATGTCAACGCGGTTGTGCGTCCTCTACGCTGCCGTCCCACCGCCAGCCGTCGAACTTGCAGAACAGGACACCGTCCTCACCGCCGGCCCGGACGGGTTCGCCGCAGTGCGGGCAGGCGACCGGGTCACGTTCCCGGAACTCGCGCCGCACCTCCCGGCCGGCTTGGAGGATGCCGAGCAGTCCGTACCACCCGGCACCCCCGTTACCAGCCATCGCTAGCCGCCGTTCTCAACCGGCGCCGCGGGCTTGTCCGCTTCCTGCAACCGGGCCACGAGATCCGGCTTATTCCCCGACGTGGGAAGCCCCCGGTTCTCGCACTCGGTGACCAGGTCCGCCTTCGTGAACAGTTCGTAGCCGGTGATCTGGCCGTCGCCGTCCACATCGGTCGATGCGTCCTCGTCGGGCTCGATGGGCGGTGCGTCTTCGACCACCGGTGCCTCGACGATGGCACCGCTGTGCACCACCATCGCCGTCGCCGGATTCCCGGCCGGGTCCACACCGTCGTAGACGTGCGGGTTGTGCGCGAACGGCGGGTGACCACCAAAGTCCTGCATGATTCCCTCCGCTCACACCAGGGTCGCGGGCATCGACGCCGGGTCGAACCGCTTCTGCAAGTCCGTCAGCAGCGTCAAACCCGAACCGAGCCGAGCGACCACTGCGGTCGCGGCGACCGACAGGGACACGTAGTTGAACGTCGCATCCAGATCCGGGGCATTGACCTGGATCGCCAGCTCCACCTGCTTCGTCGCGTACGTGGCGCCCGGGAGCGTGAACGTCGACCCCACCGCCTGGGTGGTCTTCACCCACGCTTCGGTACCGGCCAGCGTCGTCGCGGACTTCACCCACGCGGTGGTGATGTTCGAGAACACCTGTGTGGTGCCAGCGGTCTTCGCGGTGTGCTCGTTGAGGGTGAACACCAGGTCGTCGGTGCCGGACGCCGCGGCGGCGAGGGACACGACGAAGATGCAGGACCGGGCGTTCTTCAGTGAGACCCGCAGACCAGTCGCACCGGCCGTGTGGAGGTCGACCGGTGCCCACAGTGGTCCGATGTCGACGGTGTATCCGAGCTTCAGCATGTCGAGCCTTCCGTTTCAGTTCCGGTGGAACAAAGGTGCCCGGCGGCCGGGGTGACCGCCGGGCGGTCGATCAGACGAGCACCACGTACGGGGACAACGTCTTCGCTGATCCGTTCGCCGGGGTGATCGCGGTCCGCAGCCACGGCTGACCGTCCACGCGGCCGATCACCCGGAACGCCGTCTTGTCCGTCCCGAACAGGTAATCGTTGCTGGACTGCATCTGCATGGCCTGCCGGTCACCGATCAGGTACTCGGAGAAGTCGTACAGACCCAGGTCGCCCTGCGAGCCGAGCGGCCCGACCTTCTCGGTGAACTCGATCGGCCGGCCCATCAGCGTCAGCACCGGCGCGCCGATCGCGTTCATCTGCCACAACATCACCGGCACCGGAGTCGAACCACCAGATGGGGTGAACGACAGTTCCGCGAGCTGCGGGAACGTGTCGATCGCCGCGACCCAGCGGGCGTTCCGCATCGACGACGGGTACATCCTTGAGTACATCTTGACGATGTCGTCGTAGACGATCGTGTTCGACGTGCCCCGAGATTGCAGCACCGCGCCGGGCGCGGTGACGATGCCCTGCGGCTTCGCGACACCGTCACCGGTGAGGAATCCGAGGTCCTCGAACCAGCCCCAGCCGAGGGGGAACTTCGCCTGGAACCATGCGGTGAACGCGGCCGAGTCGGCCAGTAGTTCGTTGGGGATGCCGGCGTAGCCGGTGAGCTTCTTCGCGTCCAGCGTGATCTGCCCGAACTTCGCGCTGGTGTCGGTGAGCGGCGCGCCTTCCGGGGTCCACTGGAACGTGATGCCACCGAAAATGCTCGACACACGGCTGGACTCGTCGACCGCGGGGATCGGGACCTTCAGGGAGTCCATCGGGATCACGGTGGCGTACGGGCGGACCACGGCGCCTTCGAGCGCGAGCTGGAGGATCTCCGACCGCAGGATTTCCGGGATCAGGAACCCGCCGTCCGACGGGATCGCGGACGAGGCGGCGTTGACGATCTCCCGGTGCTTCCCGGCGCGTGCCCGCAGTTCGTCACCGTTGGGGAGCATCTCCGCGTTGAGGTGCCACGCGGTGTGGAAGAAGTCCACCGGGGTCTCGTACAGCTTGTCCAGTGCGGCGCCGGGTGCCTTCGGGTTGTGGAACTGCCCCTTGTCCTGGTTCGTGAGTCCCATGCGCCGGCCGGCCTTCGCCTTGCGCACATCGGACAGGTCCAGCTTCCCGACCTTCTCACCCGACTCGATGAGGAAGTCCCGCAGGCCCGCCTGGAGCTGCTCGTGGAACTGGGTGACGATCTCCTCGTTCTTCGAGGTCATCTTCTCGGCGTATGCCTTGGTGAACGCCCCGAACTCGCCGTCGGCGATCATCTTGGTGACGCGGGGGCCGTCGGCGAGGGCGTCTTCGAACTCGGCGGCGGTCTGGGGGATGGCTGGAGCGGTCATCAGGCCGCGCCTCCTTCGGTTGCGAACGCGCCGCGGAGCGCGGCGACGGCTGCTGCGATGTCGACCTTTGGGGCGACCGGTTCAGGGATTGGGACCGGCGCCACCGGCACGACCGGGGGGCTGACCGCGACCGGCGGCACCGGGGCTGGGGCCTGCGCCCGGCCGGCGTAGGCATAGATGGACAGGTCCCACGAGTTGTCCGGCATGGCGGCAGGTGCGCGCTGCGGTCCGCCGACGTGGTCAGCCAGTCCTGCCGCGACGGCTTCGTCGGCGGTGTACCAGGTCTCCGCGGCCATCGCTGCCCGCCACGTCGCGACATCCCCACCGGCGCGCTGCGCGTACAGACCGGCGAGGCTTCCGTCGAGTCCGTCGAGGACACCCGCCATCTGCTTCATATCGGCGGCGTTCCCGATGCACATCCCCGACGCGTTGTGAATCATCACCTGCGAACCGGGCATCACGGTCAGCGAGTCACAACCCATCGCGATGATCGACGCCGCACTCGCCGCCAACCCGTCGATCACACCGTGCACCGACGCCGGGTGCGAGGCCAACGCGTTCATGATCGTGATGCCGTCGAACGCATCCCCACCCGGCGAGTTGATGTGCAGTTCGATCGCCGGCGAGTTCAGTTGGGTGAGTGCCGCGACCAAGTCGGAGGCGGTGACACCCCAGTAGCCGATCTCGTCGTAGATGAACACCTTCGCCGGGCCGTCGTCGGCTGCGTTCTCGAACCGGAACCAGTCGTTGCGTCCCTGCCGCAGCGACGCGACCGGGCGGGCCGTGCGGAAGGCACGCAACTCGCCGGGGATCACGATGACATTCCGCATGTTGTCCGATCCCTTGTTCGCGTCGCTGATGTGCGCCTGGAGATGCGACCGCACCCCCGGCTTGTCGCCGTCCGGGATGGACGAGCCCTCCAGCCGCGCCAAGCCGTTACGGCAGCCGGGGATGTTCGCCGGACCGCCCTTCGTGGTGTGGTGCGGAAACTTGTACGAACCCTTCTGGTCGTCGGCGTCACCGTCACCAGCGGTGTGGCTGGAATCGGCGGCGTCCTGGGACCACCAGGCGTGGCAGTAGTGCAGAGTCGCGTACTCGGCGGGCATCGCCGCGACCGCGGCTGGCCCGTCCCAAGGCGTGTCGACCGTCGCGGTGCTGTGCGAACCGATGGCGGGCATCAATCGCCGTCCCTTCGCACCACGGACAGCTTCATGCCGCCGTCGAGGACAAGCACCTGGTGGCCCGGGAACTGTTCCTTGGTCTGCGTGATGGTGTGGTCGTACATCTCATCGCTCATGCGCTGGTCGACATGGAAAACCACCACGTCGCCCGACTGGAGCCGAAGCACCTGCACATGCGGCAGTTCCTGATCGGACACCACCTCGATCTGGCCACGGGACACGCCCATCACGCACCCACCCCGGCGAGTGCCTTCTCGGCGGCTTCCGCGACCGCGTCCGCGTGGATCTGTTCGGCCTGCGCCACGGACACACCCAACTCCCGCGCCAACAACTCGAACGACCAGCCAGCGGTGTGACAGTCCACGATCGTGCGCGCCAACGTCGACCGGTAGCCCTGCGTGAAGTAGTCGTCGTCCTCGCACACCCACACCAACTGGTCCGTGCCGACCGCGATCGTCAGGCGCGGCTGGCCGTCGCGGTCCAGGTGCAGTACCACCTTCGCGGCCTTCGTGTCGCGGGTGTTGAGCGTGACGGTGAAGTCGTGAATGGACCGGTCGGCCATCACGCCGCCTCCTTCTCGGTAGTGGCGGGCTCGTACGTTTCGCCAGCCGGAAGCTGCGGCGGCATCACCGTCGCCGGGATCACCCCGGTGTGCTTGATGTTCGGCAGCGACATCGCCTTCGCCACATCATCTGGGTCGTAACCGGCGGCGACGAGCTTCGCGGCCGCGCTCGCGTTGGCGTTCGTGGTCGCGGCGTCGGCCTGCCAGTTCTTCGGGACCGGGTTGTCGAAGTCGAACTCGACACCACCACCGGTCGACCCGAACAGCGGCAGGAACTGGGTGTTCAACACGTCCCGCACCCGCATCAGTTTCAATGTCAACCGGTACTGGGCGTAGATGTACTCGGAGCCCTCGATGTTGGAGCGGTTGACGTCCTCCACCACGCCGAGCATCGCTTTGGAGGTGCCGTAGCCCTCATAGATGATGTCCCGGCCGTCCTGGCGCAGTTCGGAGAACTGCATGTCCTGCATCGACAGGTCGCTGGACTGGAACGTGGCGCCCATTTCGAGGAACGCCACCCGGTGTGCGCGTTGGATGCCTTGGTGCTGCTCAGCCCACCGCTCCACCAGGTCATCGAAAGTTTCGTCGCTGAGCCTGACGCCCTCCGGGAACTGGACGAACCCGCCGGGGTTCGCGCTGTTCTGGAAGAAGTTCCTCTGCCACTGCGAGATGTACCGCGACGACTCGATGTCCGGCATCAACGGCTCCACCGCGCCCATACCGCCATAGATGTTGAGTGGCGCGGGTTGCCGCAGCCAAATCACCTCGTTGGTTTTCAGCGGCACCGTTTCCCCGTCCGGCCCGGTGTACACCCAGCCAGCGATGAACTCCTTCACGTCCGGGACCGGTTGGATCCGGTCCGGCCGCACAGGCCACATCGATGCGGGGATGGACCCGGCGAACGAGATCACCCAGAATCCGAGCCCGGTCAGTTCGACGTGCTGCCCGAACGACTCCCGGAACAGTTGGCCCGGCATCCACTTGTTGGGTTTGCGCCACATGTCCAGCGCGGCGTGCTTGGTGACTTCGGTGCGCGGGTCGGGCCCGGAGATACGGCCGCGGCCGTCGTGGGTGCGGAACATGCGCCATGGCACCGTCGAGAACGAGCCGGCGTTGAACGACACCGTCGAGAACAAGGTCCCGGAGCGTCCGTACATCTCCATCTGCTGCTCGGCGTCGCTGGTGCCGTATAGGGATGTCATCGCAGCGCGGAACCCTTTGCCCACCATCGGGACGCGTGGCTGCTGGCCTGTCGGAGCGAGGTTGGCCGGCCGGCGGCGGGTGAGGTTACGGAGTGCCGACATCCGGCGCCTCCCCACGATCCACAGCGTGGTCGATCAGGAACAGGCTGATGCCGATGGAAAGGAACCCGGCCCACGGGTGCCACTGGAACGCGGCGGTGACACCGAATCCGAACGCGACGGTGGTGACGACGAAGTCCTTGATCGCCCCGGCGTGGCCACGCAACCGGGTGCGCAGTGAGACACGCTCGCGGGCCGGCGCCGCGGGGTGACTGCGGTTGTCGGCCTTTATGCGCGGCTTCGGTAGGTAGGCGGACAGCACGGAGCCGCGGTGGACGACGGGTGCGCCGTTGGTTAGGACGGTCACGCGACCCACCTCATCCACTTCGTCCGGCCGAAATCGACATGCGCGACCGCGTACCGCTTCGTGTCACAGCCGTCGTCACCGACCTTGACCGGCTGCTCCTTGCCGTCGGTGTCGCGGCCTTTGCGGCCGTCCCACACGTAGCTACCGATCTCGTCCTCGGTGCACGTCGGCATCGTCCGATCGATCAGCGACTGGTCACGGCTGGTGCAGGCGCCCTGAACCAGGAACAGGCGCGGCTTCCCGTCGCCGGCGACCTTGAGCCGGGACTTGACGGCCTCGATGCCTTCCTTGACGGCCTTCTTCGCCGCGGTCGTCGGCAGCCCGGTTTTCTCTTCGAAGGTGGCGCGGCCTTCGGCGTCGTGGTCGCACACCACGGCTTGCGGTTGCGGTTCGGTCCACTGCCGCTTCCCGGCCATGCCGTCCTCGGCGCGGCCTTCGCGGGATACCTGCCCCATCACGTCGGCGGCGTGGTCCTCAACGAGGCGTTGGGTGCGGTAGATCTCGGCGTACCGCCACATGCGGCCGTCCGCGTCGAGTGCCCACCGTTGCAGCACGAAGGGGTGGGTATATCCGAAGTCGATCGCCCAGAACCTCATCCACGACCACGGCAGCCCAGCGGAGCACAGTTCGGTGTCAGCGCTGAAGGTGGGCAATGGCACGAGGTGCAGATTCGGGTCGAACGTGTCGTAGATGACACCCTCAGCCGCGGCCCAGATGCCGTCCCTGTACCGCAGCCGCCGGACACCGGTGAGGGCGTCGAGCTTCAGCATGTAGTCGGCGCCGCGCGCGGTCATCGACCCATCAGGGTTGAAGTAGGCCGGGTTGTCGCGGTGCCGCGAGTGGAGCATCGGCAGGGCACCCTTGGTGGCGCGCTGGTTCAGCCAGTGCTGCGGTGCGTCGGGGTTGCAGCACAACACGATCTGCTTGTATGTCGGGGTCGGGGCACGGAGTCGGGTGATCAGCGTTTCGAGTGCGCCCTCGGTGATCTCGGTTGCCTCGTCGACCACGACCCGGTCGTACTGCGACGACAGGAACTTCTCGGGTTTGTCCAAGCCGCCGACGACGATGCTGGACCCGTTGGCGTACCGGTACGCGGCGGGTTGGCGGGAGCTGCCACCGAACCAGCGGACGATGCCTTGGGTTAGTGCGGCGGCGATGACTTCCTGCTCGAACGTGATCAGCGTCGTCGAGGTGAGCGACACGTGGGTTTGGCGGACGATGAGTCCGCGGAGCTCCGGGCGTTGCAGGCACGCGAGGTGGAGCTTGAACAGGGCGGCCAAACTCTTGCCGGTGCCGGCCGGTCCGCTGAGGAGCACGACGGGTTCGCGGTTGGACATGAGGTCCCGTGCGGCGCCGCGGGGTTCGTACCGCACCACGTGCACCGGGCGGTCCGCGAGCGCCGCGGTCATCGGAGCAGTCCGAAGTCGAAATGGACTATTAACCACGAGAACAGCAGCCCAACGACGATCGCCATCCACCAGTGTTCGGCCGACCACTGCGCGATCGGTTGGCCTGCGACGACGTCACCGATGCGCCAAAACTGTGCGCTCAACGTATTTTCTGGGTGACCGGATGCCATCGCGTGGAGTTCGACCGGCAGGAACAGTGCGATGAACCCGCCGACGAGGGACAGCCAGTAGATTGAGTACCCGTTGTACGGGGCGTAGTCGATTGGCTGCGTCCCGACAGCCAACGCGGCGGTCATGGCCGCACCCGTGCGGCACGGTCAGTGTGCCTCGCCACGGTGATGGCCCACTCCGCTGCGAGTTCGTCGTACTGCCCGTCGGTCAGCGGCTTGGCGTAGACCAGCGGCGACGGGAGCGCGCGGCGACGGGTCCGGCGAGTCCACGCCGCGAACAGGATCACCGCGCACACGGATGCAGTGCCGAAGCCCCAGACGAACACCGTCCACGTCGTCATGGCTTCACTGCTCGTGCCGCGCGGCGCCGGTCAACCCGGTTCGGCACCTGCTGCTTCACACGGCCGGTCAGATCCGGGGGCAGCGGCATCACTTGCCCGTAGGCGGTGAACGTCCAGTTACCGATGCGACGCTCCGAGAAGGCGGTCACACCACACCGCCCACATCGGTGCCCACGACTTCGTAGCGCAGCACCGACACCTCGGACTCGACCTGCGTTGGCGCGTCACCGCCGAGCATCTTCATCAGCCGAGCGGACGCGGCGATGATCGTGCGGCCAGCGTCGAGTTTCGGGCCGTCGTCCTGCACCGCGACTTCCGCGCCGTCCTCGTCGGTCATCATCACGACTCGGCCGTTCGAATGCGCGATGTGCGCGGTGGCCATCACCTCGTTCGCGACCCGGATGACTTCGCCGAGTATTTCGGCGTGTGCGGCCTTCACGGCCTTGACGGGTGGCCCCTCGACGGCGTTGATCGCGTCCCAGTAGATCTCGTGGGCGCGGGGCTGGCTGACGCTGAGCGCCTTCGCGATGCTGTCGAAAGTCCAGCCCTCGTGGTGGTGCTTCACGACCCAGGCGCGGCGCGCTGCGGTCTCGGCGCGGTTGCTAGGGGTTCCTGAACTAGGGGTCCAGGTCCAGGGGGATTCGTCGGGCTGGTCGCTGGGCTCAAGGGTGGGGCTGTCAGTCATGTCCCACCCCCTGCGTTCACTGCTGGCGCGTGATGATCACGGCCGGTTGGGCGCAGGGTAGGTCTGTTTTGGAGGGTTGGGCAATCCTGGGTTTTGTTGATAGGGAAGGTATGCTGGGTGGTATGAAGACGGCTACAACCTTTACTTATGACGAGATTCGGCAGTGGCCTGCTGCGGTTCCGGTGGCGAAGGCTGGTCTGGTTTTTGGTATTGGCCGTACCACTGCGTATGAGATGGCGAAATCTGGCACTTTCCCTGCGCGTGTCGTCAAGGCGGGTGGCCAGTGGTTGGTGGCGACCCAGTCGATCCTTGCTGTGCTCGCCGCTGACGCCGGAGTGGTGGTACCGCAATGACCCAGGAGTTCGGCCATCCTGCCGCGGACTGCCCGCAACGCTGTGACGTCACCACAGGCACAGACGAGCAGCCGGTCTACCTACACGGAGCTTGTCAGCCAGATTCGCCGCCACGTCCGCACGTGATCGGCTCGATTCAGGTGCTGCTCGACGGACAACCGGTCAGCGCGGAACGGGCGCTTGAACTCGGTATCCGGGCGATCGTGCGGGATGAGGTCAACCAGCTGGACGGGCAGGTGTGGCCAGCATGACCGACGAACCACCGCTGTTCGCCAGCGATGTTGTCCGGGTGCCGTCTGGCCGCAGTGGTTTCGCGCACGAGCCGCAGGTGGGTGCAGTGACCTGGTCAATCAAGTCGATGATGTCCGTCACGGCTGATCCCGCGTGGCGGGCGACGGGACACCGACGGGGTTCTCGCAGTCCCCGTGCAGCCAGACACGATCGGGGTCCGTCGCGGTGGTGACCTCGATGCGCTGCGGGCATTCCCGTGCGGTGTGGTTCAGGGGCTCCCCGTTGCGGTCGCGGCCGTCGGGAGCCGGCTTGTCGAGGCTGGGCGCCGCTGGGGGCGCGTCGATGATCCGGACTTGTGTGATGACCAAGGACAGATCAACCATGGTCATGCGGTCTGGGGAGGACTTCAGAGCGACACCAGTGACCCAGTTGCGCAGCGATACGCCCTGGTAGGTCACGTCGGTCACGGTGCCGTCGCCGTGCATCCACACGACCGGACCGGTGTCGTCGCCGGGTCCACGGAATGTCTTAGCCATGGGTCGGGCTCCATTCACTCGCACTCATCGTCAACCACCCCTGGCTTCTCGGTGGGCTTGAACACAGCGTTCTGAAGCGTCACGAAGTCGAAGAAGCCGGCATCCCGATAGACCTCGTTGGGCCACAGTTCCTGCGCCAGGAACTCCAGGTCGTCAGCCATCGGATGCCACCCCAGTGGACAAGCCGTAGCCCTCAGCCAGGTCACGGAGAGTCGGGCATGGCCACGCGACCAGCGGCAAGTCTTCCCGACTGAAACAGTGCTCGCAGCTCCGGCCGTAGGCGCAGGTCCCGCACAGGTCCACGTCGAACAGTCCACGGTCGTCGTCTTCGTTCCACATCTCGGTGACCTTGACGTGGCGGGCCACGATCTTCCGGTCGGCTGCGCAGCGGATCAGGGTTGCGCGCGGGTGCTGCCGGGCGATGTGGTGGCCTACAGCCGGGTCCATGGCGTAGTCGCAGGCACCAACAGCAACCCGCTCGGCGGTGCGAGGGTCACCAGCGGCGACCAGCACAACCAAGCCGTCGTAGCGCCAACCGCGCCGGCTTTCCGGAATCGCCTGCGCGATCTTCTCGGTCTCTTCGATAGCCGCCAGGAGACGAGCAGCGAGGTCATCGGTCATAGCCCATCCTTCGGTGCTCGGCACGTCGAGCGGCGGTCGCACGAACAAACCCCCGTGTCGTAGTCGCAGGCGCGAACGTCGGTGTTCGCGGTGATCTCGTCGACCAGGGCGCCGAGCAGCACGGCATGGAGCACGGCGGGGACAAGGAAGCTGCCCCCTGCATGGTCGGTCACGGGATCTTCACCCCCAACTGGCGTCCCAGCGTCACCCAATCCGCAGCGATCCCGGCCTGCGCAGCAGCGAGCGGCAGGCGACCCGAGCACACCGCCGAATGCGCAGCCGATTCCACCCGGTCCTTCACGTTCGGGGACCTGCCCGGTTCGGGCCACAGGTTGCGCGGGTCACGGGGTGAGCCGCCCAGTTCAAGCGACACCAGGTGGTCTTCTTCGTAGCTGGACAAGCGGGTGTCGGTGTAGCCGTACTGGTGGATGCCCGAGCGCTTCAGCGGCTCCGTGTACGACTGCGGCGGACGGACAGTCGCGGTCCAACCCGACACACAGATCGTCGCGTGGATCGTCGCTGGGGTCACTGCTGGGTTGGTGGCTCCGGGGGTGCAGTGCGGGTCCGGCAACGGCTGGCCGGCGTCCGTACCTGCGTGGCAACCGGAGGTCACGACAGCGACCGTCGCGGCCGGGGTGGTGCTGCCGGCCGCGGCCTGGCAGGCGGTCAGGGATAGCAAGACGCCGGCGATGACAGCCAGCGCGGTGAGCTTCACGGCTCTGTCCTCTCGGGACGCTTCGGGGCCTTCGCGCCGGGTTCGCGGATGAACCAGGCAACGAAGTCGTTGATCAGCTTCGATCGGTCGGTGTCGATAGCCTTCGCGGCTGCTTCGAACCGGTCCCACCGTTCGTGGTCGATGCGGACGGTTTGGCGTGCGGTGCCTCGTCCGACTCTGCCTGTCATCTTACCATTATGTCATGACACCTGTTGGACTGAAACCCTTGCATGTGTCATGACACATGAGCTACTCTAGTGTCATGACACAGAGCGGGACCGCCAGCCAGACCACCACCCACTGCCACCGCTGCGGTCGCCTCCTCCGCTCCACCAAGTCCGTCGCCGCCGGTCTCGGCCCGGTCTGCGCCGCCAAGATCGCCGAAGCCGCCATCATCGCCGCCCGCACCGACCCCACCACGCAGGTCGACAAGGCCGTCGAACTCATCGAGGATGGCGCCATCGTTCCCGTCACCCCCACCGTCTACCTGGCCGTGTCCACCGACGGCTCCGTGAACTACGAGGTCAACGCCCTCGCCGGGTCGTGCTCCTGCAAGGCCGGGCAGTACGGGCGCCGGTGCTTTCACCTGCTGGCCGCCGAGTGGTTCGTCGGCTGGACCAGGTTCCCGGTCGCCAGCGTGGCCACGGTCAGCCCGAAGCCCGCTGACCCGTTCGCGGTGTTCGACCTCGCCGCCTGACCGGACGGGTGCGGGCACCGTTGCCGCACCCTTGACGCTGTGACCTGCGGTAGTACCGTCGATCCATGTCCACGATCGCCACGACAGTGACCACCGACTGGGGTGGCACAGCAGTCCGCTGGTACCGGGACCTCGACGCCAACGCCCTTCTGGCGACCGCCTCGAAGACCGCCGTGTGGATCGCGGACGACGCACCCGCGCATCTGCCGGTGCTGGTCCGGTTGACCCACCAGTCCCTCCAAGCGGGTGGGGCGTCGGCTCAGCGGATACGGGAGATGGGGACAGCACGGATGGAGGGTGGGGAGCTGGTGGGGCGGTTCCGGTTCGCGTGATCACGGCATCTCCTTGCGCCGCCGGGACCGCCAGTACCGCACGGTCGGGATGGTGATCCGGACGACCCACCAGGCAGCGAGGGCAGCGACGAGGGGTGCCACCGCCGCGAGGGCTATGGCGAGGGCGGTCATGGCTGCTCCAGGATCGCTCGTGCTCGGATGTCCCAACCCTCGAACGGGGCCTGTAGGACGCCGTAGGCGCACCAGTCGGCCAGCGCCTTCGGGAACACCTTGTAGGCGTGACGAGCAGCCTTGAGTACCAACTCCCGATGCGGGTAGTCAGCGGGCAGCGTGCAGATCAGTTCCGGAACAGTCTCGTCAGGCATCGGGTGCACCGCCCTCGGACACCAGCACGTACCGCAGTTCGAACGTCTCGCGGGCCAAGCTCCGGTCCCCGCCGACCACCAGGCCCTCCGGGTTGAGCATGTGCCCGTAGACATCGCCCAAGCCCAGCCCGGTTACCTCGAACCGGCGGCGCTCCCGCTGGCCCTTGCGCTTGTCGACCTCGCGCCAGATCTGACCTACCCGGACACCCGGCAGCGCCTGAGCTTCGCCGGGGTGCTCTTGGGTGTCCATCTACTCGGTCTCCTCTGGTTGGGGCGCCACGGAGGCGCTGGAGGGCGGGACGGCCGACTGGATGACGACCAGCGCGCCGTCGAACACGCGGCGGTCAAACCTGACGTCGTGATGGTTGCGGGCGTACTCCTCCAGTGCCCGCTGTGCGCTATCGGCTCGGCAGCCAGACACCACCGTCTCGAACTTGGTGTCCACGGACTTGGTGGTGACGCGGAAGACCGGGGAATGGTCGAGTCCGGCATCGGACAGGAGCCACTTGATGTCGCTCGTGATCTGCCCAGCAGGCGTCATCGCTGCTCCTCCGGTCGTGGGGTAGCCGCAGGAGGCGCGTCGCACTTCGGGCACTCCAGGAGGGCACGCGGCCACGCATGGGCGCACACGGCCGTACCGTCCGGCGCCAGTGCCGCATACGCAGCCTGGCAGCGATCTCGGTAGGTCGTGCCGCCGCGCAGCAGCTCCGTCAGGACCAGACCAGCAGGGACCGCAGGTGCTCCGAGTCGCGGACGGCAGCGTCACGCTCGTCGAGTGCCGGGTGGAAGTGGTCCGGCGCGTCATCGGCGACCGGGCAGCCGTAGACGTTCGCGTCCCAGCCGTCCCCGGTCCTCCGGTTCCCAGCCGTGGGCCAGCGCGGCGACGCGCTCGAACAGGTCGTGCCGCTGGTCGCCCGGGAGCCGCATCGGGACCTCGATACCGATGCGCCACTGCGGCTCAGTGGCGGACGGGGTGCGCTTCCGGCTCGGCCCCGGATGCAGACCGGCGTCCCGCAGTTCCCGGATCACGTGGCCGGTCAGCATCGACGGGGTGCAGCCGGACAGTTCGGCGCCGACGTCCCGCAACCCCTTGTCGATCCCTCGGGCTAGGACTTCGTGCAGGGTGTCGCTCACTTCGGGGTCTCCTCGGTCTCGGGGCGTGGGGTGGCCGAAAGCTCAGCCAAGATCTCGTTCCACTGAGCGGGTCTCCACAGCCGTCCGTTCACGCCGGCCGCCGCGAGCCACGCCTGTTGCTCGGGCGTCGTCTTGCCGGTCGCCGTCTTCAGTTCGGCCAGGAGGACCATGCCGGCACGCGCCAGGATCAAATCCGGCAGACCGCTGTCACCTTCGTACGGGACACGCCACGACTGGCCGAAGCGCTGCGGGGAGGCCCTGATGTGCAGGCGTTTCCAGCCGTGGAGCTTCGCGCAGTCCATGACGCGGCGCTGGAAGTCGTACTCCGACATGGCGTGCTCGCGGGTTGCCTGACCGGTCACGACTGGCTCGCCTTGCCGATGACCTGTGCCAGTTTGAACGTGTCGAGGACCTCCAGCGCCCGATCAGGGTCCTGAAGGGCCAGCAGCCCGACTAGGCCAGGCACCACGACGAAGTCGCGTTCCCGGATGGCGAACGCAATGGACTCGGTGATCTGGTCAGAGGTGAAGTCGTGGGTGGTCACGGCTGGTCCGCCATCCGCTGATCCAGGGGCAGCAGCACGCCAGCCTCATCGAGGGCCTGCAGCATGTGGACCGACCACAACGTCGCGTTCTCTGCAGACCACCCGCACCGACACCGGCCGTCTGCAGGCCAGTGCTCTCGCATCACCTGCAGGGCCGCTTGCCGAATCGACACGCCAGCGGTCGCCAGCCGGTCACGAACAGCCTGGACGAGGACGCTCATCGCTGCTGCAGCGTGCGGCCCCATCGGTGCGCCGCCGTGCACACGGACCGTCTCCGTTTGGCCGTCCACGGTGACCTCCACTGGACGGCACTCGTCAGGGCTCACGTCTGCCCTCCTCTGTGCGGGCACGACACCTGAGGGCACGGAGAGAGCGTCTGAAGGAGCCACTGGGCCACCAACCGCTGGAAGCACTCCGGGCACTCGGGAGGGTGCGGGAGGAGCCACGGCAGGGTGTCGGTGAGGTTGTCGGGTCGGGTGTAGCGGTGACGCGCTGCGGCCTGAGGGCGCGTCATGCCCGCACCTCCCGTTCGGCCATGGCCTGTCGCAGGTAGCACGCGAGGTCCAACGCTTCCTCGTAGGCGTCACGCAGCGCGTCGCGGCCGTTGAACGCCTGCAACGGGGTTCCGTAGCGCTGAATGCCCACCTGCTCGCGCTCCTCGAGGTCGGCGCGGACGAGGGACTGGATCGAGGGCCGGTTGTTGGGGATCGGCCCCGGCTGCTCGACGTGCCGACTGGCCGGTCCGAAGGTGAAGCGTGCCTGGTCTTCGCGGACCTGCTCATCGGTCCAGCACGACGGGTAGGCGTCGGGGTCGTGGTCGCAGCCCAGGCAGCCGTTGAGGTGAAGCCCTGTCGTGGTCATGTCGTCTCCGTTCGGTCAGTGGCTTCGAGAGCGGCGTCTATCGCGTCCAAGCGGTTGTTGATCTCCCACACGTCCCCCACTGTGCGGCATCGAGACAGAGCGGCTTCGAGGCAGCAGCGGCATTGGTGGCAGTGACGGAGGCAGGCACCGGGGTCCGGGGTCACGCGTCCTCCGTCCGGACTGGAATGCGCTGGAAGTGGCTGACCCGGCCGTGCAGGTGCCGGCCGGTGAGCGGGTTCACGCAGTAGGCGTCCCGCTCGGCGCCGCAATGCGGACACAGGTGGTCGAGGCTGTCGTCCTGGGCCGCCAGGTCCTCGGCCACCGGGGCGGTGACGGAGTGCAGGTGGCGGCTCATGGATCGGCCCGCAGGGCGTCGAGGGCTGGGCGCTTCTCGTCGAGTGCGGCTCTTGCCGCGGCGCGCTGGGCCACCCGCTCCGGTGTGTCCGGCTTGGCCTGCCGCTCGCGCTGCACATCGGGCGGGAGCGAGAACCCAGCGACCAGTTCCCGGACCTGCCGGGTCAACTGCGGACGCTCCGTCTCGCCGAGTTCGTGGCGCTGCGCCGGATGCGGGATCGCCTCACGCCTCGACCACGCCTCGAACGCAGCGGCCACGAACGTGGCCACCCGCTGACGACGCCACTCAATCTCAGCCTGCGGATCGTCGGTCAGCTCCCTTGGCGGGCACACGTCCTCGGTGAACCGGGATCGGATCTCCTTGCGCACCGCGGCCAGGATCGCCGTGATGTGCGCCGGCCGAACAGGCGTCGGGTCCACTGTGGCGTGGTCGACCAGCGCGCGGGCTGCGGCTCTCGGGTGCCAGTCCTGCTCGTTGGCGATCAGACCCCACGCCCGAACGTCCTCGTCGCCCACGGTGCGCTGGTCGAACCGCGCGGCGAGCGACAGCAGATCGATGACCTGCTCGGGAGTCATCACGAGACACCTCCGGTGGGGAGCGCGAATGGTGCGGGTTCGGTGACGAAGTGGGCCTTGAGGGCTTGCGCGGCGGCTACGCGGGCATCGGTGGTGGACGGCTTCGCAATCGCCACTGGCGGCCGGGTCGAGCGGTTCATGACGCCGTTGACGACGGACGGCAGCGTCGATGGGTGCAAGCCGGACCTGCTGGCCCACTCGGCAAGTCCGGCTTGCACGTCGACCGGGTCGATGCCCTCTTCGAGGAGCGCTTTGACGTGCTTGGAGATCTGGCCGATGACGTTGCGTGGTGGCCGTTTCCGGCAGCCGTCGATCCAGTCCGCGACGATCGCCTGCGTGCCGAGCGGCTCGTCCGCTCCCGCCGGAGGCGGAACGGGTTGTGGGTTGTGGGTTGTGGATACTGAAGAACTTACGTAACCACCCACAACCCTGTCAGAACGGGTTACCGCATCGGCTATCCCATCCGATAGCGCATCCACTTGGGACAACAGCGCTTCCTGGCGTTCCTCACGAACTTCGGCCAGATTGACCACCGATGCCCCATCGGATACGGCATCGGATGCACTATCGGATACTGCATCGGCGAGTCGGGCGGTAGGCAATCCGACCTTCTCGAACTCGATCCGCAGCGCCTTCCGGATCACATCGGAGGTCACGTCCGCCGCGGCCGACTGGATCACCGGCACCCGCTTGCGGTTGCCGTAGCCGCCGTCCCACTTCACGAACGACCGGACGAGCAGTTCCTCGGTCGTCTTGTCCGCCACGATGAACCGCTCCTGCTCCAACTCCTTCAGGCCCTCGGCGAGGCTCGCGCCGGTGGAGTCCTTGGCGTAGGACGCCCAGCGGCGGGCACGCAGCGGCAGTGTGCCCGCCGCGCTGATGTCCGGCTGGGTGACCAGTAGCAGGAACACCCGCTGGGCGCGCTCGGTCAAGGCCAGGAAGTCGCCATCCCGCCAGATCGCGGTCATGATCCGCGCATACGAGCGGGCCATCAAACACCGGTCCGTGGGTGCTCGGCGTACCACTCCAGTTGACCGATGGTGTCGCGTTGGTCCATGACGGCCCCCATGAACGCGAGCATCCATCGTGGACATCCTGGCCATCGCTCCCCGAATCCGCCGCGGGCTTCGGCCTCGCCGACGCAGTACTCGATGGTCTCCGCGGCCAACTTGTCTGGTCCGAAGAAGTCAGTGAAGAAGTCGTTGAGCGCACCCTCGCAGTGGTGACAGTCGGGAGACGTCGACCCCTTGCCGGAGTTGCACTCCGAGCAGGCCGCGGCCAGGTTGGCCAAGTCATCGTTACCGCCCAGCGTGACCGGCATGACGTGGTCGATGGTCAACTGGACTTCGGGAGCCGTACGGCCGCAGTAGCGGCAGGCATGGCCATCGCGGCGAAGTACTTCGAACCGCAGGCGGCGGGAAACGGCCACGTCTCGACTCCTCTCTGTGCTACCGACGCGCTATGCGGCGGTCGTGTTCTGCTTGTTCTGGACCAGCCCGAGCCGCTCCCGGATGCGCACCACGGTGTAGACGGTCCACAGGGTGTGCATGGCGATGTGGACATCCGTCCAGCCCAGCGCGCACAGCACCCGCATCAGCCGCTCCCGCTCGGGTGACGACAGCGATTCGGCCGGCTCCCGGCCGTCGAGCGCCTTCCGGTAGCGAATCGTGACCCGCGCGGTCATGGCTGCGGCTTCTCTGCCTGTGGGACACCCAAAGCGGCGGATTCGATCTCGGCGGCCAACTCCCGCAACGTCCGGGTGTAGGTGATGCCGCCGTCCTCCTGGTGGCGTAGGTAGCCATCAGGCTTGGCGGCGAGTCGCTTCAGGACAGCCACGACAGCGGCTTGCGCTTCGGATGTCCACCACCCATCTGCTACGGCTTGTCCGGCTGCCAGCGCGTTGCAATCCTCGTCGTAGGCGTCCCGGATCGCCTGCGCTGCTACGGTGACGAGGTCCTCGGCGAGGCTCACGACTGATCACCCGCCGTTTCTGGCTCGCTCACTGGCAACCAGCGGCGCTCGCCGGCCGGTATGCCGTTCCGTCGCCGCAGATAGGCAACCGAGCCAGGCGTGATACCCAGCCGGTCGGCGATGTCCGGGTCAGAAACGCCAGCGGCGGCGAACTGAGAGATGAGGATGGCGCGGTTCTCCTGAGTCGGATCGCTCATGCCGTCTCACCCCGCTCGCGGATGTCGTAGCGAGCGAGCAGGGCATCGACGTAGTAGGCGGCCTCGGCTCCAGTCATGGTCGGCGTCAGCCCGTCGTCCATATTTGGGTCGCTGCGTCGGCAGATCGCTGAAGCCAGCACTGCGGTCAGCGCTCCCCGGTCCGGCTGTGTGACTGGCGGCCACAGTTCGTCAGCGAAAGCTATCCCAGCCGTCGGTGCGGCTTCTACTGTGGCAGGGCGCCAGGAGTCGAGTAGCTTCGTGATCACGCCCAGCGCGGCCAACACCTCCATGTCGGACAAGTGCGGGCTGTCTGCGAGCGCATTGGCGATGTGCCCGTAGGCGTGCTCGGGTAGCACGACAGCCGATGCACGGAGGGCAGCCAGCTCCTTGCCGTCGTCGTGGCAGCCCTTGCAGCGAGCCGCCATCGCGATCCGCGTGGTCTTCTTGCACAGGTCCCACAGTGCGGTGCACAACTGCCGTAGGTCTGCGTTCTGCATCATTGCCAGCGCTGGCTTGGAGATCCGCTCGGCGTCCAACTCCTGGTCGAGGTCGTCCCGCTCCACCTGAAGTTCGTCCACACGGGCCGCCAGTTCCGCTCGATCGGCAATGAGGCGAGTGACCGAGTCGACCGACTGGCCGTGGTAGCCCGCATCGGACAGTCGGACCGCTGTCTCCGCGATGGCGGCGGCCCACTTCTCGTGCTCGTCCCTGAGTCGCCTGGTAGCCGCGAGCATCGTGTCATTGGAGCCCACCCGGACGCCGAGCGCCGACGCCAACTGCGCCCGCAACTGGACGAGTTCTCGTTCGGCTTCGTCGCTCACTTCTGCTGTCCCTCCCTCAGAGCCGCAAGAGCGCCGATGGATACCTCGCACACACATACGAGATTGCCTCCGGGCTTACCGTCGGTGACCGTGTACCAGCAGCCCTCCGGCTGGTGAAAGCCCATCGTGTGCTCGCATGATGGACATCGTTTGGCGGCTTCGTCGTCTGCTGGTACCGCAGGGGAGGCGAGGATTTCCGCCGCCGCATCCATGCACGGCTCGGCGGCCACGTCTGGGCATAGGTTCGGATGGTCGCAGCCGCACAGATGATCGTGGATCACGATCGCTGCGGCATTGACGTCGGCGGTCATGGTCATGCCCCCTTCGGTTGGTAGTCGGACAGCGGCGAAATCGTCGGCAGGTAGTCGTAGAGGCCGTCGTCGGTGAGCAGCACGCGATGCCGCTGCGGTCCGATCAGGACAGGAATGGCAGCGGTGTCACCACCCGTGCGGACGATGTACCCGGCCCGCTCGTACTCGGCGCGGCGCCCGTTCGTGTTCGTCGTGGCCTGGTGGCAGGAGCGGCAGCCGGCCAAACCATCGCTCGCCGTCCAACGACCACCTCGACCTCGCGCGATGCGGTGGCACCAGTCGGTGGCCCAGACGGTGCAGCCCGGCAGCACCAGTTCGCACAAGCCGCCAGACCGCTGCTTGACGAGCAGCCGCGCCGACCGCTCCTCGCGGCTGACGACTGCCCGCTTGGCCTTGATCGGGCCGCTGGAGCGCAATCTCGGGGTACCGCGATCCAGCGGGGTCCGGCGCAGCGGTGAGGTTCTGGCGATCTCACCGGTGCGGTCGGGCATACGGGAACGCTTCACGATGCACCGCCGTTCGCGACACGCAGTAGCTCGGTCGCGTGGCACCAAGGCTGATCCAACGAGCACCAGCACGCCAGGTTCTTCCCGGCCAGTTCCGCGCGGATCTCATCCAGTGCGGGCGGCGAGCGGTGCAGGTTATAGCCGGACCGCGCCACAGACACATCCCCGTGCAGCCAGCGGGCGAACAATCCCACTGCCTGCTCCCGCGACTCCACCGTGAACTGACGGGGGATCAGTCCCGTTTCGCTGACCACATAGCCGATCCCGTACGGGTTGGCCCACTTGCTCGGGCGGCCGACGTACACGGCACCTTCGGGCATCCGGTAGCCCTTCGTGCGCTTACGCTGAATCCGCTGCGGCGTCACGGCGTCTCCCGCTTGGCGTCGGCCCAGACCTCGAACGCGTTCTGGTCCTGCTCGGACCACTTCTTCTTGCCACGTCGGCGCAGTGGCCAGGTGAGGTGTGCGAGGAAGCCACGGATGCGACGGTGACGACGGTCGGGGATCACTGCTGGGCCCCGTACATCGTGCGCACGGACGCGCCCACCGACTGCCACGCGCGCAGCTCGGCCTCGACGGCTCGTGCTGTGCGCTCGGCGTGCTTGAACGCCAACTCGGCCACGTCGCGCACCTCGCGGACCTGCATCGTCTTCAGATCGGCCCCGTAACGCTTCTCGTGCGCGGGCCCCTCGTACGCCATGTACGCCTTGGCGTAGGCCGTGTCGTAGTCGCGGTCGGTGCGCCGGAACTCGGCCTCGGCGTTGGTCACGATCGTGACGCCCTTGTGGATGCGGTCGGCGCAGGCCCGAATGGCCTGCTCGATCTGCACCGGGTTCAGCGGGTTGTCGGTCATGCCTCACCGGTCCCACGGGCACGGCTCATCTTCTTGTGGGGACGCAGATGAACGAGGAACTCCGCGAGCTGCTCCTGCGTGGCGTCGGTCAGAGCAGTCTCGCCGCGACTCCACTCGGCAAACTCGTCGGACAGACGGACGAACTCGCCGTTCTCACCGATCCATCCCTGCTTCTCGGCCTCGGCCCAGATGTCGTCCTTCACCTTGCGCATCGGGTCGTCGGCGCGCTGCATCGACCCGGCTTCCGGATCGGTCATCGCGAGAGGGATCTGGAGCGCCTGAATATGGGCGATGCGCAGGGCCACTGACATGGCCTTCGACACCGCCGACGACCCGGTGTCCGACGACTCGCCAGGGACGAGCGCCACCCACTCGTCTCCCTCCGGTCCCGTGTAGTGGTAGGCCACCGTGACCGTCACCTCACGTGCCCGCTTGCCCTTCTCGGTGGTGATATCGCGGGATTCCAGGGATCTCAATTCCGGGACGCAGTTCACCCCGGCTGCCAGGAGGGCCGGACCAACCTTGTTCAGCACTTCCTCGTAACCCCGGAACTTGAACTTGTGGAAGTCGTTGTAGGAGTTCTTGCCGACCGCGCCGACCTCGCGGCGGACGACCAGAAGTGCCTCGTGAATGTTCATTCGATCTCCCGGCGTGGTGGGTCGACCGGCTCGCCGATCAGTTTGTTGAGGCGGTGGGACATCACGTTCTGCCGGTAGTTGGCCAGCGCAGTGAGGAACAGGCCGAACTCGTCCTTGCCGGCCTGCACCGGGATCAGGGCGTACTCGCCCGACATGATGTGCAGCACGAACGTGTGGTCTACCACCGGATTGGGTTGTTCCTCGCCGTCGACAACACAGATCTCCATGTGCCGATAGGCCGCGACCTGCAAGGCGTGCTCGCCGTACACCCCGGACGAGGTCTTGTAGTCCACCTGGCACATCCCGTAGGCCGGGATGTGCTGAATCGAGTCCAGCCGACCGGCCACCATGTGCTCCCGCGAGCCGACAACGAGTTCCTCGTGGATGGTGACCGGTTCGAAGTCCTCCAGGAAGTGCAGGTAGCCCTCGACGTAGGGCACGAGGTGGTCGGGCACCTCGACTTCCTCGCCTCGGATGACGCGCTCGGCGAATCCGTGCACCGCGGTCCCTCGGACGGCGGCGGTGTCCCGCTTCTGGTTCGGCAGTTCGGTCAGGAAGTGCGTGGTGAACCCGGCGCCGGACGTGTCCAGCATCCGCTTGACGTCGTGGATGTTGTCGGTCACATACTCGGCTACCGTCTTGGCTGCCCACCGGACGAGCGCGTCCTTCGGAATGCCCTTGAGTGCAGTGGTGACCGCGGTGGCGTACCGGCCGTCGATGCTGTACCGGTGGTTGCCCTCATTGAAGGTGATGCCGCGACGGGCAACGGTTGCTGTGGCCACTAGAACGGCCCTCCCTCGACCTGCGGACGGCGCAGCATCTCGGCCGCCTCAGCGGACTGCTCCGGTGTCGGGACACACCATGTGCAGGTGCAGCCCGCTGGGTGATCGCCGCCGAATGTGGTTCGCGGAAGACAGACCGCGTCGTACAGCGCGCGTGCCCAACGGGCATCACCCATCGCCGTGTGCCGCTCCTCGATCGGCACCATCACACCGCAGGCCGCAGAGATGGCGTCGGAGTCCCACGGCAGCGCGACCGCATGGCCACGAGCGGCCAGCCAGCCAACGGCCAAGTTCTCGACGTCGACCAAGTGGTAGTGCCAGTTCGGCTCGAATTCGTACATGCGGAGCATGATCGAGAGCCGTTCGGTGTCGAAGTTCGGGACCGCACCGACGATGTGCGGTCGATCCTGCGTCAGTTGGTGGATGATGCGAGCCGCTTCGGGTCGCGTGGTCACGTCGGCGTCGCGTGGCCAGCGGCGTTCGTGGTCGGCGCGGAACGAGTCCGGCAGGGCGCGGCACTTCCGCTCGTCGTGGTCGATGAACAGGTGGTGCTCGGTCTCGGTGCCGTCGGTCTCTCGGCGGATCGCCGCGAACTCCCAGATGTCGTCGTGGAGCGCAAGGCCGGTCGTTTCGGTGTCGCAGAACAAGATCGCAGTCATGATGTCCCTCAGTAGTCTCGATCGCTCATCAGTCACACACCCCGCTGGTACTCGGCGGACAAGTCGGCAGCCTCAGCGAACTCAGCGGCGTAGGGCAGCCGGTCCGCCGCTTCCTGCCGCACCGCCACGTACACCTCGTCCGACGGTCCATCCACGGACGCCAGGTCAGCGGCACAGTCGTGGTGGCACAGCAGCGTCACGTGGTAGCCGTGCCGACGCCACGCCGCGATCAGCAGCGGACGCAGCAGTTCTTGGCCGGTCTCGTCGATCCGATCCGGGTAGTCGCCTGCGAAGTAGCCCAGGCCGTGGACGCCGTAGTCTCGCCACACACAGCGCGGGCAGTCCGTCGCCAGGGCCAACGTCGGTAGGGAATCCAGCATTGTGTCGGTGGGTATCCGACTATCCGACACGGGCAGCGTCGAGGTCATCGGGGCTCACCGCCGACACATGCACGATCGGCGACGAGCGCCAACTGATACAGCCGGTCGTACTCCGTGCGGCCAATCCGCTCGGTCACAGCATCGTCGGCCCTGACGAACCAAGGGTGATAGCGGTCGCGGCCGTCGTAGGCCACCGCCGTTGCATGCCGGCAAGCCACCTTGCGGTCCAGCGCGACCAGCAGCGGGTGCTCCCGATAGCTCGCTGGGTAGTTGTCGCGGGCGTAGATGTAGGACCGTTCCCGCGAAACCTTCCACGTGAACAGCAGCGCGCAGCCCTTGTCCAGGTCGGACATCTCATCCCATGTCGGCAGATGGCTCGCCGTGACCCAGTCGCGGCCAACCTGATGACTGCCAGAGCAGCGGTTCCCGCGCGGGCCGTGGACGCGGATCGGGCATGGTTTGCGCATCTTCTGCAACGAGCGGCAGAACGGAACGACCTCGTCGCATACGGCGCATGCCGCGAAGCCTGAGTCAATCTGGCGGAACTCGGTCATCTCGTTGCCCCTTCCGGGTCCAGGTGGTCGGCCCGTTCGCGGTATATCGAGATCAGCGTGTCGATCAGCGACGACCCGATCTTGCGCTGTGCAAGCACCTCGGCCTGCACCCGCAACTCTTCGGCGATGGCGATCCGCACGGACTCGTCCAGCAGCTCGCGGGCCACCTCGGTCACCTCGCCACCGGCCGGGTATTCCGGACCGAGCGGCTTGCCAATGAGGAACGCGGCCAGCCGCACAATCGCGCGATCGGGCAGTTCGTAGGCGGTCACGACTCGGCCCCTTCCGGGTGCAGGTACTTGGCGCGAGCGCGGAGGGCATCCACGGCGTAACCGAGCCCGGACGAGCGCGTCGCCTCAAACTCGGCAACGAACATCCGGAGTTCCTCGGCGACCGCGATCCGAGCGGCACCCTCGGCGGCGTAGTCGACCGGCGCGCCCTCGGCGATCAGGAGCTTGAACTCCGTCTCGGCCTGCTCTGGCAGGCGGTACAGGATGATGTCGTCGCTCACAGGGCACCGTCCCGAGCGAGTTGGACTGGCGTACGACGGAACACCTGGCGCCCGGAAGCCAGCAGCGTCTCAATGCGCATCGTGTGGGTGCCGACGTAGCCGATCACCTCACCAGAGAGCACGCCCGCGACGCCCCCGCGGTAGTCGTACTCGAAGAAGGAAACGGTCGCGCCAATGGCGGAGTTACTCGTCTCCGCGATCGCCGCGTCCAGGGCGTTCACAGGGCACCGTCCTCGTCGTTGTAGGCACCGGGGATGCCGGCGAACGGGTCGACGGTCACCGGGTTGTGGATGGCGACCCGCTCGGTGGGGCGGCCGTTGGTGACGGTGCCGGGCTGGCCGGGGACCTGAGTCACGGTCTGGCCCAGGTGGTTGGTGGTGGTGATCGAGTCCATCGGGGTCCTTTCGGGATCGTGGCGCTCTGGCGTCCTGCGCCGGGCCCGTCACACTCGGGCCCGACACGGGAGGTCAGAGACGGGCCAGGCGGGGGTACTTGACGTAGAGGGCGTCCCGGTAGGGCTTGGCCGACGGGCAGGTCGCCTTGTCGCGGCTGGCCCAGCAGCCCCAGTGCTCGCAGCCAGCGGTGCCGATCTCGCAGTAGCAGCCGTTGGTGCAGGTGTCGCAGCCGGTGGGCTGGTTGCGGGGGTCGGCGATCACCACGGCGGCGACGTCCTTGCCGACGACGGTGGGCCGGTAGCTGGACCGGATCAGCACCTCGGCGCCGACGGTGGGCGCGAAGTCGCGGGCGATGCGGTACGCCTCGGTGACGTCGTCGGTGGTGTCGACGATCGCGATGAGCGTGCCGAGCGACTGGGTGTGCACGACGGCGAGGTGGTTGGGGTCCGTCTCGCGCTGGGCCTCCTTGCGCAGGTAGTGGCTGAGGGGTTCGACGGTGATCGAGTTCGTCATTTCGGCTGCTCCGATCAGAGATCGTGGCCCTTGCTGTATGCCAACAGCGTATGCATACGTCATCCTCGTGTCAACAGGCATATGCCTATTTGATAGGCCGATGCCGTTGTGAGACCATGCGGACATGGACGAGGAGCAGATTGAGCGACTCGGCCGCTCCTGGAAGCGCACCCGGGAGCGCGCCGACACCCTGTACACCGAGCTACATGAGGCTGTCGTGGCTGGCTGGAACGCCGGGATCCCGACGATGGCACTGGCTGAACGGTCTGGCCTGGCCCGCGAGATCGTGCGGCGCACGCTCAAGGCGGCTGACGAGGCGGGGCGGCTGACCAGGCCGCGCCCACGGAGCGGCTGACGGCCCTTGACATGCCTACGGCGTAGGCATACGCTCAGTCCATACCGAGAGCCACGGAGGACACCATGACCGCGAACCGCACCTTCACCAACACCGTCAGCGACGCGATCTACGACGCCAGCAACATCCTGACGACCGTGTCCGTGCCCACGGAGGCAGTCGAAGCTACGGCGACCGATGAGGACATTCAGCCGATCTTCTGACCTCTCTACCCCACGGCGCCCGGACACCACGTCGGGCGCCGTGGCCATGCCCGTGATCACGACGCAGCTCCCAGCGACTCGACCATCGCGCGGATCAGGAACTCGGCCGCCGGCGGCGTGACACCGTTCCCGAGCTGCTTGACCTGCTCCCGCTTGCTGCCGACCACGACGTACTCCGGCGTGAACGCCATGGCCGCCTGGATCTCCGGGACAGCCAGCATCCGGAACCGGCAGTCGTCCACATCGGGCACCTCGTGTGGCCACCCGACGAGGGACTGGTGGCCGGCGGTCGTGATCGTCCGGGCCGGCTCAGTGACCGGCGTGCACATCTGGCCGGGATCGCCGCGCGGCGTGTTCTGCCGGACCAGCATGTGGTGGTTCCCGGATGCGCACACAGTGGACAGCGGCTCCCGCACATCGCGAGCGGTCGAACCCCCGCCGCGCAACTCTGCGACGAACGCCAGCCCGTACCGGTCGCGGGTCGTCAGCGCGCCGAACGGCTCCGACGACGGCGCGGCCGTGGCGGCGGCCGAGTAGTACGGCACTACCAACGCATCCTGATGACGCGTGGTCTGCGTCCGCATCGGACGCTCCACCGGGCCGGCCGCGACCCCTCGGCGTCCCTCGACAGGCACCAGTAGGCCGTCCGTCTCCCGCGTGGTGCGGGTCCGCATCGGCCAGTCCACCGGCTGCGCGGTCTGATTCCACGTCCCGCCGGCCGGCACGAGCTGAGCCGTCGCGTACCGCTTCAGGCCGGCCTCGATCCGCGCGAGCGTGGCCGGCGCCAACGGCTTGAGCCGGTCGCCGATCCGCTGCCCGGTCAGGGACCAGTCGATCGCCGCGGCGGCGGGAAGGACGTAGGGCTCCACGATCGCGTGCCGGCACGCGATCGAAGGGCACCGGTACACGTACTGCGCGCGGTAACGGCCCCACCGGGTGCCGCGCTTCCACGACTGGACAGCCCGGACCTCGACACCGCACTCGTCGCACCACGCAGCCGGCCGGACGTCGAGATCCGGCGCGCGGTTGCCCTTGCGCCAGAAGCACACGTACATGCGGTCCCTCGACTGCGGCGCCCGCGGTGCGTTGATCGCGGGAGCGTGCATCGAGTTGAGGTAGACGATGTGGTGGTCGTAGCCGAGCGCATCCATTGACATGAGCCACGCCTTGAACGGCAGCCAGTTCGCGGCGTCGACCACGTTCTCGACGATCACCGCGTCGTATCTGTGTACCTCCGCGAATCGGGGAACGTCCCACATCGTTGATCGGCTTCGCTCGGCCAGTGCGGTGTCGTCGTTGCCGAACAGTCCGGCTTGCTGTGCCGATGTCTTGCGGCCCTTGGCGACGGAGTGGTTCGTGCACTCCGGTGACGCCCACAGGATGTTCGTCCACTGGTAGCGGTGCGGGTTGACCTGGGAGATGTCCGCGCAGTCATGGTCGGTGGCCGGAAAGTTGAGCTGATGGGTCTCGATAGCGCGCGGCGAGTGGTTCGCAGCCATGACGAGCTGGACACCGGACACGCTGGTCGCGCCGAGACCGGAACCCCCGGCACCGCAGAACAGGTCCGTCACGGTGATCACTGCGGCACCGCCAGCGGGTACACGTCCCCAGACGGCGCCTGTCCGTGTCGACGCTCCCGGAAAGCCACGAGGTAGTCCGTCAAGGACTCAATCAGCGGTCCGTCGAGCACCACATCCTGCGGCTCGTCGATGTCCTCCGTGTGCATCGTGACCCGCAGGTAGGGCCACGGCTGGTCCTCGTCCTCCGGGCCGTCATCCCGTCCGTCGCGGGTGATAAAGCCGGCGATCTCCCCGAACCCGAACGAGCCACCACGTCGATCCTCATCGGACGGCAGGATGTGGCTGCCCTGGTAGACGATCGGCCCGCAAAGGCACGAGCAGGGAAGGTTTCCGTCGTAGCGCCAGTGCCGGCCGTCGTTGCCGCCCATCCACCGACCGTGAGCGGTACGCGAGTCGGGACAACTGCACTCGACCCACCGTGCACAATCCTGTTCGTGGTCGTCGGCGTCGGTGTCCCACGTGGACCCATAAATGGACATCAGCCCCGCTCCCCGCTGTCGCTCACCCGGTGCTGTGCCTCGTGCAGCGGCTCAACAGGTCGTCGCGATGAGCGGATCTGGACACCGCCGTACTGCTCCACCAGCCACCAGAACGCGCCGATGACGGAGCCGGCGACAGTAGCGATCACGACTCCGGTCACCGGGCCACCTCCGGTCGTCCAGCGATCACCTGAACAGCAGACGCCCGCACGATGACCGAGTCCCCGTAAGACCACCGCTCGATCCACGGCAGCAGCTCGACCCACAACTCACCGTGCCGCGTGTGGACGTGCTCGATCACGGCACAGTCGTCGATGTGGTGGTCTTCGATGGTGGCGTCGACCCGCACGATGGCACCGGGAAGGGGAAGGTTCACGACGCCTCCTCCAAGTCGCCCGGTCCGGAGGTCTGAGCCTCGACCACAGCCGCCCACGACTCGTGCAGCGGCGGCCAGTTCGCGCCCGGCGACAGCGCCTCGACCGGCAGCCGACCGGTGACCACGGCCAGCCGGACCGTGGGATGGCCGCCGCCGAACTGGACGAGCCAGCCAGCACACGCCAGATCCTCATCCGTGCCCGGAGCGCCCTTGTGGCACCCGAACATCGTCTCGCCGAACTGCGGGGCGTTGACACTCACGGACAGGGCTTCCCAGCGGCCGGCCGGGAACTTCGACTTGGGGTTGTCGGCGTTGTCCGCGCGGATCGGGCATTCGTCGCACGGGAAGGACCGTCGCGGGAAGGCGTCCAGCGTCACGTCGTACCGTCCCCACCGGACACGACTGCCAGGGCAGCCATAGCCGGGTCGTCGTCCACCACGGCAGGCATCGATTCGGTGAGGGCGTGCCGGCCGCTGGTCTCGGCTTCAGTCTCGGGTGGTGTCGCGGTGAGCAGCACACCGTTGGCCGGCGTCAGGCCGGTCATGTCGAGCCGCGCGGGGTTCCCGCCGAGCACCACGGATGGCTCGTGCAGCCCGAACAGGTGCCGCACTCCCGAGTCGTGCGGGGCCTTCCCGCCCCACGACGGCTCGTCCTCGGGTGCGATCTCCGGCGGGTCGTCGAACCCCACGTACGGCGACTTGGCGGCCAGCTGGAGCGCGTCGGCGGCGTGCTGGTCCATCGTGGACTGGCGGGCCATGCTGTCGATCCACAGGTCGATCAGGCGCCGGCCGAGATGACCCAGCAGCCACAGTCCGACCGCGAGGAATCCCCAGAACAGGAGGTCCCCGGCGTGCACGGTGGTGATACCGATGATCACGACACGACCTCCGTCTTGTCGGTCGGAATCGACTCAACCACCTGCGGCAGCAGCCGAATCGTGTGGATCTCGTCGACCGGTGCGTCCAGTACGAGCCTCCAGTGCCCGTCGAACTCGCCGTGGAATCGGATGCGCGGCTCGTCCTTGGTGGCTACACCCAGCGCGGCGCCGATGAAGAAGCCGCTGTCGCCGAATGGCCAGGCGACCTGGTGCGCTTGGATGGTCTCGATGTGGCCGGACTTCCAGGTGATCTCGTAGGTCTGGATCGGGCCGTAGTCGAAGTCGCTCACGACACACCTCCGGTCCACGGCACGAGCACTGACGCAGCCACAGGACACTCGATGCCTGCGGAATCCGTTGCCACCACGACACCCGTGCTCGGGTCGTCATCGATGTAGTGACCGATCACCAGATCGTCGGTCTCGCCGGCGTGGTGGAAGTGCGTCGCGGGGTGCTCGCCGATGATGACCACGTTGGCCGCGCCGAACATCTCGATGAGTCCTTGCAGCGGGTCGATCACGACACACCGGCCAGGGTGGTGTCGTCGGTGCGGGACTCGGCGGCGGACGCGGACACCAACGACAGCAACAACTCCACCGGGATCTCGTCGCCCTTACCGGCCGCGCAGTTCGCTTCGACCAACTCGCGGTCCGCACCGTCGAGCAGAGCCACGACACCGGTCACGGCCTCGTCGTCCATCGCGCCGGTCGCGAGCAGGTGCAGGTTCCGCTCTTCCGCCCAGGTGACTGTGACGACCACGTTCGCGAGGGTCGGGAGCCACCGCACGAGCGCCGCGAGGTGGCTGGCATCGGCGTGCGGGTAGATCTGGACGTGGGGCTTGTCGTAGTCATACTGCGGCGGCTTGATCGAAGAAAGCGTGTTCCCCAGGCCGTGTTGGTCGGCGTGATTGCACAGCGACCGGGTCCACCGGGTAGCGATGGTAAGATCGAGGTCGGACATTCCGGGTCCTTTCAGGTGTTCGGCGGGGCCAGTGCTGAGGGCACTGGCCCCGTACTCGTTTCAGGTCAGTTCTTCTCGGCTTCTTCCTTGATGACCTTCGCCAGCCGCTCGGCCACGCCCCGGTCGTGCGCCGCTGCTGACTCCCGTTTCGCGAAGGCGTCCTTCACGGCGTCCCGATGGACCTGCGCGGCCTTGTCCTTGTCCTTGGCCATCACCGGTCACCTGCTCGGCGGTCGTTGTCGGGGGCACCGTGGAGGTGCCGGTCGACCGCGGCTTGCGTCGCATCGCTCCAGACCTCCTCGTGCGGCGGGATGTACTTGGTCTTCGGGGGCGGCACGCTGGTTGCCTTGCTGGACTTGGGCGGTACCTTCTTGTCAGCCATCTGGAGTTGCTCCTCCGTGGTGGTCAGCGGCCCGCCGACTCCTGCAAGAGGAGGCGGGCCGCGCTTGTGGGTTATCTCTTTCCGTGCTGGTCCTGCACCGCGTCACGGGCCTTCTCGGCGGCCTTGTCCCGCGCGGCTCGTTCCTTCGCGGTGTCGGTGAGTTCGGTGACGCGCTGGAGGAGTTCGTCGTCGCCCTGGCCGGTCACGAGGCGTCCCGCGCATCGGGCCGCGCGGAGCGTAGGTAGCGCTCCAGTGCGACGTCCGGGACGATGTAGTGCTGCCCGACCTTCAGGGCGCCCAGGTCGCCGGACTGGATCAGGCGCAGCACCGACTTGTATTTGATGCCGAGTTGGGCGGCGACCTCTCTGGGCGACCAGGCGCGGCGCCGGACGGCCGGGTCAGCGATGTCCACTGATTCGCTCATGAGGCCAGCGCCGAGTCGCCCGGGTCCGGCGTGTCGTGATCCCGGCCGCCCGGGTCCGGCTCCACTAGGGCGCTGGCCTCAACGTTCAGCACTTCTGCCATCCGGTTGAGCAGTTCGATGGAAGCGGAGGTGCTCCAGCCGGATTCGATGTTGGTCATGTGCTGTCGAGTGATCCCCAGCCGTGTCGCGAGCGCGCCCGTCTTGATGCCGCGCTGCTGGCGTAGGGAGCGGATCACTGAACCCGCTGGTTTCGGCATGGGGGTCAGCGTAGGACAGTTTCGGACTTTTAACAACCCAGATTCAGACTGTTACGGACGCAACTTGACTGACCACGGTGCGTCTCTGAGACAGTAGGCAGCGGACAGGTAAGGACCCAATAGGACGGCCATGCCCATGACCGGTCAGGACCCTCGCCGGCTCGCGGACTACGTGATCAGTCGGCGCACCGCGCTCGGCTACGACACGCAGGAAGAACTCGCTGCTGCGGCCGGCGTTTCAGCAAAGACCATCGGACGACTGGAGCGAGGCGAACGCGTCTCCAGTGCCACCCGGGGAAAGATCGAGCGAGCGCTCGCCTGGGTGCCAGGCAGTATGCGTGCCGTGCTGGCCGGTCGAGAACCGACAGCGACTGCCGAACCAGGACCCGCTTTTGTCGACCCGGCCGCCGCGATCCTCGATGAACTCCATATCGTCGACACGGAGAGTTACGGACTCGACATGGCCGATCGCCTACTCGAGGCACGCATCCGGGTGCTCAACAGTATCCGCGTTCGGCCTAAGTCCCGTACGTCCGATCGGCCCGAAAACTAGTGACCGACCCCTACGCCCTTCGGGTGTCTACTCGCCAGTAAGACTGCTAACGGGTGACGCGATCGGAAACATGCCACGTGGAGGCGGCGAAGACGAGGACTACCCAGGAGGACGGTCACATGGGCAGACACCGACGCAGCAGCGTCGCTCGTGCAGTCGCAATCGCATCAACTACGGTAGCAGCCATCGTGCTGGCGATCGATTTCACCGACCCAATACCGCGTTGGAATGTGCCCGCCGTCTGCCTAATCGTCATCGCCGCCGCGACGTGGCTGGCCTGGTTAATCATCCACACCCACGAGATCGCCGACGCAACCGCCCTAGCGAACCAGGAGGTCCGCCAGCAGCACGCGGAGCAGCGCCTCCGCGGCCTCCGATCAAACGCCGACAGCGACCACTAGACGCCGGCCAGCGGCCCCAGGACCCCGGGCCGCTGGCCGGCAACTCGCTCCAGTCTGAGGGACAGATCGAATGGCCAGGCCCCCGCTCCCCATCGGCACCGCCGGCAACATCACCTACGTCCAAATTGGCCCGAAACGGTGGGAAGCACGCTGCCGATTCCGGGTCCGCAGCGGCGCGATCAAACACGTCCGCCGCGCCGGCACAACCCGCGCCGCCGCCGAACGCGCCATCAAGAAAGCCCTCGCGACGCTCACCGACGAAGTCACCAGCGGCACGATCACCTCCCGCAGCCGGTTCGCGTTCGTGTGCGACCGGTGGCACGAGGAGGTCGAGCGCGCCTCCCGGCTCGGCGACACTTCGCCCGCCACCGCCCGTGTCTACCGGGGCGCGCTGAACAACTGGATCATCCCGGCGATGGGGGAGCTACTCACCAGCGACGCCGAGATCAGCGCCGGCACCTGCGACACCATGATCAAACGGGCGCACGACAAGCGGAGCGCCGACACCGCCAAGACGGTGCGCAGCGTGTTGTCGTCGGTGTGCGACTTCGCCGTGCGCCACGGCGCGCTGACCCACAACCCGGTCCGGTCGGTCGCGCGGATCCCCCGCGGCGAGGCCAAGGAGGTGCGGGCGCTGGACGCCGAGCAGCGCCGCGACCTGTACCTCAAGCTTCAGGCGTTCGCCGCGACCAAGGCCCACGACGAACTCGGTCGGTCGATGGCCAAGCGGGTCGACGTGTGGACCGACCTGCCCGACCAGTACGAGGGGATGCTGGCCACCGGGATCCGGATCGGCGAACTGCTCGCCCTCTCCGGTGACGAGGTCGATCCGGCCGAGCGGATCGTGCGGATCGACTGGCACATCATCCGCGTCACCGGGCAGGGCCTCGTGCGCCGACGGCTGCGGAAGGGCAACGCCGCTGGCTTGGTGCTGCGGGTGCCGGCGTGGTCGGTGCCGATGTGGCGCCGCCGGAAGCTGGCGAGCGGCGGGGGAGCGCTGTGGCCGGCCTGGGATGGCGGCTGGCTGGATCCGTCGAACGCGGGGAAGCGGCTGCGGCAGGGGTTCGACGAGACGGGCTATTCGTGGGTCACGTCGCACGTGTTCCGCAAGACCGTGGCCCATGTGATCGACGGCGCCGGGGGGAGCGTGTCGGACGTGGCCAACCAGCTCGGCAACACGAAGGCGGTTGCGGAGAAGCACTACATCCCGAAGCGCATCGCGAACGAGGCGACCGCGGCGATGCTCGAGGGCATGTTGGATGAGGCCGAAGAGTCATGATCAAAGACGCGAAAACGCCTCGGAAACCACGGGTAATGAGCGTCACCGGATGACATTGGCAAGACGGTGGTAGCCTGCTCCATAGCAGTTCAAGGGCATTACATGGCATCGGACGACACTGAGGGGAATCATGGACCTCAACCCGAAGGGTTGTTGGTTCGAGTCCAACTGGAGGAGCTCAGAGCCCTGCCAGGGCCTCGTATCAAGATCCAAGACGCGAAAACGCCGCGCTAACGAACCAGACACGCGGGCACGCCTGGCCAACGACGTCCGACTCCTCGTGCTCGCCGGCATCGTCTTCACGTGGCTCACCTGCCTCGCGCTCCTGTCGGCCCTCGCTGAGACCCAGGCCGGCCCGGTCCTGTACCGGCTCACCGTCCTCCTGCCGGCGGTGCTGGTCGTGCTCATCGCCGCTGGTGTGCTGCACCGGCCTGATCGGCGATCGTTCTCGGTTACTGTGTGCATCCAATCCCGGAAGTGGCCACGCAAGTGAGTCGGCCGCAGGCAAGTGGAAATCCACTTATTGCGTCACTTGCCCCATTCACTCGGTCTGACCTGCGGAAACGGCCCAGAAGTGAGTCAAGTGAGCGGAGTGAGTCACTCGTCCTTCTGGGCCGTTTTCGCTACTCGCTGGCCTCCCGTTCGGCGATCGCGGCCCGAACCCGAGCCACACGCACCGTGAGGTAACCGTCCTTCAGCCGCACCGGCACGTCCAGGTCGTCGAGCAGCGCGGCCAGCCCCTCGGCGGTTAGATCGGCGTACTGCGGATCACCCCGTGCCAGGTTCCGCAGCCTCGCCGCGACGTCGCTGGCCTTGACGTCGCCACCGCGGAGCACGGTCTCCACGTCGGCCAGCACGTCGCGGGGCGCCTCGATCGCAGCCGGCGCGTGACCTTCCCGTAGCTGCATCGCGCGGGCCGTGACCCGTGCCGCGTCGGCCGGACCCACGTAGCAGCTCCGCAGCAAACCCGGCTTGCCCATGAAACCCCTGGTCATCAGCGTGCCGCAGTCGTTGAGCGCGTCGTCCGTCTTCGGGTCCAGTCCTACCGCGCTGATCCCGGCCTTGTAGCTCCCGGTGTTCAGCACGGCGTCGTTGCTGGTCTGGTCACCGATCGCGCCGCACGCCTTGTGGGTGAACACGGTCATCAGCTTGCGGGGGAGGCTGTTCCCGGTCGGCTCGGGGGTCAGCAAGATCAGCGTGATGGCGTATTTGCGGCCCGCGTTGACCAACTGCACCGCGACATCGGTCGCGATCTCACCGCGCGACAGGCCCTTCTTGCTGACCTTGTCGACCTTGTCGTGGTCGGCGAAAACCCGCTGGCACTCGTCGATGATCACGATCCGGGGCCGCAACCGGGGGTCTCGCCGGGCCATGGCCCGCGTGATCGACCGGGCCCCCTCTTTGTTGATCGTCTTGTCCTGTAGCGCCCGACCCCGATACTCGATCGAGTCGTACAGTTCCTGCATGCAGGCCACAGCCGCATCGGGCACGTCGTCACCGGTGCCGGTCTCCAGCGTCCGCAGGCGGGCGCGCATCGGCTCGTAGTCCGCATTCGGGGCGCACACGAACACGTCGATCTCCACCAGCGGGTCCAGCATCGCGCCGAGGACCCCCACGATGACCAGCGTGGACTTACCCGAGCCCATCGCCCCGCCCAGCGCCCAGTTGCACTCGAAGAACCGGCCGTTGACGACGTCCCCGCGCAGGTCGAACCCGACCGGGACCGCCTTCCAGTAGTCGGTCTGGGCGGTCTCCAGTTCGGCGAGCAGCGGCCACTCGGGCACCGCGCCGGACAGCGCGCCAGGGTTGGCCATCCACAGGCCGAGGACAGCCGCCGAAGGCTCTGTGATCCACACTTCCCGCTGGGTGCGGACGAGGTTGTGCGCCAGCGTCGCCTTGCGTGCCACGACCTTCTCGACGTCGCAACCCTGCGGCAGGCGAATCCGGGCCATGTACCCCAGGCCATCGGCGACGACCGGGCCCTCGAAGATCTGTAGCGGCCATTTCGTGGTGCCGAATCCCTGCTTGAACGCTTTGTCCAGCGCCGCGATGCCGAGGTGGGCCAGCGCCGAGAGGATCATGTCCGCGGTCGGCAGGATCTCCCGCCCGTCGACACCCTCGTGGCCGGCCGGCGCCATCCACGTCGGTGCGGCGACCTGCGTACGGCCGGTGCGGTACGCGGCCACCAGCCAGGCCGGCACGGTGCCCCACAGGGCGATGTTGACCGCGATCACGGTCACCGTGGCCGCGAGGTTGATCCCGTCGCCGATCAGACCCCACCAGTCCGACCACCCGACGCCCAGCGGGTGGTAGATGGCGCAGACCCCGCCGACCGCGACCGCAACCACCAGCAGCGAAGCCATGATCAGCGCGGCGGCCTTGAGCAGCGCCCACACGGTCTGCGGGGCGTGGTTCAGTCGCTGCGCCCTCCGCTGCTGGGCGGCTACCAGCCGGTCATGCGTCGCGGCGAGGGCCACCAGGTCGCCGGTCATCCGGGCGGCGTCGATCTCGCGGCGGATCATCGCGTGGCCGGCGCCGTCAGCGATCCGCCGTGCCCACACCGCGTGGCCGGTCCAGATCGCGCCAGCCACGCGGCGCAGGTCAGCCGGGTCGGAGACCGGTGTCACCACCCGCACTGCCCGCGCGACGAGCCTGCCCGCCTGCCCGCGCAGGGAGGTCAGCCGGTCGTATTCGTCCTGGTCGCAGATCACGCCGTCAACGACGTCCTCGACGGCCGTGGTGTCGGTGCGCACCGGCAGGTATCGCACGTTCGCCAGTTCGCCCGCCGGCTCTACGTTCGCGTTATCCGACTCGGTGCTCATTTCGTCTCTCCTGTCCAGTGGGCCCGCTGGGTGCGCACCGTCGCCCGATGCACAGGCGCGCACCCAGCGGGTCAGTGCTGCGCGGCGACAGCGGTGGGGTGGGTGTCCAGGTGCAGCACGTCGGGGTTCACGCCCTGCGCCAGTCGCGCTTGGCCCACGCCGTAGGCGAGGGCGACCAGGACGACGGTGAGCAGTACCTTCGCCGGCGTTGACAGTCTCTTCATGATCTTGTTATTCATCCTTTTCGCTGGTTGGGCTTGCTGGCGGGGCGTTCAGGCGCGCTGGGCGGATACGGCGGGCGCCAGGGCGATGATGTGGTGGTCGTATTGCACCTGCACGCCGAACCCGACCGCCAGGAGCAGCGCGAGGCCGCCGCCGCCGATGCGCAGCACCCAAGCCAGCCGGCGGTTCGTGGGAGTAGGAGTGATCATCGTTGTTGACCTTTCGTTGTGGTCCGTATGGACGGTTTGCGTACTGGAGGGGGCATTTAGGTGCCGACCGCGCGGTAACCGGCTGCGCGAGCCCGGACCTCGCGCACGTACCAGTCGGCGTGGTTGTAGGTCCAGATCGCGCCGTAGGGGTTGGTGGAGTAGCCGTTGTCGCACAGCAAGTGCGCAGCAGCGGGGATCGCCGCGTCCGGGCTGTAGATGTCTGGGCCGACGTCTCGGTGCCGGGCACGGACCGACGCGAACGTGCTGGTCAGGAACTGCATCGGGCCTTCCGCGCCAGCGAAGTTCGCACCCGAAGCCACACCGGGGAGGGGTGATTGGCCGTGGTTGGTCTCGACCGCGCCGATGCCCGCCAGGATCGCCCAGTCCAGCCGCGGGCACATCGTTCCGGCCGCCCGGTAATCGGCGAGGTAGCGCGCGGGAATCCCGGCCACCGAGGTGGGCCCCTGTGCGCCCGTCAAGGCGGCGCTGATCCCGCCGTGAGGACGGACTGTGGCGCCGATCAGCGCGACCCCGCCGAGCAGGACGGTGATCTTCCACAGGCAGCCGTGCCAAGTCATGGGCGACACCTGGCGCCAGTGGTCGCCAGCCTGGCGCCGACTGGCGCCAGGACCTTCGCCAGCGCTGTCGTCAGGACCGCCAGCGGCCCGGCCTTGGCAGTCGCGGCGGCGTCGATGTCCCCAGACGGGTGCGCCGCGGAGTCCAGGCTGGCGACCCGCTGGCGCCAGGTGTCCGCCATCGGAGTGAATGACCGCGCGGTCACGTCCGCGCCATGGTCATTTTCGACCATGATGGGTGTGCCTCCTTGCGAGGTGGTTCGCTGGGCGGCGGCCTGGTTTCGAGGCCTGTGTGCCGCCGCCCAGCGGCTGGTGGGTCGATCAGGAACTGGCGGGCCTGCTGGCGCCAGCGATACCGCGCTGGTCGTCGGCGACCAGGTGGAACAGGGCCGCACCCATGCCGAGCAGCGCGACAGGCAGGCACGCGACAGCGACCGTGACGCCCAGTGGTGCACCCGTCGCGGGTCGGGCCAGCACGTGGTAGGCGACCTGCCCGGAACACCCGACCAGCAGTGCTGCGCAGCTCGACCAGGCGGCGAACCGCCGGGTGCGTTCGGTCCGGGTCCGGCTGGACAGCCACACCCGGAGGCCGATGACCGCGTAGACCTCCATGCCGGCCGGCAGCGTGACCGCCAGGTTCACCGTGAAGTGGTCCGCGATGCCGGGGAGTAGCGCTACCGGCCCGAACCCGGCTAGGGCGCCGAGCCCGACCCAGCCGCCCCACACCGCCACGAAAGCGGGCAGCGCCAGCAGTGCCAGCCAGCCGCGGTGAATCGGTGGGCTGGCGATCGGCTCGCCAGCGCTGGCGACAGCGGCAGGTTCGGGATTGGCGACCACTGGTGACATCTCAGCGACTGGCGGCGGCTCTGGCGCCAGGTCCCGCTCGATGGTCTCCAGAGCCTTGCGTACCCGGTAGTCGGTGGCGCCAGTGAGCTGCACGAGGGCGGGGCGGCCAGGGCGGGGCTGGCGATCGCTGTCGGCCCTGGCGAACTCCTGGCGGATTTGATCGACGACTGGCGCCAGGGTGCTCACGTGGCGTCGCCAGTGGTGACACTACGATCCATGCGGGTCGCCTCCTGGGGCGATCAAGTCCCCCGGTTGGTGTTGGTAGCACCGCCGGGGGGCGTCCAAATAACTAGCGCTGTCGCCAGCTGCCGACAGCCTGGCGCCAGCAGTCTAACCCGTGGCGACAGCGGAACGCCCCCGGCTTCCTTTGCGGATGCCGGGGGCGTTCGATCGGTGCTACTGGCTGACGTGGCCAGCCTTCACTGCGGCTACGAGTGCCGCGATATCCACGCTCAGGACAGGTCCAGTCGGGTTCTTGCTGTCCCTCACCGCACCGTGCGCTGCTAGCTCCACGCAGTTAGACTGCGAGCCCGAGCGTGTGGACTTACGCCAGGTCGCGTGTTCCATCACTCTCACTTCCAATCGCTTCGGCTGCGCAGCACCTTCTGCCGCTGAATCTCCGCGCTACCTGCTGATCCGGTTGCCCTTCACCGCAGCCACGAGAGCAGCGGCATTGATCCGAAGGGTCGGGCCGTTTACGTTCTTGCTGTCCCGAACCTGATCGAGCGTGTGCACGAGCTCCACGCAGGTGTCGTTGCTGCTGGACCGGCTGGACTTGCGCCAGCGGGCCGTCTGAATTGGTACTGTCATCATGTCTCCGGCTCCATTCCGTTGACGAGCTCCGCGATGACCCTGGCCGTGTCCGCCGGGGTCATCGCCACGTTGTGGATCTTCTCGACCGCGGCTTGGAAGCCGTGGACGTCTTCGTTCTCCCAGATGAACGCGCTGGCCTGATAGTGCTCCACATGCACGATCGGCGGCGCGGTGGGGAATTCGAGCAGGATGAACGGCCCGGTCAGCATCGGGTTGTAGCCCGACGCCGTGCTCGATACCAACTGGATCGTGACATTGGGCAGTTCGGCCATGCGCAGCAGGTGTCGCAGTTGGTCCGCCATGACATGCGGTGACGCGACCGGCCGAATCAGCGCCTCCGAGTCGATCAGCGCGACCAGTTCGGCAGGCTGCCGTGTGCGGGTCAGGACATCGCGGCGCCCGATCCGTAGTGCAATCCGTGTATCGACGTCCCGCTGGTCGGTGAGGGTGGCGCGGGCATAGTCACTGGTCTGCAACAACCCGGGGATCAGCAGTGGTGCGACGTCGGTGATGCTGCGGGCGACCTGCTCGTGCTCGATCAGCTTCGCCAGTTGTGGTCCGATGCTGGGCGCGCCGGACACGAGCTGTCCAGGCCCTTCGGCTTGCCGGCGCAGACCGAGCAGGCGTTCGCGCTCATCGTCGGGAGCTTGCAGCACTTCGAGGATCTTGATCAGGCGCTCTTCGGATAGAAGGCGTTCGCTGCGTTCCCAGTTGCTGACGTTGGCCGCGGACGCTTCGACGCGCCAGGCGAGCGCGCGAGTGGTGAGTTCCGCACGCTCGCGCAGTGCCCGGAGGCCGGCGCCGAGCTCGTGCGCAGCCCCTGCGCCACCCCTGTTCACGGTCATGTGACAAAGCCTACTTGCTGGTCGAGCCGTTTACACGATCCCCCGAATGGGCCATTGCCATACTGTCACGTGACACTCATGCTGTCACGTGACAGATGTGACAGCAGTCCGGAGGTGACCGTGGCCACGTGGAGAGTAGTCCTAGCCGATGGAGTGCTGGTCTTCGAGACCATCCATGGCAGTGACAAGATCACGATGGCTCTCACCTGGGAGGACGTCACTGTCACGGGCTGCGCCGACGCCCTGACCGCGCAGGAGATCCGGGTCAAGCTCGGCGCAGCGATCGGTGTGGCGCAAGGCGAGCTGCAATGACATCCCCCGAGCGCGCGGCGGGTGCGGTGCCCCTCGCCGCCTCCAACCCCGCCGCGCAGCCGGGGGCAGCGACCCAGCACCACGCTGCCCCCGGCCCCCAACCCACGGCGGGAGCGGTAGTCCCCGACCCTGCCGCTCCCGCTGTGACCCACGGCGGCTGGGCAGCCTCGCTGACCTTGGCTAAGTCGCACTACGTGCCAGCCGGACCGATCCTCGACGTGTGGTTTGGGCGGCCGGTCGCGCTGACGCTGGACGGCTGGAACGCGCTGGTCGACAAACTGGGCCTGGAGGACGGCACACGTCTGCCCCGGTGCGTCTCCTGCACTCGCGTACTGGCCCGGATGCTGGCGTCGAGCAGGCAGGCGCAGCAGTGATGGCAGCGACGCAGCACCAGATCGACGCCGACCGTCGCCCGCCGATCGGCCTCGCCATGACCTACAGGGTCGAGGGCGTCGCGCGCACCGGCCGGGTCTGCTACTACGAGCGCGGCACCGGCTCCCGGACCTACCAGGTGTGCGACGACCTCGCGCCGTACGTGTGGTGCACCTTGATGGTCGACGACGCCCGGATCATCAGCCCGCCCGAGTACCGCAAGCCGTGATCCAGGTCCCGCACCCGGTCGGTGTTGTGCTGCTGGTCCTGGACGTGCTCGCCATGGCCCTGTGCGCTGGCGCCGTGATCCGGGAGGCCGAGCCACGAGAACGTGGGCGTCACCGCGCCCGATGACCAGCCGTCGAGCCGAGAGGAATGCACGTCACCAGTGGGCACGAAAAAGCAGGAAGCGCGAGCGGCTCGCATCGCCGACGAGGTCCGGATGTACAGGGACGAGAACCTCACCGTTCGGGAGATAGCGGCCCAGGTCAAGGTCAGTTATGGGACTGTCCACCAGGATCTGGCGCAGGCCGGGGTGGAATTCCGGGGCCCCTGGGGCTTGCGTCACGCGAAGAACGCTGACGAGCCCGAAGAAAGTCCGGGCGTGGCCGCGTTCGTGCCCGGCTTACCTAGCGACCTGCAAACAATCGCTGATGCCAGGATCGAAACGGTGTGCCGGCTGCTGCGCGAGGAGCGCGAGGCGCAGATGACACAGACCGAAGCGGCTCGGCGGCTCGGAATGTGGGCCTCGACGGTGTCGCGTGTGGAGCTGGCCCGGAGGGAGTCATATCCGCTGCCCCTGCTGATCGCCTTCTGTGAAATCCTCGGTCGCAAGTTCAGCGACATCGTCGCGCGTGCCGAGGAACTCGTGCCGTCCGAGCCGGAGGAGCACCATTGCGATGGAGGCTGAGGACAGCGCCGATCGGGCGATCGTTCGGGCGATCGGCGACGAACTCCGACGGGCCCGTGGAAGTGTTGGTTGGACGCGCCCAGAATTGATCAAGCAAATGCAGACACAGATGCCGGTCAATACCTACGCCGGTTACGAGCAGGGAATCCGCCTGTGCTCGATTCCGCGCCTCGTTGAGATCTGCGAGGCGCTGGGGACGAGTGCGCCAGAATTGCTGGACCTCGCACTCCAGCGTCGCGCGTTTGACTCGGTGGAGATGCGCCTGCTACGCCAGATCGACGAACGGCTGGGGCACGTCGAAGCCGCTCTCAACACTGTGGGCAGTGATGGCGCCGCGACCTGAGGATCTCAGCGCGGAGACGATCCTGGCCCGGCTCGCCGATCTGGTGGCGGACGCCGAAAGCCTCACCTACACCGCGCACGAAACAGCCCCGACGAATCGGGCCGCTGTCCTACTGGGAGGAGACATTGTGACGAAGGGCCATGTCGAGGGCCGGTCCGTGTGGCCGGTCAGTCTGACCTACTTGCGCCGCCGGTGGAGGGCCCGCAACTGGACGTGCCGGTGCGGTGCGCGGGTGTTCGCGGAAAGCACCGGGTGTGAGCGGCACGGGTCGGTGCGGTCGCAGGTGTTATCCGGCAAGATCACCCGCGCGGAAGACGCGAGGACCACCACAGACGAGACCTGACCGGGCGCGCCAAAACGGCCCCAGTGCTCAACCGCCGAAGCGGGAGCACGGGGGCCGTCGACCGCTGCTGGGGGACCAGCGGCCGTCTCGGGAACCGGCGGGTCAGACAGCCGGCGGCGGGGGCGGTGCCGGCACGAGCGCGGTCACGGTGCCCACGGTGGTGCCGAGGTTGCCCACGTTCGTCGCCAGGCTCGCGGCTGCGGCCTGGATCGCGGCCACGTCGGCGGCGAGGGCCGAGACGTCCCCGGTGATCGCGGCCTGGAACGAGGTGAGCTGGGCGGTGATGGCGTCGATGTCGGCCTGGGTGGCCATGAGGATCTCCTTGACTTGATCGAATTGGTTGCGGAGCCAGTTGCGGAACACGAGGTCAGTCCGTCGGCCGCAGTG
>Ga0179596_10000128_pt1 | contig 60371 bp, 102 predicted proteins | sample CZODoug1_1_08_16_FD_155494 | JGI IMG/M metagenome (GOLD analysis project Ga0179596, IMG submission 155494) | Vadose zone soil fungal communities from Angelo Coast Range Reserve, California, USA - CZODoug1_1_08_16fungal (Illumina Assembly) | ecosystem: Environmental > Terrestrial > Soil >... | reverse complement strand
GTATCGGGGTCAGCCACGGACACGTCTGCCCAGCCGGCGGAGCGCACGCTGGCCGTCAGCGCGGGCGCCTGCTCGGCCGCCCACTCCTCCGCGTCCACCTCGTACAGCTCAAACGGGCGGGCCTCAGCGAACGCGGGGATCGGCACCAAGGTGGCGGCCGAGATCCGACCCTTGTCCACCTCGATGTCAGGCCGCTTACCCTCCTGGGCCAGCTCGCCCTCCTGGCCAGGCATGGCGTGAAACTCCATCGCGTCCAGATCGACGGATGGCCCGATGACCCGCTGGCTCAGAAGCAGCTTGGCCTCCGCCACGTCTTCGGCCAGCCGGGGAAGCTGCTCTGGGTCCGGGTCGAACAGAGTCCCCTCGGCATACACGCCCAGTCCGTGGTCCCCGTTGCCAATCCGGATCCGGTCCATGGTGCCCACCACCACCGAGGTGGCGTGCCCCTGGGCATCGGTCCGCTGCCACTTCACCGGCTGCGGGAGATCCCGGTGGGTCAGTGCGCCCGGCGTGGTGGAGAACCGCCGGCCGTCGCCGGTGGGCTTCCCGATGGGCGCCAGCAATCCGCGCCAACGGGTCAGCTTGGTGCCCCGTGGGTCCGGTGCGGTGTTCGGCTCGGCCTCGTCGGTCGCGGTCACCGTGGCGAAGTCGTCGTCGGGGCAGTCGGTGCATGGTGTGTCTTGATCCGACATGGATCCTCCTTCGCTCACGAGACGGCGTCCTCAGGGATCTTCGCGCCTGGCAGCGTGCGGTGCGGCGGAGTGCCGGAGACCAGCCGAGCATCCGGCATCACCGCTCGCGCAAGCAGGTACACCCCCAGCTCGTCTCCGGCGCCGGAGGGCACGTAGGTGGGACCGGTCGGAGTGGCGAGCACGCCGGTATGGTCGGCCAGCTCGACGCGAATCCGCGCCTCCACGACCGGATCGGCGGTCCAGGTGGAACCCGACCACGTGACCGATCCGCTCTCGCCCCTGACTTCCCAGCCCATCCTTCAGCCTCCCTGGTGCAGCGTGGCCAGCGTACCCAGGACGAAGTCGTTCAAGGTAGTGTCCCCGAACAGCGTGTCCTGGCCGTAGACCTGCTGAAGTCCCACCTGGAACACCTCCCACGGTCGTTCCGCCGGGTTGGGCTCCTTGAATCGCTCGTACGTCTTCCCGGTATACGCATTCGTGAAATCGTCCGGATAGGCCACCTCGGAGTCGGCATACCCGCCACCGGAAACGTCCCTCAGCTTCGCTTGCTTCTCGACTACGCCCTTCTTGTTGGTGGTCTTGCTGCGGACGTAGGCAAACTCCAGGGCCTTGAGGCCGGGAATCATGTCCTCCATGCGATGACCCATCTCATGGACTGTGATCTCCTGAACAGCGGTCTGGAATCCGCCGGTGTACCCGGTTGGCTTTCCCTTCTCCGTGTTCATGGCCAAAGTGGTTGCTCCCGAAGTGAACCCGGCGTCAACGTGATAGGCGCGGTCGGACGATATGATGTCGAGCGGACGAGTGTCTGAGGTGACTATCCAGTCCTTCGGGAAGTGCTGCTCACCCACCGCGAGCTGTTCGCGCCAATCGGCCCGCGCAACCTGCTTGTCGCCGACGATCCGGGACGGCAGTTCGTGAGCCTCCGGAGCCCGTGCCTTGGTGTGAGAAGCACCCCCCATGGCGCGCACCTGTGACAGCGCATCCAGAGTCATCTCACGCTGGCGGCGACGAATCTCATAGGTAACCCGCCGCCTCTCAAGCCACGCCATGTCCCGCTCTGTATATGTCTTACCAACCAATGACGTGTTTTCGTGGGTTGCGTACTCGGCGCGTAGCCTCGTCAGCTCGGGGTCCTTGGCCACCGCATCCGCGAGATCCACTCCGAGCATGCGCCCAGCGGACTGTACGCGCTCGTGGTGTGCCTTCAGCGCGGCTGGCGGAACAACGATGTCGTTGCCATCCCGTGGGAACGTGTATTCGTACTCCACGGGAAGCCTGTTCAGCAGGTTGTCGGCGTTGGTGGAGCTGTTCTCCCTGCGCAACAGCTCCGGGTCAGCCTGCCAGCGCTTTGCCTGATCCAGCTCGTCAAGCTTGGACTGCCGCACCTGCTCGCTGTTCTTCATGAACTGCTCATGCATATGAGTCCAGGACGACAGCGTGTCGTTCCACTGCTTGGTGCCGGGCTTGTAGTTGCGACTCTTCGCCCATTCCACGCCCTTGGCTTTCGCTTCGGCCACACGTTGTTTGCCTTGCTCCAGGAGTGCGTCCTGCTTGTCGAGATCCTGTTGTAGCTGACCGACTCTGTAGTCGATCATGCGTTCGAACTTGCCGGGCTTTGGCTTGCGCCACATGGAGGCCCACTCGTCCTGGGTCTTCGGGAGCGAGGCCGAGACCTCCTTGACGTGTGCGATAGTCTCGGGCCGCAACTTGACCAGTGGAGCCTTCCCGGCAGCCTTCGACCTGGCCTTCGGCACCTTCGGCACCGTAGCCACCTTCTCTCGCCGCACCCGGACCTGCTCCAGGCGCGTCTCCTCGATCCGGCGATGAATCTCCGGTGCCACCTGCTTCAGAGTGTGCTTCCAGCCCTTGCACGGCCCGGGATGCAAGGGGTTGCGGCAGAACGTATCCACGTCACACCAAACATGCACGGCGGCGACGAGGCCATACACCAACGCCTCCGTGTCGAGCGCAACCGCGTACAACGCCGGCTCCTGGGCGGTCGCCATGAACTTCGCACCCGGAACAGTCCGGGCCGGCTGAGGTGCGGCAGTCGCTCGACCCAGGAGCTTCCGATAGGTCGGGTCATTGAACGCGTCCCCGTCGGCAGCGTCCGCGAACGTCGGATCGTTGATCGGATCAGTGACCGGGTCAGGTGACCGCGAGTCCGGTTTCGTCATGGCACGACCCTCACTCGCACGGTGGTCACATCGCCGTCGACAACCTCGACCACCTGGTATTTGGTACCGGGAGCAAGGATCATCTCTTTTTGCTGTCGCCAGATGGCGATGTCCCCAACGTAGGCCGCCGGAGTGCCGGCCGGTGCGTCGATCTCCATGACCACGGAACGCTGAGCGGCCACCGCCTTGTCCAACTGTCCACGGCGCACGATCGTCGTGGACAGGAACCCGCGATCCTGGAGAGTGTGTCCGACCAATCCCCTCAGATCGTCGGCGTTCTCGACCCCGAATGCCTCGAACCCGACCCGCCGCAACAGCGGCACTCCCTCGGGAAGTGGACGCATGGCGGCATCAGCATGGCGGATCGTGTCTTGCACACTTGCGCCGCCGAACCCCTTTTCTGGAATGTCCTCCACGCGCAAGCTACCGCGCAGAACTCCATTGATGTCAGCGAAGTCCGTCGATGAGTACCGCGTCAGCGCGGCGAGTTCGTCAGGCGTCCACGTCTTCCCGCCAAGCATCTCTTTCTGCATCGCGGTAGCACGTGCGGCACTGATCGGTTTCGGCGGCTTCCAGGGAGCGACTGACGGTCTCGCCTTCTCGGGACTTGGTGCAACTCGTGGTGCTCTCTTTACGGGAGCCGCCTTCTTGACCGCCTCGACCACGGGGACAACCGGAGTCGGCTCAACTTTCGCGACACGTGCCGGGCGCCGGCTCTGCCGCGCCTCCTCCATCTGACGGTGCAGTTCGGGAGCCACCTGCTTCAGAGTGTGCTTCCAGCCCTTGCAGGGTCCAGGGTGCAGTGGATTGCGGCAGAACGCACCGATGTCACACCAGAGATGCGCGCCGGCCAGGAGGCCATATGCCAGCGCCTCCATGTCAGCCGCTACCGCGTACAGCGCGGGCTCTCCGCTAGCCACCACGGGCTTCGTCTTCTGGGCGGCATGGGCCTTCTGCTGGAGCGCGGTGAGCTGGTTCATCAGCTTCTGTCTCGCGGTCTGGTGGGTACTGGCCGTCGCCTTGGTCGCCTTGGTCGCGGCGGCGGCCCGCTGGCGAGCCACGGCCGCCGCGTACCGCGTCTGGGCATTGGCGTTCTGGGCCACCGCGCGGTCATGCGCGGCGTGAGCCTGCTTGTTCAGCATGGCGGCGTGGTTGAGGGCCTGCTGATGCTGATGCAGGGCGTGCCCGTAGTCCAGAACTGCCCCGTGAGCCTGCCTCCAGTTGGAGCCGCCGAGCTGCTGGGCCAACCGCTGAGCGTGAAGCTGGGCCTGCTGGTAGCTGACGGTCCGGGCCTGCTGGGCGGCGGCCTGCTGGGGAGTCAGGTCGGTTGGCGCGTTCGGTACCGTCACGGTCTTGGGTAGCGCGATGGGCTTTGGGGGAGTGACCACGGCGGTCTGGGCCTGCTGGCCACCGTGCTTCGTGCCCTTGCAGACGCCAGGTTTGTGAGTGGCCACGCAGAACTCAGCGCAGCCGGCGTGTGGATCCGGCTCGTACGGATCGAGGTCAGCGCTGGACGGAGCGGACCAGCCTGCCGCGTACAGATCCACCTGGAGATCTGTCATGACGACTTCCTCATGTGCCGATCAGCCAGGCTGGGCCTCTCCCCTGGCCGGAGCAGCACCAGCGAGCAGCGACACTGAACGCACTCCTGCGGGGGCAGCTCGGGCGAGCCGGGGTACATGCCGGCGAACCCGCCGACGATGAACGGCTCGCCGAGCGGCACGCGCTGGCCGGTACCGGAGGTCTCGATGTCGGCCGCCTGGTGAGTAGGCCGGGTCTTGTTGTCGTGGGTGGACAGCCAGCCCTTCTCCCACTCGCCGCCGAGCTGGCCGGCCAACGACTGCATGCCGGCGAAGGTGCCCGCGTTGTACGCGGCGATGGTCTCGGTACGGGCAACGACCATGCCCCGGTTGGCCCAGGTCTCGACGCCCTCGTTGCCCAGCACCTTGTCGACAGCCAGGGCCAACTCTTCCACGGGCATCCCCTGAGCGGTCGCGTCCGCGATCTTCTGGCGGATCAAGTGGTAGACGGAGTCGGGGGTGTTGGCCATACGGTTGCGCGCTGTCGTCAGGTACTGCTCTACATGGAAGTTAGCGTTGGGCTCGAAGCCGGCCTCCGCCTCGAAAGCGCGCTCGAAGATCTCGCGAACCTGGATATCCACAACGTTGTCCACACCTGTGGAGAACGTTGGCACCGTCGCGGCCAGGGCGCTCGGGTCCACCCGGCTGCCCTGCACCACCCGAGACCGCACCCGGGTCAGCCAGCTACCCAGCACGGCGGCGTACGCGGTGTGCAGCGCCCGCTCGGCCCGCACCACCGCCGCGAGGTGTCGCCACCGCAGTGGCAACCACGGATCCGGAGCACCAGCGGCCAGCGCCGCCACGGCCAGCGCGGTGCCGCCCCCCGGAGCGCCCTGAGGTGGCGGCTGCTGTGGCGGCTGGGTCATCCGACACCGACCGCCGGGCGCAGGGCGCCTGAGCGTTGGAGGGCGTACTCCAGGTATCCGGACTCGTGGGGCAGGCCGCGCATCAGCAGCTCCGCGCAGTAGCCACCGAGCAGCTCCTGAAGGTCGTCCGGGTGCACGCCGAAGTGTCGGGCCAGCGCGGGGATGTGCGTCCAGGCGCCGGCCATCAGCTCGGCCGCGTGGTCGTGGTCGCGGGCGCGCACCTGCGTGTGGATCTCCGCCTTGGCGAAGAGACCGAGTCGGCCCCGGTTCTGTCGGTCCAGGAGCCGACCGCCGGCCAGCTCCAGTGCCCGCAGTACCGCCTGTTCTGAGCCGGCGAGCAGCGCGGCGTACTGCTGACCGTCCTGAGCTGGGCTCTGCTGTTTGGTGGGCATGGTCGGCAGCGCATTGGGCTGGCCGGCCCCCTGAGCGGGAAGCAGCTCCTGGCCCGGCGGCATGCCAGCCTCAGGTGGGGGCTGCTGGCCGGGGCTGCCGGGAACTTGGATGCCCGCCGGCATCCCGAGGAGATCGGCGATGACGGGGTCGCCGATGAGCTGGGGCTGGAGCTTGACGAGCTGGAGCGCGATCCAGCGCTGAGCCTGCTTGTTGTTCGGCTTGTCTGAGTCGTCCCAGGCGCCCGCCTTGCGCAAGGAATCGTCGCTGAGCTGGCCCAGGTTCCACAGCTCGATCGCGTCTGCCTGGCGGTTGGGTCGGACCACCAGTTCGGACGTGTCGTACCACAGCGTGTACTCGTCCGGGTCGATCCCGAGCGACTTCAGGGCTGGCTTCAGGTACGCCTGGTTCAGCGAGTCGCACACCCGGGCCAGAGCCGGCTCGATGAACAGCTTGATCGAAGACTCCTCGATCTGCCAGCCGGCCCAGTGGTTCGAGTCACCCTGGCCGAGGAGGTCTTCCGGTGCAATCTCCAGCCCCATGGCAAGTCGCCGGATGGCCTGGTCGAGCTTCTTCTCCAGCTCGGCCGTCAGCGGCGTGTCGAACTTGACGTGGGCGAAGGAGTTCGCCACGTCCGACCAGCGCCCATCAACGCCAGTCGGCACGGTGGCGATGATCGGCACCAGGCCAGCAGCCGTCCCCGCGCCGGTAAGCTGACGGCGGGCCACCTCCACAATGGTGTCAGCCAGCGCCTGCTCCGGGGTCTGGCCTTCCTTGTGCGGGAAGTCGATGCCCTCACGCAACAGCAGGAGGCCAGCGGAGATCAGCCGGCTGTCGATCTGCGAGAAGGTGAGCATGGTCAGCCGCTCGATCTCCCGCAGGATCGGCAGTACCGCCCGGGTCGGGGAGTCGGCCACGTCGTACAGCCGAGGGTGCGGTGTCCAGCACCGCATCAGCAGATCCTGGCCCTTGACGAGCTGCTTCCAGCCGCCCCCGATGGTCATCGGGCGCTTTACCTGGATGCCGCCCGACTCCTTCTTCAACTCCTTGACCGAGACCACGTACCAGGTGTCACCGTCGCTCTTATTGGCTCCCTCCGCGACGATGTACCCCTCACCGGCGATGTAGAGCTGGATGCCGATGATGCGCATCCCCTCGGCCTTGGCCGTCACGCCGCCGAAGATGGTCTCGGAGAGAATCTGGACCTGCGGGTCGGTGGCTTCCTTGCCGGGCTTGCCGGTGGCCTTGTCGACCCGGGCAACGTAGATCCGACAGCGGGACAGCGCGGCGGCGTGACGGTTGGCCACGAAGCGCAGCTCGCCGTTGATATCGTAATGTCGCCAAGCTTCCTGTTGCCACTCTTCATCACGAATACGCAGGTTGACCGTTTTAACCGGCTCCAGCGGAATCTGCGCCGCCGCCGCGACCAGCGACCCCTGCTCCCGCACGGCCAGTCCGGCGGCCCGACCCATTGGCGACACGGCCGGCGGCACGATCACGCTCTTGCGACGGAACGCTGCCACCCGCTACTCCCCCCGGGCCAGTAAGCCGGTTGTCTGGCTGAATGCGAGCGCGAGCGCCGGCACCCAGAGCCAGGGACTGCGGCCGGCCTGCCAGACCATCGGGGCCGCCACCGCGCCGGCCCACACGGAGAGACACCAGGGGCAGCGCACGAGGGTGATCGTGAGCGGCTCCGGGAGTTCCTCGGGCACCAGCGTTTCCGCCGGCATGCGCCGGAGGTGCCGCTGCCACAGCCGGGAGATCAGCCGTTCACGCGGCCCTTGGGTGATCCGATCGGTGGTGATCACTCGAACCACCCGGGCAACGGCCAGCGCGTACACGGCCAGGTAGATCATGGGTGGCATGGTGAGAGCGTACCGGCGACGTGCCGACCACGGGACGGCCGTCCATATGAGATTGAGACCGGCCTCTGTCGAAGCCGGTCTCAATCTCCACGCCACGCCGCACCGTGCCCTGCCATGCCTAGCCACACCGGGCCATACCTCTTGCCTTACTGGCCAGCCTCCAGCTTGCGGAGACGCTCCTCATGATCGGCAACCTTGACCATGGTCTCGTCCATGGCCTGAGCCAGCGCCAGCAGCACCCCCCGGGTACGCAGTGTCAGACCGCGCTCCTCAGAGGTCAACTGGTCCAGGTCGGTAGCCTGGACCACGGATACAGCGTTGCCCAGTTGCTTGCGCGATCTGCGTTTGTACTGCATGGCCTGCCGCTCCATCTCGGAGGCGGCGAGCATCCGGTACCCCACGCCCCGGATGCTGTCGATAGAGGTCTGCCGGCTGGACCACAGCTCAGCCTTCGCTCGCTGAACTGCCCGGTACATCCGGGCGTTATCCTCAGTACCCAGCAGGTCACGCAGATGGACATGGGTAACGACATCGCCCGATCGCATCTGGTTCAGTCGGTCAAACACCACACGCCAGTCCGCTCGCCCATCTTCCCGGCTGGACCGGAACAGGCCAGTCACGGTTCGGCAACCTCCGTCTTTACCTCGAATCGCCCCATGCCAATCCGACGAGCGTCGCCCAGGCCGATCGCCTTACCGGCCATCGTGCAGGCCCATTCGAAGTCGTCGGGATTCAACACATCCTCCAGCAGCAACAGGTCTGCCGTGGTAGACCAGCAGGGGAAGGCCGGCCGGGTGCGCTGCACCCGATTCTTGTTGACACCCACCATGCGTCGATCCCAGTAGCCATCAGCCCACAGTCCATCCACATCTCGTGGACCCTGCTTACCGTTCGGCGCCTTGGCATACTGGAGAAGCAGCGCCGTCGTGATGGGAAAGACCGCCTGAGAGATCTTGGTACCCAAACGCCGGAGCGTACCCGCCGCGACCAGGGTGCGCACCAGGTTGTGAGCCGGCACGTATGGCCCATCATTCGCCTGGCTGTAGTAGAGACCACCCTCGAACTCCAGCCGCGACTTCATCTGAAGATCCTGATCGGTCATGTTCTTGCCCTTGTCGGTGATCGCGGCAATCTTCCGAGTCCATTCATTGGACGGATCCGCCAACCGATCGTTGTGCATGAGCAGTGGCATCGTACCGAGTAGCTGCACCTTTATCTGCACGATCTTGGTCCTCTCTCGATGGTTTCCCCTGCCCTACCACGCCGAGCCTTGCCCAACCACGCCGAGCCGTGCCATGCCTGGCCCAGCCTCTCTGCCGAGACTCTACATTATACCGGCGAGTCTCGGCGAATCTCGGCGGAGACTCACCCGTACGGTCCCGGCATCGCGCCGGAGCCAGCCAGCGGGGACAGGTCGCCACGGGTAAGGCCGCCGCCGTCCGGCACCGTGATGGTCCCGGCCATGGCCTCCCGGCCGGCCAGGTGGAGCAGTGCGTATACCAGGGCGTCGATACGGTCCGGTGACTCCGAGGTCTCCTCCGGAACCCACGAGATCATCTGAGTCTCCAGGTCGGCCAGCCCCTTGCGGACGTGGTGCACCCGGTGCTGCTCGTACCGCATGGCCACCGGCTCCGCCCGGACCCGCTTCTTCACCTTGGCGTCGATCGACCGCATTGGCGGGTTGCCCCCCGGCGGGAAGACGCCCTCACGCTGGAGTTCTCGGTATGCCTGGAACAGCACGTCTGACAGCCACTTCTGGCCCATGTTCTTCTCGTAGAGCAGCACGGTTGCGCCGTAGGTGTCGTACATCTCCCAGACGCGCCGTGCCGCCTCGCGGCCGGCCACCTGCTTGGACCAGTCACCCAGGACGTAGTCGTGACCGTCCGCTCCCCGGCCAGCGGCGATCATGCCACTCTCGTCCTTGGTTCCGGAGCCGGCGGGGTCGAGCCCGACCACGATGTTGATCAGCCGACAGGGAATGGTGTCAACCTTGTACGGCTCGATGTCGTCCAGGCGCCACAGTGCGCCCTCGATCTCCTCGATCAGCTCGCCGAGCAGCTCCTGCCGACCGAGCCGGGTTCCGTGGTACCGGCGGTGCAGCTCGGCAAGCATGCGGGCGGACAGGTTACCGGCGTTGTCGTAGGTGGATCCCGAGGTGACGCACACGGAGCTGTCGGTACGCCTGATCCACTCCACGAGCTGAAGCACGAGCTTCGGGGTGGTGGTGACGCAGGCGCGCGGGTGGTCGCCGGGAATGTTGGCCCGCAGACCGGGCATGATGCCCTCGGCCCAGGAGCCGTCCGGCTTGCGCCATTTGGCGAACTCGTCCAGCCACGCCGACGCGGCGTTGTATCCACGGCCCACGTCTTCGTCGTCAGCCCCCTCAATGTAGATCTTGGTGCCGGTCTCCAGGATCTCGATCGAGGGCTTGGGGGTCTTCAGCATCCGCCACTTACCGCCGTCGCTCGGCTTCTTCGACTCGTCGCCGATCTTCCGGTGGAGCACCCGCCGCACGCCGGCCGGTCCGTACACGCAGTGGCGCATCGCGTCGGTGAGCGTCTCGGCGATCAGCAGGTGCTCAGTGGGGAAGCCCGAGGTGTCGGCCGGGTATCGGATGGCCCGGTCGACCAGCCACTCAGAGCCGGTGCGGGTCTTGCCGAAACCTCGTCCGGAGCGGATCAGCCAGACGAACCAGTCACCGGGCGGGGTGCGCTGCTCGGGTCGCGCGGTCCACCACCACTCGCCCAGCCGCATGTCTCGGATGACCCAGTCGGGCTGTGCGGCCACGAACTGCTCCCGCACGGCCGGCGACAACGCGGCCAACTCTTCCAGCGGCGAGCGGGACATAGCCCGAGCGTACCGGCCGACGTGGCGCGAGGATCAGCGTCGTCAACGGCCAGACCACGATCAGCATCGTGACCATGAAGGCCGGTACTGCCTGGTCGGCCGCCGAGCGCAGGTGCCCGTACAGGTGGAAGGCCGCCAGGGTTCCCCGGGTGCCGCCAACGGACAGCATGGCCAGTGACGCGGCGAGCCCGAGCGTGCCCACCAGCCCGAGCAGGCGCAGTCCTACCTGGGTCACTCGGTCCACCTGGAGCTGTGTCATGAGGCAAAGGTAGGGCCGCACCCGACGAGTTGTCAAGTACGGCCCTACAAATTCGAACACAAGTTCGACACGACTAGTGCACGTTGAGTGACAGCACTCCCGCCGCCACGGCCGCCAGCACGAGCACGAAGATCAGCACGCCCTTCGGCAACGACTGCCAGACTCTCACCACACCCCACCCCACCAGCAGGAAGGCCAGGGTCAGGCCGATATGGGCCGGTGTGATCCAGCCGGAGACTCCGTCGGTAGGCACCGACACCTTCGCCAACACGTCCATGGTCTCTACTCCCTCAACTCCAGTCGGGCCAGACGTGCTCTGACGCCACCACCGTGATCTCCGCGAGCGCCTGACGACGAGCTTTCGCGTTCGACTCCGCCGACACCTGACAGACCTCCAGGATCTGTCGAAGCACCCCGCGTAGCTCCCGAACCTCCTCGACTCTCAACTGAAGAGTCGCCAGAACCGCCTTCAGGTTCGCTCCGGCGGCGTCTCGCTGCTCGATCAGCGCCAGTACGCCGCCGAGCCCGTGCGGGTACGCAATGCCGGCCCGCTCCAGCTCGATATCGATAGCCCTGGCCTTGCGGACATCGTCCGCCGCCTTGGCCCAGACCTCCGGATCGGACTCCGCCAGGCCGAGCAGCGTAGCGAACAGCACGGTCAGGTGGGTGGCCTGAGCCAGCCCTACCGGCTCGTCTTCCTCCATCACTTCCCCCGGTTCAGGTAGGCCCGAACAGTGCCGGGCTCGCTGGTGCCGGGACGGTCCGCGATGGCGACCTGCTGTCGGTCGATGTAGATCATCACCGTGATGTTCACACCAGCCGGGACGGACGCCTGGATGGAGTACTCCCAGCCGGCGTGATACCAGTCGCCCGGCTTCGGGCTGAGCCACGTCGAACCGCCGCCGATGTTCGCCTGGTTCACCACATAGTGAACCTTGTTCGCGATGTACTCGATACGCTCCGGCGTGACCCCAGACCAACTGGCTCCGAAGGTGACGCGGTGCACGCCGGGCGAGACGCTCGGCGTGCCGTGGCTCGGCTGGCCCTGGCCAGACGGCTTCCACACCGTGGAGGCCAGGAGCATTACGACACCGACCGCTGCAACCAGGGCAACCATTCCGCCGGCCCTGGACTTCATCGCGGTACTCACGGCACCCTCGCCGCGCACTCGGTGAGGCCCGGAACGCTGCTCTCATTGAACGGCTTGTCCGACACCGGGTCGCCGGCCACGACATCGCCGTCCATGCTGACCTCGCACCAGGTGCGTCCGGATCCGCCCTCGAAGGAGCTGACCGAGACCACGTATCGGTAGCCCTTGATGTACTGAGGCTGGTAGTGCCACTGCCACGGGCCGGCCGGCTGCCGAACCACCTTCACCTGGCGTTCACCTGGAGCGGTGTAGTGGATGGTCGGCGGAGTCGCGTCGCCCCAGCCAGCGGACAGCAGGACGATGTGCTCGCCGTGCTTGCTGGTCGAGTCGGTGCCGGGCCGCATGAGAACGACCCCCACCCCGACCAGAGCCAAGGCGGCGAGCACCGCGACAGACTTGCCGCGTAGTGAGGTGCTGGTTCCCTGGGTCATCTACGCCACCGCCAGGGCGGCGACGATGACGCCCATGCTCACGAAGAACACCAGCCAGCCGAACCCGCGCCAGTGCCGGCGCGTAGTGGGGTCCATTGATTCGATCCAATCAGAACTAGAAAATGATCACGAGCAGTACGAACACTGCGATTCCGAGCGCTATCCACTTCCGATGCGCGCGCGGAATTCTGCCCCATCGCAGGTCCACCCGCCCCCGATGGTTCGGGCAGTGGTAGCGCAGGTGGTGCTGGTGTGCGCGGTAACGACGCCAGGCCCGAGTGCTCATCGCACAATGAGCCAGACGATGAACGCAACGAACGTCAGGACCGCGACGAGCATCACCGCAGAGGCCCAGGGATTGCTGTCCCGAACCTGATTGAGCGCGGCGTCTACGGCGAACTTCAGCCGCGTCTCCTCTGGTAGATCGGCCAGCTCCCGATGTGTCTCGTGGGCCGCCGACTGGGCCAGCTTCCGCCTCTCGTTGTCCATGGCCTATCGACCGGACCAGGCCACGAGCGCCACCAGGAGCGCGACCGCCATGCAAGCGAAGGCCGCCACCAGAGCCGCCAACTCGGACATCTCAGTGTCCAGCCGGCGGGACGACGTTCAGGTGAACCAGGATGTACATGAGCAGGGCCGCGATGGCGACCCCCAGAATGGGCGCGATGAGCCTCTTCATGCTGGGTTTCCTCTCTCCGATCTTGTCAGGTGGTCCTGTACATAGTATCGTGATTACCCGAACGTCGTCAACCAGAAGGGACGTCCGATGCCCCGCCACGGTGGCAGTCACCCGCGACGGCGCAAGCCGAAACCCTATGGCAAGCGCGTCACCGGCGGGCACGGCCCTGAGATCAAGAAGACCGGCGATCGTCTGGCCGCCGATGACCTGGATCCGCTCCGGTGTCGCTGCGGCAAGGACGGCACACCATGTCCAATTCACACCACCTGAGGAGCCAGCATGGGCAATCTTGGATCAGGACTGACGATCATCCTCGCCACCGTCGCCGGTGTGGCCTGCCTGGCGGCTGTCGCCCTGGCTGTCACCGGCGTATTCCTGGGTGCGCGCCGGTGGTGGGACGAGTGACCAGGAGCTACCTGGATCCGGAACCGCTCTCGTACCACGAGCGCCTGAACCTGGCCGCCAACTGGTACGCGTCGACCGACCTGGCCGGCGACGAGGCGGTCGTCATGCTCCTCACCAACCTGACCTCATTCGTTGAGCTGGTGAACGCGGCGGCACGGCTCGGCTGGAACAGAGCCATGGAGGAAGCGACGTACGAGTACGAGCGCCCGCCCGTGGACGAAGACGCGGTGCGCAGCGACGGCTACGGGGCCGCCGTTCAGGATGTCGACCAGACACTCCGAGCCGGCGAACAGGACGTCGATTCCCAGCTCGAACAGATCCGCCAGCTTCGCGCCTGGGTCGCCACACACCTGCCGCAGGACGGCCCCCCGAGACACCTGGAGGCAATCGAGCAGAAGGGGCAGCACGGATGAGCACCGAGGCGGACGTGGCCGCGTCGATCGTGGCGACGTTGCGCGACCACATGGCGGCTCTCGGCCTGACTCAGGTGGAGCTGGCCACCCGCGCCGGCATGGCGCCCACCCTGATATCCGACATTCTGCGGGGACGGTACCGGCTTATCAGTCTTCGGAGCCTGGTGCGACTGGGCGAGGCCATCGGGTGCGATGTGGTGGTGGAGTTTCGTCCGCCCCAGGTTATAAGATCGGCCCCCTGACACTGCGGAACGACGGCAGCGCTGCCCACCAAGGGATTGAGGAACCTCGGTGGGCAGCGCTGTTTTCCCGTGTCGCCCTTACCGTGGACGTTCCCCGAGGGGTCCAGGGCCACGGAACTGGGCTGGCGGTTCGCCGAGCTGCCGCAACACCTCGGCGCCCGCCACCTGAATGCCTCCGGCCATCTCGCGGGCGGTCCGAAGCGCCACACTCAGCTTGGCTTCCAGGGCCTGCTTCAGCACCTCGGCCGCCTCCATGGGCATTTCCCACTGGGTGGTGGTGTGCCCCCAGAGCACCTGGAGCACGCACCAGGGCCTACCGTCCGGCCCGAGCTTGGCTCCGCTGTTCACGGCCAGCGGCATGGGGATGGTGACCCCGGGCTGGGGGTGCTGTCCGTTGACCGGCTGCGTCATGCGTCGTGTCCCTCCTGCTCGCCGGCCTCTGGCGGCAGCGGCCCCAGGTCGAAGCACGGCCCGACGTATCCCTGGGTCGTGAAGGGTGACGGATACTCGGCCGACCGAGTCTCCAGGCGTACGTCCGTGGTGTCCACGTCGAACGTGTAGCCCTCCGGCAGCTCGTAGCCAAGGTCTCTCATGAGCTTGTGGCCGATCTCAGACGCCCGCCTGCTCAGGAACTCCCCCGCACCGCCGGGGTTGTCCCAGCACATTGAGGCAGCCCCCAGGGCTTCGAAGATCAGCGTCGCGGCCTTCCCGGAATCCCCCAGCTCGGCGGAGTCCACCTACTCCGCCGCCTTCGTCTGGGCGGCCTCGACAGAGGCCCGGACGAAACAGTCCTTGGCCTCCAGGAGCTTGCGGAGGCCGGCGGTCAGCTCCGGGCCATCGGGGAGCTGGTGGGCCATCACCTCGGCCAGCTCGGCACAGGATCCGCTGATCTCCTGGAGGTGGTGGGGGAGGTGGCCGTAACTGAACCACTGCATGATCGACTTCACAGCCGGGTGTCGATTCTCGTACCTGGACAGGTCCATTCTCTCTCCTCTTGGTTGGGGCCAGTCGACGTAGGTTCCGTCACCTTCGGGGGACACCTCAACGTACTCGTCACCTTGCCGCGAGCAGCCTTCATCGTGGCCATCGCCGGCACAGACCGGACACACCTTGCACTCCGGACACATGGCGAGTCCACAGAACTCGCACCCGAGATCCGGCCACGTCTCGTCGGCGAAGACGTAGAAGCCGGGGGGCCTGCGGCCTGTCACGTTGGCCTCGGACGGTGGCCAACGTGGAAGCTGTCGCAGTACCGGCACCGGTAGATGACCAGCCGCCAGTACGCGGTGCCGGCGCGGGCAAGCTGGACCACCTGGTCTCTGGCCGCCTTCTTGTCCGGGTGCCGACGCTTGGACTCGCAGCTCCGCTGTCGAGCGCCCTGCTTCACGACACCTCCACCTGGACCTGTGGGTCACCGCACTGGACGATGCCGCCGGCCACGCCGTCCAGCACCGCGAACCGCACCCCGGGATACGTGTTGCCCAGATCCTCGGCCAGCACCTGAGTGAACGGTCGACCATCCGTGTCTGGCCCCAGGTCACGCAATAAGATCAGCACCGAGTCGCCCGGACGCACCTCCAGCACGCCGAGGCGCTCCAGCGCCCGCTGTCGAGCAGAGCGGGTCAGACTGGAGGGCAGGTCCCGCTTGCGTTGCCGGCTGGCCGCGCCCTCCAGCACGCGGGGACTGGTGTTATCGAACCAGATGAAGCCGCCGGCCTCGTCCGATACGGCGTACCACACCTTCTCGCAGTCGGCACAGTAGTGCTCACGCCCCCGCTCCGGAGTGGGCAGGCACTCGCCGATCTTGTGTGGCTCTGACATCACTTCTCCCAACTGCCCCAGATGGAACGGATGCGGTCCGGCACGGAACCATTAAAAAAACTACTCGGTGTGACGGAGACAGTCTCCGCTTTGTGGTCGGCCTCGGTCTCAGCCCGGGGATTGGCGACACTCTCGATCATGGTCGAGAACCTCCGCTCCTGGTCAGAGGTCATTTCGGAACCTCCTCACTATCCGTGTCCGTCGTCGCTCGCTGCCATCCCGGCTGAGACAGTGCCACGATCGCCACGACTTCCTCCATGGCGTAGATCCCGTGAAGCTTGGAGGTTGCACCCTCGGGCGTCTCCCAGGTGATTCTCTCCAGGCGACCGGTGATCCCGTTGCGGCCCGTCTCGAAGTCAGCGCAGTCGAAGACGATCTGAGCACCGCTCTTGAACGTGACGAAGATCAGCATCTCATCCGCTCCTCGATCGCCTCGGGCGAGCCATAGTCGACAGCGACCAGCCGGCCGGCGTACCAACCCCAACTGAACAGCTTGTTCTCCGCCGGCACCCGGTAGTCGTCGTGCTCCACCAGGCGTTCGTACAGGTCGTCCGGCAGGTGATCCTCGGTGCGCTCCGGCTCGCTCGGCCAGACGGAGCGCGCTGTCACCTCATTGCACCGGGGCATGACGACCAACCAGCCACCGGGCAGCGACCATCGGATCGGGCACAGCTCGGGCCATTCGGTCTGCGCGAAGATGCGCTCCGTGCGGTTGGCCAGCAGGCCGGACAGGAACAGGTGCCAGGCTGTCGGCCTGGGCGGCTTGATCGCGTGACGCCGGGTCAGGATGACCAGGCGTGTCGCACCGAGCCGGGTCGTCCAGCTCACGGCGCCTCCAGTTCGCGTGCCACGGCGCTGATCGTGCGCACGTCCCCGGCCATCTGCGTCGCGGCCTCGTACGGGTAGTTGCGCTCCTCCAGCCAGACCGCCATGGCGCCGGCCACGGCCGCGAGCCGGTGCTCCTCCCAATCCAACTCGTCACCGGCGTACCAGCCGCACACGCAGCTATGCATGTTCCGGAAGATGTGCGCCTGCTGTGCTTCCCGCATGACCTTCAGCAGTTCGGCGGGTACGGGGATCGCCGGGTGGGCCGCTGCCGCGACGCGTGCCCGCTTCAGCCAGTCTCGACGGGTGTCAGCACGACTCATGAGGCGCCCCAGAAGAACACCACGGCCAGGATCTCCAGGGTGGAGAGCACTACGGCTATCACCGCGTGGCGAGGGGTCATGGTGGTGCGCTCCTTTCCCACGGTTGCGACAACCAGGAGGCCACAGCTGGCGAACCAGCAGATGAGCACACCTCTCACGATCAGGCCGATCATCGGAAGTACCTCCCGCACTCGCGGCACCAGAGGAGTTTGCTCCGGCCCAGATCCACCAGCATCGACTAAACCCACGTCTCACCGGTATGCCGGTTGTGATGCATGCAGCGCCGCCGCTCCAGCCAGCGGCGAACCATCCAGACGCTCACCAGTCCACCTCCTGCGGCGGGAACCAGCGGGTCACGGTGACCAACACGGCCTCCAGGCTGCCGGCGCAGGTCCGCCGGTGCTCGGGCGCCGGACCGGTGAAGCGGCAGCGAGCGCAGTACCAGGAGCGCGCCTGGAGTACCGGGCTGTTCACCCACGCCTCCGCGAACTGGACTTCCCGGCGCAGCGTCAGCGCGGCGCGAACATCGGGGTCGAGGTCATCGCCGAACCGGAGGCCGCCACGTTGAATGCTGATCGTTGGCAAATGCGCAAGGGGATCGCTGGCCTGCCTGGATCCCTGTGGAGGTGGCGGAACGTCGCGCTCCGGCCGCTCCGCGCTGGACAGCACCTCGCTGGTCACGGGTTCATCCCTTCCGGGTCGCTGATGCCGTACTCCTGCGCAGGGTCGAACACTCCCAGGGGGTCCTCACGGGCCTGGTCCAGCAGCCACATGCGGACAACCTCACGCGCATCCCGGCTGTCCGCGTCGAACGTGGTGCCGGGCGTGTAGTCGCTCAGGGCCTTGAGCACACGGACCAGCACGCCGCGTCCGTCCTGCTCCTGGAGGGCGTTCAGGTCGGCGAGCAGGCTGTGCATTCTCTGGAGTCGGTCCCGGATCGGCAGGCGCTCGGGTCCACCCGGCGCTGCTCGGGTCGCGCGGTCCACCACCGAACCGGCAGATTCGTACCGCTCGTTGTGCTGGGGCTTGCCGCAGACGTGCTCGACCGCCGCGTACCTTGCGGCGGACACGTCGGCGTAGCCGGTGCCCCCGTACTGGCAGCCTGAATGCCAGTAGCCGAACGGCAGAGCATCTGACCCGGTGCGTTCCGTGATCCAGATATTCTCGCTGGCGCCAGCGCTCACGGTCGCCACGTGCCTGATCATGGGGATCATGGGGTCTCCCAGGTGGGTGGGGCCGGCTTGTCCTCTGCGGCTTCGGTGCCGGTGAGCTGGGCAAGGGTGGTGTCGGCCTGGATCAGCTCGCCTTCCACGACGCGTTGCTGGTCGGCGACGGCCTGGAGCTGAGCGAGTACGGTCAGGCGCGCCTTGTCCGCTTCCGAGCCGTGGAGATGAATTTCCAATGTGGGGACATTGGTGGTGATTCGTCCCTGTACGGCGGCCAGCCGGTCCATGATCTTCAGGGCCAGCTCAGCGGAGCGCACGTCCGGGAGGAGCTGCTGGCCGGGCTCGCCATCCTCGCCGGGGGCCAGGTAGTTGCCGGTGGCCATGGGCAGGTGTGCCCGCAGGAGCGTCAGCAGGCGATCCTCATACAGGGCCTTGGCCTGCTCAACAGTGGGACCTTCCTGCTCGGCGCGGCGGATCAGCGCGCGCTCGATGATCCGGTACGTCTGGCTGTTGGACCGGTCGATGGACTTGGCGATGTCCAGCATGAGCCAGCCTTCGACGTACAGCTCCAGGGCGCGGCGCTCTCGCTCCTCGGCCGCCTTGTGGCGCGCGATCTGGCGGGCCTTCCTCTGGCCGTCCGGGTGCCAGGTGGTGGGGTCGTCGCCGGAGAACCGCCGGTGTCCCTTCGCCGGGCCGGAAAGGATGAGACCGGAGTCGTTGCGCAGGTCTATCGCACCGGTCACTTCCGCCACCTCCACTTGTTCAGAGCACTAATCAGCAGGGACGCGCCGACGACCAGGACGACGCAGAGGATGAACCACGCAGCGGCTTCGGTCCGACTCATGGCTACCTGACCTTGAGCATGGTGAAGATGTCACCGACCAGTACGGCGACAGCGGCCAGCAGGACGGCCAGCACCACGAAGACCAGCAGCCAGACTCCCCGCCCTCTCATGTCGTCCTCCCGGTCACGATCTCCAGCCGGGCGCCGGAGCGGTACGTCTCGGCCAGGGCCGGTGCCACACGGTCGCCGACCGTCTCGGCGGTCCCAGGCAGAAGGATGTGGGCCAGGAACTCCTGCTCGATGGTGGAGATCCCGGCGTCCACCGCCTCCAGCTTGGCCTTAATCACCAGGGACAGAGCGGCCCAGCGCTGACGCACGGCGGTCTCGTAAGCCTCCCGCTGCGCATCCGTGCCGCCCCGGCGTGGCCGGCCCGTGGCCGTCCGGGCGAAGCGCGGATCATCCACGCTGGGCAGCGGCACACGGTAGAGGATCCGCCGGCCAGCAACGGCGAACCCGACCCGCGCTTCGGTTTCTGTCCAGCCGTACTGGAACTCGGTAGCCTCGTACCGGCGCAGGGTGTTCTCAATCTCGTCGCGCCGCCGACCGATGGGCACGGTGGTGGCCTTGGCGTAGGTGCCCGTCATGGCGACCAGGCCAGAAAGGCGAGAATGGCCAGCAGGAGGAGCGCCGCGATGACCCCCACCAGAGGGATCGTGATCCTGATCTTCTTCACGTCAGCTCCAGGTTCTCCAGGTGGCGGGGAACCGACTCCCAGTCCACGAAGCGAACCGCCCGGTCGTCCAGGTAGGCCAGCGCCGGCAGCTTGCGGTTGGTGACCAGGATCAGGTCCCGGGCCTCCCAGAAGTTCGGCCACGGGGACCGGTCGCTGACCGCCGGCAGGCCCCACTCAATCAGCTTGAGGGCGACATCTTCGGGCTCGCGGGAGGTGAGCACGAACACGGCGTACTGCTCCTGGAGCTGGCGGACGCCGTCGAGCGCACCCTCCATGGGCACGTCATAGATCGAGCCGTCCCGCCACCCCTGGCTGTATCGGTGAAGAACGCCGTCAAAGTCGACCGCGATGGTCTGGGTCATCTCTCTCCTTCCTGGTGGTCACTGTTGCCGGGGGCTCATGGTCCGTCGAACCAGCGCGTCCACCCGCTCCCGGCGGTACCGGGTGTGCCCCCCGAGGGTGCGGAACCAGGTCTCACCTTCGGGACCGAACTTCCCGACCCGGGTCCAGCGGATGACGGTCTTCGGGTTGACACGAAAGATCGCGGCCACCTCCCACGGGAGGTAGATCTGCTCCACGGCGTGCTGCTCGACTCTCATGGTCACTCCTTGCCAACCTTGATCATCTTGCCCTCGCCGACCAGCCTGTTAGTCCGATTCTCCATGAGCTGCGCCACGGTCAGCAGACCCCGCCGCAGAGCGTCGCCGAGCCGGCGCTGCTCCAGATAGTCCGCGTCCGGGAACCAGTTGCTCATGGCCCGTTCCAGATGGCGTGGGTCGGCCTCAGCCGCCTTCTCCACCGCCTGGGTGGCCAGCTCGCAGACCACCCAGGCCACCTGGAGCGGGTCTGGCATCACGGCGTGGCCATCGGGTGTCGCTCCCGGGTGTCCTGGAGCGTGCGGGCCTCGTACGTACAGCGCTCGTACGCGCTGGCCCCGTCGGCTACGACGACCGAGCCGCCGTAGCTGGCGCCGGCCATGCCACCGGGCTCGATCCGGATCTCCCGGTTGGCCCCGTTCTCCAGTTGCTGGCGAACCAGCTCCTCCACGCCCTCCGCGATGTGCGCGGCCTCAGGCTTGACCCGGTCGGTCTCGTCGTAGTCGATGACCCCGGACCGCAGCCGGCCCCAGGACCAGTCGCCGAATCGCACCGAAAATCTCATCACGAGGTGATCTCCTTCATCCAGAACTCGCCGATCCGGCGACCGCCGGCATACACGTACCCGCTGCCCTCGTGTGGCTCGCCGACCGTCCAGCGCAACCACGCCACGGAAACCTGGACCTGGCGACCGAGAAGCAGGCCCGAAGACCTGAGGTACTTCAAGATCTCCGCCTCCAGCAAGCCAGGCTCCTCGCTCGGAACCTCCAGCAGGACGGAGGCGACCTGATCGTGCTTGCCCAGCCGGCCGAACTCGACCCTGAATCTCATGACCAACACCGCCGCGACTCGGGGTCGTGAACCTCGTCCCAGTGCGGGGAGTGATCGGAGCCGCCCTGCGTGCACGTCAGGTCCGCCCCGTACCGCGCACCGCACGTCAGCGTGCTGTCGTCCAGGGCCGCGTCCGTCCAGGACCCGGAACGCCAGGCCGCGTTGCCCCACCTCAGCCAGCCGAACCAACCGACGGCGAGATTCACCACCGACAGGAGGATGGCGCACCAGACGTACCGCAGGTCCGCGTGCCAGATGCCGCCGAAGAGGAGGAGCAGCGCCAGGAAGTTGCCAATCACCGACCACAGCCGCGCGAACGCCACCGCCAGCTCCAGCGAATTGTCATTGAACCGACGGACCGTCACGACTGCTCCACCTGAATCTCTCCTCTCCTGAAGCCCTGCCGGAGCCGAGATCGCGCAGCTCGAAAGCCCTTGATCTCAGCACTGCGCCGGCCCCGGCAGGGTGGAACACAGCTCGGGACCGGGGCTTCACTCCCGGCAGGGCGCCCGAGCCGTGCGACGCCAGGGCTCGAACCTGGCAGAGGCTTGCACCTCAGGAGTCCCGCCCGGAGTTTCACCGTGGCTGCACTCCGCCGCTCCTCGATCTTCCGGGTGAGCCCGCCGCCGGCATGACAACGAAGAAACTCCCGGTAGTGCTTCTCGTGCACCATTCGCCACGTTCCAAGGTTGATGTCCAGGCTGCCCTCGCAAGCAGTGGACGAGCGTCCAGTACGTGAAACCCTCTCGCTCCCGTGCGCGGGTGAGGTTCGACCCTCAGCGCCCCCCGCCTGGTAAACCAGGCTGCGCTCCGCGCTCCCCGGGGACTGGGCTTTCACCCCGGCTCCAACCTCGGCCCCAGCGCTCGCGTAGCGCCGGCTGGTGGTCGGCAGCTCGCCTTCCGGGTGTGCTGCGCTTAGCGCTGCGTGCCGGTCGGCGTACCGCCTGCTCCTTTCGGGCACGACCACCTGGAGCCGTGGTGTGTCTGGTACCGCCGAACTTCAGCAGCTCGGATGCGCCCTGACTCGCCGTTCCTTGCGAGCTGGTTGTTACCCTACCGTCCCGATGTCTTGATCGCAACTCGTTGACCCGAGATGTCGCGTTCCAGATGAGGCTATCTGCGGCGCGCGCTCTGGTGCTCCACCGTGGCACGCATGGCCTCTACGCGGCGCCGGATCTCCTGGTCCTTACTCTTCATCGTGCTGCCGTGCCGGTAGCACCAGAAGGTGGGCAGCTTCGGTCCCTGCGGGCCGACCCGTTTCATGGTGGCCGGCGCTGGCCGAGGGGCCGCCGCGATGCCCTGCTCGTGCACAACCTCGATGCAGATGTCACAGGGTCGGTGAACGCCCCGGTGCGGGGTCCAGGTGGCCACGCCGCCGAAGATCTGCCGGCGTGGCCACCGCAAGTCGGCGTCGACCGGCGATGGGACCCAGGGTTGCTCCCCGGGCAGCGGTGCCACCTGGCCGGTCACTGCCCTATCCAACCTGTGATCCGGTACGTCTGGAGAGCAGCCCGGTGATCCAGCTCCTCCATCAGCTCCTCCAGCCAGTCGGGCCGGCCGTAGATGAAGAACTCCTCTGAGACCCAAGCCCCCTGCGCTCCGGACTTGAGGATCCGGGGGCCGCTCACGAGAGGCGAAATCAGCGTGCCGTGGCTGAACTGGACCGCGAGCGTCGTGGGCAGGTACAAGATACGGCCGTACCTGGCCCGTGGCGGGATGCCCGTCAGCAGGACTTCGAACTGGACGATCACGTTCAGCTTGCTTTCGATCTTGTGCTTCATGATCACTACACCGACCACCCGCGCGCTACCGCGTTGTACCGCTGGTACAGGTGCTCGCGGAGGAGCATGAACCAGGGCTCTCCCGCGAGCGGCCCCTCAATATCGTGGAGGTAGAGCACCTCCTGGATGTCACTGCCGTGCGGACCCGACTTGACCATCCGTGGACCACTCATGGTGGGGTATCCCAGCTCGCCGTCCTGGATCACCACGGTAAGCAGGTTCGGCTGGTACCTGGTACGGCCGTACTTTTCGCGCGGCTCCATGCCGGCCAGCTTGACCCGGAATGTGATCTTGAGGTTTACCTGGGCACTCTCGATGTCGTACTGCACAGTCATGGTCTCTCCTCCAGATGGGCCGGTGCCCCCGCGCTTCCTACGTACGCGGGGGCACCGGCGGCTTTCAGACTCCTGCGAACTGCCGAGCTACGCGCAGGATGGCCCGCTTGGGACCCTCCACAACCTTGTCTCCGTCCATCGAGCGCCAGAAGCGGTAACCGTCCGGGTCCATGGTCTTGACCTGGACTTTGGTGCCCCAGTCGACATACTCGCCGACGGCCTGGACGGCGCCCCACGTGGTATTGCGGATGTTGTCCTGGGTCTCGGCCTGAGCGAACAGGTGGAGCAACTTCGCCCGCTTCTCGTCCCAGGCATCCAGGGTGCGCTTCGCGGTGACGCCTTCGGCGGGACCGAACTCCTGAGCGATGATCTGCTCGAAAGTGCGCACGTTCATCGGCGTGTCCAGCAAAGCATCCGCGACGCGCCCCCACTCCTCGGTGTACTGGTAGGTCAGTTTCAGCGCCTCGCGGGCCTGCTGGATGGCCAGGCTGGCGTTCCTGGTGTGCTTGATACTCCAACGGCTGATCGCCTTGCCGAGGTTGTATCGGCAGGTGTTCTGACACACGGTGCGCAACGGAGTAACGGCCACCGTCAGCGGCCGGCTGCCGTCGTGGCTGGTGTGCACCAGGAGCCACAGCTCCACGGCGTCCCGGCCGTAGACCATGATGCCCTTCGGCAGCTTCCAGGACATGAACGCCTGGCGGCCGTCGAACAGGACGCCGCAAGTGGCCGCGTTGGGGGAGGCCACGTCTACCAGGGCATCGCCGAAGGTCAGGAAGCTGTCCCGGTTGGTGAACACCTGGTACGCAGGACTGGCGGTACCGAGGATCTGGTGGGCGCCGGTGACGGGGTGAACACGCATGACCTTGCGGGTGCGATCGTCGGTGATGATCTCGATCGGGTTGCCGGCGGGATCCCGGCGAACGGCCGCGCTCTCTTCCAGATAGACGGGGTAGTCGGCGCCGGCCGCCACCAGCAACTCCTCCGCGCTGGCGGGCCGGTCGAAGACCGTGCCCAGCTTGTGCCAGGCCGGCGCCCGGACGGAAGCGAAGCCGCCCACGGACTGGTCGATGCCGTCTGCCATGGCTCGCTCGCCGGTGTCGACAGCGGCGCCCCAGTTCTCCACGGTCGGGTCACTGGCCGGGTTGTAGCTCTCGAATGCCGTTCCGGTCCACTGGTCGGTCATGGTCGGTCCTTTCTCTTCCCGATGGTGCCTGTCAGGTAGGACTGTACACAGCTCTACCTGGAACAGTCAAGCACGGAGCGCCGCGTCTTCGGCCGCCAGGAGCGTCCACAGCTCACGAAAGTTCCAGCTCACCGTCTCAGTGGTGGCTGGCCGATACGCGTTGACGGGCTCCAGGAAGCCGGCCCGCAATCGGATCATCGCCACCTCGATGGACGGCAGGGCCTTGACCTTGGTTGCGTCGAAGTCCGGCGCGAAGCGCCTCAGCGCGTCGCTGATGTTGGTCAGCGCCGTCTCGTACGCCGCGCCGACGAGCGCTTCGTAGCGAGCCAGGCCGGGCATCTCAGGCCGGACCGGCAGCGAGGGGAGGAACGGCGTCAGGCTGGCTCGTGATGGACCCTGTCGGATCTCGGCCAACGCGGCGACCGCCTCGGTTCCGACACGAGCACGGCGGCCCTGGATCAGCCGACCGAGCAGCGGCCACGGCGCGATGAGAGCAGTCAGAGCGATTACGACAAGCAGGAAAGTTCGGATCAATTCCACGTACTTCTCCTGTCCCTTGGGTCTCGTCTGGAGTCCCCACCGTACGGGGAGCGAAGGGCGGGCGGTCAAGGTTCGACACCAGCGTTCGGGCGCCCGGACCGCGAAGTCCGGGCGCCCACTGAGTCAGCCGGTGACCAACTTCTGCATGTCCTCCGATACACCAATGACCATCTTGTTCATCTCGCGTTCCCGGACCGTCAGGTTCCAGGCTTTGATCAGGCCCAGCAGTTGACGTTCGCGCTTGTCGACCGCGCGATGGCCGCGCTGGTTGCTGATCCAGTCCCGCAACGCCAGCACGGGATCACCCTTGGCCATCATTTCGCCGGTGCGGACGCCCTGGATGAACCGGGCCAGCGGATCTAGCCCGCCGTTGAGCCGGCGCTCCAGCGGCCACGCCCTGTCCGCCAGGTAGTACCAGGTGGTGGCCGCCGCAAGGTTGCCCCGGATCGGGCTGATCATGGATGACGCCGGCTTGAGCAGGTCCCGCAGACGAGGATGCGCCGCCAGGGTGGCGACCACCTGGGGACTGGAGACGCTCGTGGCGTGCCACTGTCGCCAGTTGGGAGCCCCCAGCGGATCCGCGCACCACTGGTCGTACGCCCAGAAGCACTTGATCGCGCTGGCCAGATGAGTCGCGTTGCCCTCGCCGTGAGTCTGAAGGACGTTGGCGGTCGTTCGCCTGCGGCCCTGGTTCAGGATCATGAACAGCTCCGGATCCACCCCGTAAGTTATCCGAACGGGCACGGTCTCGCCGGTCTGGACGATCGCCCAGCAGCGGTGCATGCCCTCCAGCAGGCCACCGTCAGCGGCGATGACGAAGCCCTCCGGGGATTCTCGCCACTCACCCCGCTCGATCCAGCCACAGATGGTGTTCACCCAGTCCGTGCTGAGATTGCGCTGCTGTACCACGGAGCCGTCCGACAATCGTGACGGCGGACGCTCCAGCAGATCGGCGGCCCTGGACGGATCGATCATCTCGGTTCGGGTGTACATGCCGACTGTCGGAGCGTCCGGCTCGGGCACCTGGAAGGCGGCCCGTGGGGGATGCGCCGGCCGCTTGGTCGCCGTCTGGTACTCCGCCCACGCCTCGTCGTATCCGATACGCCGGATCTCCGCTCGCTGGTTGGCCGCCCCTCGGTTCAGGTCGCCGGTCCGGACGTTGAGCGTCAGGGTCTGTCCGGTCGGCGAGGTGACCACCTTGTGGCCGGCCCGTCCATTGCGAACGGCCCAACCCATTTGGATCATGTTTCCCAGGATGCGGTCGAACTCACTCAGTCGTGCTCCCATTTCCCTCTCCCTCTTGCCAGGTCAGCCGCCAGGTTGGCGACAGGTCGAGCCAGTGATAGCCGCCGTGTTCGTCCAGCTCCCACCATCCGAATCCCTGGACGGTGTAGATCAGGCACGGCACTTCGAAGGGGGTCCGCTGGCCGTGCTCGACGCGCCAGCCCTTCGTCTCGCATTCACGCCAGGTGTCGGCGTGCTCCGTCGCCGCGTGACACTGCCGGCACAGGGCCAGCAGGTTGCGCGGATCGTTGGCGCTCTCGGCCTCTCGCCGCGATACGCCACCCATCCCTCGGGCCTTGCGGTGATGCACCTCTACGTCGCCGTAGGTACCGCAGCCCTCGCAGCGGCCGAAGCAGCGGGCGCGCACGATGTCTTTTGCCAGGTCGAGTCGCATGATGCCTCCCGGGGTATGAGGTTCTTGCCCACCGCTCCGCTCCATGATTGTATGATGGGGAGGTACATGTCAAGGATAACATGACACGGAGGATCACATGGGAGACAACGCGCAATCGGTCGTCACGGCCACCGACCGCGCCGAAGCCCTGCGGGTCCTGCGGGAGGTCATCGGCATCGACACCGAGGCCGCCCCCGACCCGCTGATTGACCTCGCGCAGATCGCCGAGCTGGCCGGCCTGCCGAAGAACACGATCGAGGTCTGGCGCCAGCGCTCACGGCCGAACTACACCGGCAAGGGAAAGCTGCGGGTACCGTTCCCGCAGCCATCTCGGACGGCGTCGAAGGAGGAGACGGGCTTCCTCCCAAAGCCGCGCTGGCGCGCGATCTCCGTCGTGCTGCCCTGGCTGATCGACACCCGCCGGTGGCCGCGCGGCGTGGCCCGTCGGCCTCGAACGGCGGCATAGCGAAGGCCCGGCGCCTCTTCCCTGACACCGGGCCTTCGCTGATCCACCAATTCACAAACCCCGTAGAGGAAGGTATCACAGCCCCATGGCCGTACTGAGAGGCACAATTCCGGCGGACGAGTTCACGATCATCTCCAACGCATGGCTGCGGGATGCTCGGCTGAGCTGGCGCGCGAAAGGGCTCCTGGTCTACATCGCCAGCCACGCCCCGGGGTACCGGCTCACCATGGAGCAGATGATCACCGAGGGGACGGACCAGCGCGACGCCGTTCGGTCCACGCTGAAGGAGTTGGAGACGGCTGGGTATCTGGTGCGGACCCGCATTCATGACAAGATCACCGGCCAGATGGGCAGCTACGACTTCGAGCTGACCGCGCCGAGCGCCCCCCCAGTTCAGACCCAGGACGGGGAGACCCACAGTGGGAAAGGCCGCACTGGCTACGACCAGGGAGAACACGACGTTTCCGCAGGTCACGCCCAGAGCGGGCTACCCACCGCCGGTGAAACCCCTACTAAGAAGATTACTTCTAAGAACACTAGAGAAAACCAAGATCACACAAAGGGCACTCGGCTCCCCGAGGATTTCCAGCCGAACGAAAAGATGCGTGCCTGGTTCGTCGGCGAACAGCTCGGTCAGTACATCGACGGAAGGACGGAGCACGAGAAGTTCGTGAACCACTTCCTGGCCGCGTCCGGCCAGCGGGGAATCAAGCGAGTGTGGTCGCGGGCCTGGATGAACTGGATGCGGGAGGCCGCCGAGCGCTCGCAGGGTCGCGGCCGGTACCAGCGCCCCGGCGCCCCGGCCCGGCGGTCGGCCTACCAGACCTCCACCGAGAAGCACGCCGCCCGCAACCAGCGGGAAGCCGGAGTGTCGAAGATCTTCGACAGGATCGCGGAGGAGGAAGGCACGCCCCGTGACGACTGGGAGGCGGTTCAGGACGTGAGCCGGCGCGCCAATGTCATCTTCGATCAGCTCCAGGTGAACGGCCAAATTGACGTGACTACATGTCAGCCACCGGGGTACACTACTGACCGGAACATCGTAGACGCGGAATGGACAGAAGACCCGAAGCTGGTCAAGGAGGTGACCGCAGGTGCAACGTGATGAGACTCAGCAGATGCTGGCGTTCATCGAGCAGATGACCGCTCGCTCGTTTCCCGACGGTGCGGCCGACGCCTGGTGGACCATGCTCGGCTCCGTCGACTTCCGGGACGGCATGCGCGCGGCTCGGGAGTGGTTCGATCAGCCCGAGCCCCCCAAGCAGACCATCCACCCCGGGTACGTGAAGCGGCGCGCTCACGAGATCGCCGAAGTGCGGAGCCGGCGAGAACGCCAGGCCATCGAGCGCGCCCCGGCCGGCGTACCGCCCAACGGGGAGTGGTTCGCCGCCCGGGAGGCCCTGGCCCGCAAGCTGGGCGATCTGGACCGGCAACGCACCTCGGTCGCGGCGTGAGCACCGTACCGGCGTACTACGCCAAGCTGCGCGCGGCCCTGGCCGGTATCGGGTATCTGACCCCCGGTGCTCCCTTCCGACTGACGACCACAGGCTCCCGGCGAGGATTCGAGCATGGAATCTGGGAGTCCGTGGTCCGTGACATCCTGACCCTGGTTGACTCCCGGCACGGACAACGAGGGGTCCGTCATTCGCACGGCGACGCGATCGGCATGGACCGACTCTGCGGGCGGGTCGGCGCTGAGCTTGGCTTCCAGGTGGTCGACTACTCCGTACGCCCCCGAGATTTCGCCATCTGGGGCGCGGCGGCCCCCCTCCACCGCGACGAGTTCATGATCTCCACTGAGATGCCGGATCTCGTCGTTGCGCTCTTCGCTGTTCTGCCGAGCAATGGCACCGCGCACACGGCCGGCTTCGCGCAGGAGCGCGGGATCCCGGTGGTCCGGGTGACGTATGAGGATCTCCTGGTCCACGTGCCGGTGACCTGGTAGTGTAGGGTTGCACCGTACATAGGCTGGACCAGAGCCTTCCGAGGAGAGTGCCAACCATGGTGAATCGCAAGCCAGACCCCCAGGTCGCCACGGACGAGAAGCTCGACGCGGCCTTCGGCCCGCTGGCCGGAAACCCCGTTCCGAAGATCGTGACAGACAAGCTGGCCGAGCAGCTCAAGCTGCTGGAGGACGAGCACCGCCAGCTACCGACCGCCCGCCGCGCCGAGTCCAGCGGGTACTACGCTGCGCTGGCCACGTTCCAGGCTCAGATCCCCAAGATCACGAAGGAAGCCACGGCCCAGGTCACCGGCGAGACGAAGGACGGCCGGCCAGTTCGGTACACCTACCGGTATGCCGACCTGGCTGACATCACCAGCGAGGCATACCCGCTTCTCGGCGAGCTGGGCCTGGCCTGGTCTTGTCGACCCACTCTCCAGGGCTCCGACTTCGTCCTGACCTACCGACTGCATCACGCCCCAAGCGGCGAGTACGAGGAGGGCTTCTGGCCCCTGCCGGATCCCCGCCGAACCAAGCCGCAGGAGATCGGCTCCGCCATCACCTACGCCAAGCGGTATGCCTTCTGCGCGGTGACCGGCATCGCGCCGGCCGGCGACGACGACGACGCCAAGGCCGCCCAGCAGGCACCGCCGCGAGACGAGTCCTGGGAGCAGGCCCAGCAACGCGAGACAGGCGCCGGCCTTCCGGACATTGAGCGGAAGAAGCTGGCCTCCCTCTCCCTGCGGGACCTGGCGCTCCGCTGGGCGGCCACTCCGAGCGGAATGCGTGGCATTCTGGAACCCCTTCTCGGCGCGGAGTTCGCTCGCCGCATCGACGCCCTGAACGCCTGGCACGAGTACCAGCAGTTGATGGCGGAGATCCGCGAGGTGGGTAACGGGGACCTGGCGAAGTCGAGCGAGCGACTGGCGTGGCCACACGAGGGCGTACGCCCCGCCGATCGGCTTCAGGCCCGACGCAAGGAGCTTCAACCGCCCGCGCCGTCGATCAGCGTCGCGGCTGAGCTGGAGGAGCAGATCGCTGCGGCGAAGACGCCGGAGCGGTTGGATGAGATCGAGGAGCACCTGAAGACCTCACGTCTCACGCCAGAGGAACACGATCACCTCCTGGCCTTCCTGGTGGAGCGCGAGAAGGCACTCCGGGTCTACGCCAACGCCGCACATCCCCAGCCCGCCCCGCCGACCGAAGATGCTCCTGAGCCCGAGCTGGACCCGTGGGCGCAAAGCTCCGTCGAGCCAGCGGATGAGCCGGCCGCGTTCGGCCGGGAGGGCACCTGGTTCTACCGGAAGATCTGGTCGTATGGGGCCGGCACCACGGAGGCTCTGATGGATCTCGATGGGGCATTCGAGCGAGGAGAAGTCGACGCGCAGGAGCGCCTTGGTCTTCAGGCGCTGCTGCGCGAGCGGCCTGAAGACCAGCGTTCGATCAATGGCCTGCTCTGGCGTGCCGAACTGGCGCTGGATGAGCGCGGGCTGGACGTTCTCCGGACCGAGCTGGGGGAGATGCTCCGGGCGCAGGTGCTCACCGCTGACAGCAGCCGACCGATCTACGCGGCCGTGGCCACCCGGCGCACCGCTCTGGGTGGTGGACGGAAATGACGTTCAACCGCGCCGACCTGGCCCGCGTCTACGCCTACGGCAGAGCCCTGAGCGAGGCGGCGAAGGAGCTGCTGGAAGGGGATGCCCGGTACGAGCTGGAGCACAACGAGACAGCTCTGTCCGCGCGGCTGCCCTTCGGTAGCGTCTCGGCCAGCATCCGTCAGGACACACTGGCGGTAACGGACGATCAGGCGTTCCTGGAATGGCTGCGTCTCCTGCACCCCACCGAGGTGGTCGAGGTACTGACGGTGCGCAATCCGGAGTGGCTCCGGGCGCGGCGAGAGGCGCTGTACGCGGAGATCAGGACCGGCGGCCGGGACGTGCCGCCGGGCACGACCATGATCACTGGGGGCGCCCTAAGCCATGTTGCGGTGACGCTCGACGCGAGCGTGCGGAACGCCCTGGCACGCCGGGCACGGGCGGTACTCCAGGGCGGCGACACGCTGCCCGGCGTGGCCGAGCTGTTCGCTCCAGATGAAGGAGAGTCAGATGTCTAAATTCAAGATCGGCGACAGGGTCCAGATGGACGCCGTCCCGTTCGTGGTCGAGGTGCTGGAGATCAAGCCCTGCGACGAGCCCCACTACGACCCGCCACACGGGTACCGACCTGGTGACGGCTGCGACATGGGAGACGGCCAGGTCTTCCGGTTCCGGGACCCGCTGTCCGGCGCGGAGGACTGGATGCACACCATGGACTTCGAGCGGGTCTGACCGTAACGGAGATCCAGTCCGGCCGAAGCGGGGAACCGTGTGGCTGGCCAGTCGACCGATACTGAGGCCGGCCGGCCAGCCACACAATCCTCTACAGAGAGTCGGTTATTCATGGTCACCTGGACGAAGTACGGCGAGACCATCGACGCCGTCCAGTACGACGGGACGAACGCCGCCGACATCATGGCCTACATCGACAGCCTGTACGCGCCCAACACCTGCAACCTGTCCGGCACTACCCTCCTGTCGCCGAACTACAACTACGACATCGGCGACTGGGTGACCCGGAAGTGGAGCGACAATCCGCACTACGGGCGCATCGCGGGCAACCTGTTCACCACGAACCACTTCTACCCGTTCATCGCCTCCGGCGACCTGATCTCCATCGGGATCGGTGTCGTCCCCCTGCTCGGCAGCAACGCGCAGGCCACCGTCGCGGTCACCCTTCAGCCTGGCTTCGCCGACAGCTCGTACCAGGCTGTCGCTCTCGTGCTTGGTGGGGCGCCCCTGATCTCCGCCCTGTCGGTCCTGAGCACCACGGTGACCGGCTCCGGCACGGTAAACGTCGTGGTCAAGAACACCGGTCTCCTCTCGCTGAGCGGAGCTTCCGTCCTGGTCACGGCCCTGCACAACTAGCGTTGACACCCGCGTCAACTCCCTGCTATGTTGTACGGGACCACCTGACAACATGGCAGGGAGAGACACATGAACAACGACCCGTACATGAATGCGTACTACGCCGGCATCGAGCTTGCCCACCTCGGTGAGGCCATCACCGTCGTGGAGTCCTTCGACATCCGCGCCCCGTTCGACGCCTCCCCTCAGCTCGGCACCGACGACCGCGAGCACGCCACTGGCCACGGGTACGACGGCGAGGGCGTCTACGGCTGGAGCTGCCTCTGTGGCGCCGCCGAGACCGACCTGAACGGCGACGACGGCGCGGCCCTGGCCGCCTCCATGCACCTGGCCGAGCTGGAAGTCCTGACGGAGGTTCCGGCGTGACGACCGACGCGTCCTACCTCCTGCCCACTGGGATCTTCCGCGCCTGCGCGGCCGGCGGCGGACACCACCTCGGCCACAACTCGCCCAGCTTCGGCGGCGAGTACCTGTGCCCCAAGCACCAGTGGTCGCTGATGCACGGGTTCAACCCGCAGCCGCGCGGCGTGCCCGGCGGTACCGACACCCGGGTCAGGTTCATCAACGGCGGACCCCACTCGATCCGCTCGACAGTTCTCCAGGGCGAGGGTTACTTCCCGGAGTGGATCGTCCTGCACCGTGACAGCGACACGCTGACGCTACGCCGACTGGGTTTCCCGGACAGCGAGCCGATCGCGGCCAGCGTCCACACCGTCTACCCGGCCAGTCCGGGCGCGGCGTACCGGCATGCAAGCAAGTGCGGCCCGAAGCCTGGAGGTACCTCATTATGAAGCGCATCACGACCCGCCACCAGCTTGTGGAACTGGCGACCGAGCTGAGGGTCCGGCCCGACTGGCACGAGCCCGACGAGCAGGGGGTCAGCGCCCGGGTCTTCGGGCAGGACTTCGACAATGCCATGGCGCCGGCCATGTGGTACGGCACTCGCGGCGACGACGAGCCACACGCAGAGCAGTATGTCGTGCTGTACCGCCAGGGCATCGCCTGGGACGACCAGGCCAGCGCCGAGCCGGAGGCCCTGGCCGCCATCAACCTGGCAACCCTGTTCGCCTGGGCCTGCGAGGAGACGGCCCTCCTCACGCCAGACGGCCAGCGCCGGACCGCCTGGGCCTGCGGCTGCCTCGTCAACGAGGCCGGCGCACACCGCTTCGGCTGTTCCGACCATCCGGAGGGGGTATCAGGACTGTGATCTTCCGTCGTCGTTCACGCACCGTGGCGCCAGCATTGCCGGAGCCACGGTGCACTTTCCACGAGATCCGCACTCCAGTCACGATGGAGGGCCCGCACCAGTACGACCACCTCCCGGCGGCCGAGGCGGCACGCCGGGCCTGGACGCACTACGGGGTTCGCCCGGTGTGGCACCTGCTGGCCCAGGAGACCGTTCGGAACGCGATGCCGGTACTGGCGCGAGCGCTGGACAGGCTGGAAGGGGGAGAAGACCGATGAGTAAGATCGTCTTCCAGCTCCGCTGGAACGATAAGGTTGGCCTGCATGACCTGATCTTCGGAACGAAGGAGCACGCTCAGCGGAGCGCCGTCGAACGGTACAAGTACGAACGGCACATCGCTGATGGTGACGACAGGTTCTTCTACGAATGGACCGACAGCCAGTTGCACGTCAACGGCATGGGCGTCAACTACGCGATCGAGGAAAGGATCGTGCTGTGATGGACCAGAAGCAGAGCGACCTGTACGAAGACCTCGACACACTGGCCGAGATCGTCGGATCAGTCATGGTCGCAGACACATCCGTGTTTATCCGCGTGCTTGAGGCGCTGAGTGACACGCCGTTTACCGACGACTCGGGATTCGCACGACAGACCGTTCGCCGTTGGCTGCGTGACCAGGCCCGGCCCCTGGACCGTGGCATACCTAGCGGTCGGCCCCTGGACCGTGGCATACCTAGCGGCTTGCCCAGCACGCCGAAACGAACGCAATACCGAGATGCCGTTACCGGGGAAACGTGGTTTGAGTGAGTGTCTCCGACAAGTCCCCGGAACCGGAGGAGGAGATCTACGAAGACCTCGACTTCGCCATGCTGGACATCGAGTATGTGGAGCAGCCCAGCTCGCGCTGCTCCACATACTCGAAAAACTGACCCACGACTACGACCCTCTGGCCAACAACGCCACGAAGCGCGCCGTTCGTCGATGGATCCGCGACCAGAAACTGGGTGAAAAGTGATGGGCATCCAGCACATCGCCCCGGTGGTACGCAATGCGCCGGAACTTCGCGCGATGGCCGCCGCACTGCGCCCGCTCACCATCGGACCGTTCCCGATCCAGCCAGACTTTCCGGTTCTGCTTGGCGCGCATGACCTCATCCTGGAGCTGAAGCAGCGCCGAAAGTTCGGATGCCCCGACACGTTCGGAACGTTCGGGACCGCCATGGTGACTCTGTCCCCGCTGGCTCCGGAACTGCCGACACGCTGGCGCATCTCCATAGAGGCCATGGTGGGCTCGGAAGAAATACGGATGGAGGTCATCTCCGCGCTGGACAGCCCAGACATCCTGACGGATATACCTCTACGCGACGTCGTCCTGCGGCTGATCCGACCCCAGCGAGCACCAGCGCCCCGGTAGCAGGGACATGAACGAGCCCCCCGACTGAGCGGACGAAGGGTCGGGGGGCTCGTCTGCGCGCGGCAGGCAGGCGAGCGCGCAGCTACGGAGCCACCACGAGGGCCGGTGGCGGGAGGGGGCCGGACACCGGAGCCTGTACCTGGGTCCGGGTCACAACGGCCAGCAGCACGACGACGAGGGACATCAGCAGGGCTTGCTGGCCGGACGTCCAGTGCACGCCGAGGCCGACCACGAGGGCAACGGTCGCCTTGACGAAGCCGAGGATGGCCGCCACCTGGCCATCGTGCACGATCAGCGCGACGACCACGCCCCACGCGGCAGTCATGGCCGCGATGATCCACGCCTCCAGGGTGGGCTGCCAGTGGAACGCGAAGGCACCCAGGTTCTGGATGATCAGCACTAGCAGCATGAGCAGGAGCGCCGGGTCACGTCCGAGGATCTTCATTCTCTCCCCCTTCAGGTGGAACTCTCCGGACCAGAATCTGACTCCGGATGAGGATGACGATAAGCCACCCGAGCGCCGCCGGAACACCGGTGAACACGACAGTCCGCAGACCCAGCCACCACGGGGTGTCCAGCGTGGAGCCGGTGAGGAGCCGGAGCACCGACAGGTCGAGCACGGCCGCCAGCGAGCCGACGAGGCCCATCACAATGCGCCCGATCGGGCGCAGCCACCAGGGGGAGCTGAGGTGGTACAGCACGCAGAACAGCGTCGCCTCCACGGCGGAGATCACCACCAGGATGTTGCCGAAGGTCACCAGCCAGGACGACGAGATCACCGGGTGCTCCGCAGGGTCCGCTCGATCGCGGCACCCAGGGAGTCCGCGCGCCGGATAACCTCGCGCCCGGTCGAGCGAGCCTCGGCCAGCTTGCGCTGCTGTACCCGGAGTTCTTCCGCCACCGCCGCCTGCTTCTGGACGTAGTCACCGTTCAGGACTGTGCGCCTGGGTTGCCGCAGTAGCCAGCGCCACCACCTCATCCAATCGCGTCCCTCCGGTCGCCAGGGCCGAGCGCTCCAACCAGGCGCTCCACGCTCTGGATGGAGCGCAGCATTTCCCGCATCGTATCCCTGTAGAGATCCGCCCGCTGATCGGCCAACTCGGCGGCCTTCCGGCTGTCCTCCGCCCGCTGGTCGGCCGCCGTTACCGAGCGTTCCGCTCGGTCTAGCGTCTCCCTGACCAGCGAACGAGGTAGCAGCCTGCCCGTGAACAACAGCAGGAACACGACGCCCAGCAGGCCAACCGCGCCCAGTTGTGCCCACGCTGTCCCCCAGATGTCCAACCGACACCGCCTCCCGTGACCGTTGACTCAGGGTAACCATGTCACGGGAAGCGGTGCTATCCAGCCGATCAGAATGTCTGGTCGTTGAGGTGCCGCTGAAGCGACCGGACCACCTGCGAGACCGGCGAGCCGAGCACGCCATCCGACGGCGTGCCGAGGTACCGCTGAAGCGCACGGGTGGTAGCGAAGACCGACCGGCCGTCCTGACGGATGCCCACGCCGTCCACGGACAGGCCAGCGTGGATCTGCTGGTTGAGGTACCGCTGGACCGCCATCACCAGCGACGACTTGCCCGGCGGGTTTGTCCACGGCGCGGTGATCACGCCATCCATCGGAGTGCCCATGCGCCGTTGCCAGACTCTGATCGTGAGCGGCCCGAGCTGACCGTCTTCCGCCAGCTTGCCGGAGTCACCACCACCTGGCGTCGGGTTCGAGATCGGCGCAAAGGCCAGGGGGTCGTAGTTGATCGCAACGTCACTGTCGACGTAGTCCGTGCGCCCGCTGATGTGGACGTGGCCACGGTCGGTGGACGCACGCCGCTCGTGATCGGGCTGCCAGGAGTCGTGCCAGCAGTTTCCGTCCGCGTCAGTCCAGTTGATGTACTTGATCCACTCGGTGCCGTGCACGCCGGCCAGCTTGTCCGCGACGATCCGCCGGCCCAGCTCCCGCCAGTCGTAGCCGGCACCGGGCATGAAGTCCTCAGCCAGCACAGCCGGGTACGGCTGCGACCCCGGCCACGGCGTGTGACTGAACGGCGCGTGATCCTCCGGGGTCGCAATGTTCAGGTGCGTGTCCACCGCGCCGATCACGTACACCGTGACCCCGTGCTTGCGCAGCGTCTCGGCAAGGTCCGCGATCGGCTTCGCCGGATGCCAGGGCGAGCCGTCGCGCACCCACTCGTCGTAGTTCGTGATGGTCATCTGACCTCCCCTTCTGCCCGCAGCGTACCCGGAGTCTGTCAGGGGTTGGTGCACAACATGAAGATCTCCAGAATGCCGGCACTGGAAGTGAGAGGGCCGGCCGGGTTGGTGGCCGTCCAGAAGATTCGAGCGGTGACAATGTCGTTGACCGCCAGCAGCATCGAGCCCCGCACGGACGGACGCTGCGCGCTGGAGTTGATGGCGTACACCTTTTCAGCCAGGCGCTGCGTGCCGTTGACCGCCAGCGTTGCCTCGATCGCGGCCCCCGCAGCCGGGCTGGGAGTGGTTGGAGTCGCCAACGTGACTCCTCCGCGCACGTAGTACAGGCCAGCGGTCTTGCAGGTGATCCGGTCACTGTTCACGCCGAGGTTCACCTGAGCATTGTTGTCATAGACAACCGTGTCGAATCCCGTCAATGTGACCACGGTGTTCTTGGCAATGCTCTGTGTGGCGGTCGCCTGGTAGATCGACGCCCGGGGGCGTCGAAGCGCCGCCGTACGCAGCACATCCTCGGCAGTGTCAGCGGTGTCCATGTCGAAGGCAAGCCGCTCAATGTTCACATCACCTAGCGGATACTCAGCCGGCGAGGGATACCGAAGAAGCTTGTTCGGTGTCTGTGGCATCAGGCACTCCCCAGTCGAAACCCGTAGAAGTAACTACCGGTCGTCACCTGCTTGGTGACAAGAGCCCCGGCGTCATTGTGACCCCAGCTCACTGTGGCGAACGTCGCTCCCGTCGTTCCACGAAACATCACAATCCCGCTAAGATTGATCGAAGAGAAGCCCCCCGTAGTGGTCTCCACTGTCTCGCCCTGGATTGTCCCGGACAGGTCTTGGCTCGCTACCGGATCGAAGTCTACCCATGAGATCGCAGCCCCCATGTAAGTCAACGCCGTTGGAGTGCCGGTAGGAATGTTGACATTGAGGTATACGCCAAGTACCCACCAGGACGGCCCCTCGCCAGCCGGTTGGCTGAACTGCATGAGCGTGTTGTCGTAGGCGCCGGCATTGCTGAAATCGATGGTCTGAAAAGCAAGTTGCTGGTTCGTGTTCGACGCGATCGCACTCAACGCAGTCGTCGTGCGAGCAAGGAAGGAGTGGGACTTGGTGACGCCTACGAATCCGGCATCCCAGGTTGGGTACTCCGCGTCGTTGGCGAGGGCCAGTGCTGCCAGGTCGGCCGGTCCGGCATTCAGGTCTGTTCGCAGCGGGTAGGGGTACCCGCGATTGGGCGTCACAAGACCCATCAGAAATCCCCAATCTGAAAGGCCCACAGGGTAGCGGAGACCGTTGGTGAGAAGATGCCCCAGGACAGAGCGACATGAGCTGAAGCGGCAGTGACCAGAAACGTACTGGTCACACATGCCCCCTGGTTTGGCCAGCCAATCCCTATGTTGGGCAGCGTACCGTTTGCGTCGCGTACGTATGCGAAACAGGCAACTGGGCTCAAGGTCGACAGGAATGCGTTGTTGGCGATCCCCGCACCACCGGCGCCCCATATCACATTGGCACCCGCCATCCACATTCCCGGACCCAGGATGAGTCCGTTGAAAACGGACAGGTCGGTTTGCGTATTCCGGTTCACCTCAACGGTGGTGAAGGTGTTGTCGGTATTGACGGGAATGCTTCCGACGCTGATCTTCACGAAGGAGTTGGCCTGAGCCCGCTTCAGGTCGGTTGTGTAGCCGGCAGCTTTCGCGTCTTCGGCCAGGGCCAGGGCGCCTATCGCTACCGCATATCCACATGGCTGATCAGTGATCGCCTGGAACGGCAACCCCTGCTGAGGAGTGGTCGGCACGTGATCACCCGATCTTTCCGAGAACGGTCCATGAGCTGTTCGCCCGTACCACCAGCACGTTGTCGCCCACCACGGGAGACGGATACGCGGCCACCAGGCGCTTGATCGGTCCAACCCGCCCGGCGTTCACCAGCACCGTTACGCCGGCCCCACTGAACGCCGTGACAACCCCGGTGGTCACCTCAATGTCCTGACCCAGTACGCCGGTGACCTCTCGGGCCAGCGCGCCCATCAGGGGTTCACCGGGGCGTAGCCACGCAGGTGCAGCGTCATCGCGCTGTCCTCCCGCATTGGCAGCTCGAATCCGGTGATCACCTGTTGCGAGGTGATGCCGTCGGCAGTGAACTGGCCCAGGTCACCCAGCTCCAGCGACGCGTCCGGCACGACGATGACCGGGTCCCACGGTACCGACAGCGAGATGGCCGCCTTGAGTGCGGACGTAGCGGCGGCGAGGCACTGCGGCTGCGTCTGCGCCGCCTGGTTCTGGATCTGGGTCGGCTTGCGCCCGAAATTTCCCCGGAAGAACGTCGGCGAGGTCGGGTCGGTGTCACGCACGATCGCGCTGGCCGGCGCGGTGCCGTCCTGTCGAGCCGACACGTACACCACCGAGTTGGCGACGCCGGACCGCGAGACGGTGATCGTCCAGTCGTTGAGTAGGCCAACGGTGGACGCCAGCCCGTACTGATCCCCGCCGTCCAGGAAGAACACAGAGGGGTTTCTACCCGACTTGGTCCATGGCACCAGCCGGCGCACGAAGGAGCCGTCAGCCAGCGGGTACCAGATCATGGAGTCGGCCGCCGCCAGATCGTCCAGGGCTTTGCCGCGATCGGTCGCCCATGTCAGGACCGGCACGTTGCTGTACGCCGGATCCGAGCTGCCGAAGGTCGGGCCAGAGCCTGGTATCACGCCCGGCAGGCTGAGCAGCCGGACGAACTCCTGGTATCCGGTGTTGGTGGTGACGGAGGCCATGGGCGTCTCGAACGCCGCGTCTCCAACGTCGGCACCCAGGTCACTGGCCGTCACTGACACGACGCCGTTCTTCGTCAGCTTCACGGTCTCGATCCGGCCCAGGAATATCGGGAAGTAGACCGGCAGTCCGTTGCCAAGCACGATCCCGCGATAGGCACTGAGGCGGTTGCCGAACGGCGCGAACGGCTTGGTCGAATCGACCTGTCCCGATGCCGTGACCGGGAAGTAGGTACGCGGAACGGTCAGTGTCGCGGTCCGAACAGTCCGATTCTGCAAGGTTGCCCGGATGGAACCGGTACCGAACGGCACGTCCGAGAGGAGCACGTTCCCGAACGGGTCCACCACGTCTAGTCGGCTGTACACGGTGTGTCCAGCGGTGAGTGCCTGCCGGTACACCGGGTCCAGCCCGTTGCCGTTGAGCCCGTTCCAGACCATCAGCCCGCCGCCCCGTCCATCAGCTTCGTCCAGGTGAGCGGGCCGGCCACCCGGAAATTGCTGAAGCTCATCACCACCGGCGGCGCGTTGGTGTTGCCGCCGTTGAGCACCGATGTGAGGCCGACACCGCCGGCCGCCGCGAAAGCCGAGTCGGTGCCGATGGCCTGGTACAGGGTAGGCTCGCGAGTCCCATCCAGCCAGCCCTTCACCTGGAGCGAGGTGCCGCTGATCAGCGCGTCTATCCGCAGTACCGAGTTGGCCACGTAGGTCAGCCCCGCGATCACCACGGCATTGATATCCGTTTCTACGGTTGCCACCCGCTTCAGGATGAACGCGGTAACCGCACCGGCCAGACCGAACCGCAGTCCCAGGGCGTAGTAGTTGTTCGTGTCCACGAAGCGCAGCATGATCGACGCCTCAATGTAGGAGCCGGTGGCCACCACGGGAACCTTCACTGCCACGGTCGCTTCAGTGTTCTGCACACTCACCGAAAGCACCGAACGGCCCCGGTTGGAGGTCGACGGGATGCTCATCAGCCCGAGCCCCGGTGTCACCGAGTAGGTGACGGTGCCACCGCCCGGGTTGGTGTACGCGCCGCCCACGTCTGCGGATCCCCAGGAGCCGGCTCCCACCGTCCGGCCGAACAGGTCCAGGGCGCCCCCGTTGGAGGCGGTCAGAAGCCCCCAACTGGCGAACTGGTTGCACAGGTCTTGGTATCGAGCGCCCAGCACGCCCTGACCCGGACCGGCGGGAGCGTCGACCACCTGGTGCGGCAGCGAGAACGGGCGTGCCTGCATTCTCTGGTCCTGGCCCAGTACGTCGTGTGCTTCATCGCCGAACTCCAGGTACCGATCGGTGACGCCGTACTGGGCCGGCATCTGGAACAGGAGCGGATTGCCGGGGGACAGCAGGGTCTGGAGCGCGTCACGATCGGCGAAGCTGTGCGCCACGAGGCCCAGGGTGGCCTGCTCGCTTCCCCGCTTGCGCGACGTGGGAACGGGTCGGGCCTGGTTGTTCACATCCAGCAGGGAGCTGAACGCCTTGCGCGAGATGCTGCGCAGGCCCAGGAAGCCGATCCCGCGCTGCCCCCCGGACGCCGCACCGCGCAGTACCCCGGAGTAGACGCGCCGGCCAGTGGTCACCGCCTGATTGCCGGCGGGAGCCAGGGGGTCCTTGAGCCAGCCGTAGCCGTTGGTGCGCACCTGGACCGGGCCGGCGGTCGCCGAGCCGGCCTGGACCCCCAACGTGCCGTTGATCAGGTACCCGGTCGCGGCATAGCTCAGCAGCACGTCCAGCGGCATCTCGGTGTCGTAGACGGTGGCGAACCCACTCACCGCACTGGTCAGGATGACGCTGCTGGTGGATGCCAGCGAGAGCAGCCGCACCTCGTCCAGGTAGAACACAATCCCGGTGCCGGGGGACAGCCCGGTGGCGTACTGCACCACCACGGACGCCGTGGCCGTCCCGGGAGGTGCGATCACCGTAATGGTCCCGAATTGCTGTTTGAGGTTCCAGCCGGCCGTCACCGCCGCGACCGCGACCGGCAGCGTCGAGCTGATCAGGGTGTTGCTTGCGTTGTACCAGTTGATTCCCACGCTCGGCGAGACGAGACCGGGGGCGTTGATCCACGCCGTGACCGCGTACGACTGACCGGGGATCGCCGCGTACTTCCCGCTCTCCGCTCCCGGTGCCGCTGTGGCCGCCGTGGTCATCGACATGGACTTCGTGCCCCGGTGCGCCTGCACAGCGGACTGCGCCAGGGTCACGCCGTTCAGCGCGGTCCAGTCGGTGATGTTGGTTTCGAAGTCGCCATTGGAGTTGAGCTGCTGGTACGTCGCCGTGACTGAGCCGGTCGGGCCGGCGGAGCGCACGAACGCCACCGCACCCGTGTCCGGCCGCGTGCGCGCAATCGAGACCGCGTCGGCCAGCACATCCGAAAAGTCGACATCCGATCGCACCCAGGAGCGCTGATCGTCCACGGTTAGGACAATGGTCGACATCAGAACCCCCCGGTCCGCTGGCCGCCGGCCAGGGCCGCCGCTTCCTGGCCCATCTTCAGCTCCACCCGCTGGTCCATCACCCGTAGGATTTCACCGGTGCCCAGGATCGCGGTGACGTTGACGTTCACCGCCGGGGCGCCGACAGAGAGGAGCTGGGTCAGGCCGGACTGATCGGCGAGCTGGCGGGCGCGGACCGGGTCGGTGGTCGGAATGACCACCTCACGACCGGCCTCACCGATCATGGCCAGAGTGGGCGAGTCCACGATCTCCCCTCGGGCGAGTTGCGGGATGTGCGGCAGCCCGATGTGCAGGAAGCCGCCGGCCTTGTCGATCCCGGAGTTGAAGGACCGGATCACGCCGTTGATGCCGTCCTTCAGGCCGCTGAGGATGTCGTGACCGACGTTGGAGAAGAAGCCGGCCAGCCGGCCGGGCAGCCCCCGGGCGAAGTCCAGGATGCGCTGACCGCCGTCTTCGACCGCCTTCTGTGCCCAGTGGAACGCGGTCACGAACGCGTCCCGAAGCAGGCCCGGAATGGAGGAGACGAACCCCCAGATGCGACCTGGCAGCGCGGAGAAGAACTCGCCGAGCCACAGGCCCAGGCTGGTCATGGAGTTGACCACCCAGATCGACACGGTGTTGAACACGCCGACGATGAGATCCGGGAGCGCGACGAGTGCCTGCCAGAGCAACATCGGCACCTTGATCATGAGGGCGAGCCAGAGGCCGATCCCGAAGCCGATCGCGTACGCCACCCCCTGAACCATGTCTTCGAACACGTGGACGACCATCAACGGCAGGCCCAGCAGGAAGCCCAGGATCATGCCCGGGAGCCGCTCGAACCAGCGTCCGATATCGGCGAAGAACCCCGCGATCGCTTTTCCGGCGCCTTCCATCCAGTGCCAGACCGCGACACCAGCCGCCTTGATCGCATCCCAGGCCGCCACCCCCCAGCGGCTGACGGTCTGCCAGTTCAGGACCAGCAGCACGATGACCGCGATGATCGCCTCAATGGCCAACACGAGAGCGCCCAGCGGGTTGGCGTCAGCCGCCGCGTCAAACCAGAGCTGAGCCAGGGTGGCCGCCTGTATCGCGGTACGGTACGCGAACCAGGCCAGAACGGCATCCGCTACCAGCTTCGGGTTCGAGGCCAGGAAGGTGAGGATCGGCGCCAGTGCCACGATGAGCTGGCCAACCACCACGAGCAGCGGCGTGAACGCAATGAGGACCTGAGCCGCCGCCTGGGCCAGCTCGACCAGGAACGGGGTCAGCGCGACCACACTCCGGGAAAGCTGGTCGCCGAGCGTGGAGGCGAGCAGCCCGATCGCCGGAAGCAGCGGGGCCAGGATCTTGCCCAGCGCGGCAAGGACGACGTTCATCAGGTGGAAGACCGCGACAAGCGCGCCCTTCCCGGCCGGCGAGGAGAAGAAGTCGCCCAGCATTCCGAGCAGCTCGCCGAGCATCCCCAGGCCCTGGCCGCCCGTGGCCGCCAGGGCGTTCGTGATCGAGGTGACCAGGTACAGCGCGTTGTGCAGGAGGCCGCCGACCTGCTGAAGGATGACCAGTGCCGTACTGAAGAATGACGCAAGGCCGCCGGTACTGGCCTGATACTGGATGAAGTTGGAGAAGTTGGTCAGCATCTTGGCGAAGCCCTGGCTGAGTGCGGCGACGAACGGGCCGCCCACGGCCGCCAGCGTCAAGAACATCTTGACGAAGTTGCCGAACGCAGGAATCAGCGGAGCCAGCGCGGCATGCGCGCCCAGGAAGATCGACTGAATGTCGGCTCGATGCGTCACGAACGCGCGCAGCACCTGATCACCGATCTTGCCGATGTCCACCGCCACGCCAACCAGCCCGGCACGCATCGTCGGCAGGAGGGTGCGCACCAACATCGTGATGTCGCCCTCAAGCTGGTTGAAGAACACCTGCTGGACGAACTGCTGAAGGTCATGCAGGGCTGGTCGCGCCTTGCTGATCTCCATCACGAAATCCCGGGCGGACGGAGCGAGCCCGGCCAGCGCCGTTTGAAGCTTCGCCGGATCCCCCGAGAACGCCGCCTTGATGGCGTCACCCACGCCGTGGGTGGCCAGCTTCAACGCCACCATGCCAGCGATGCCTGTACTCAGCGCAGCCGGCAGTGCGGCGGCGAGTGCGGTCACGGCGGGCAACAGGTAGGACGCGATCTCGATGGCGAGCGCGATCACCACCGGCAGGAACGCTGCGGCGAGCGCCGGGAAGATCCCCTTGAGCCCCGAGAAGAAAGACCTTCCGGCCTTCTTGCCGGAGTCGTTCATGTTCTTGTCGGTTTCCTTGTCGAACTCTTCCGCGAGGTGATCGGCCGCCTCTTTGCCCCCGCGTTCAGCCGCCTCGTCCAGTCCGTCGAACCGCGCCGTAGCGCCCACCTCACGGAAGGCGGCCTCCAGCTTGGCCCGCAGGTCGGCCGGGAAGGCGGCGAGGTCTGCGCGAACCTCGATATACGCCTTGCCCAGGGCCACCACGACGACAGCGTAACCGGTTGGAGTCCCCGGTGGATCAGCCCTCCGGGGACTCCTCAAACTCGGTCAGATCGGCCATCAGCAGGCGCTCCTCCTCGTCAGCGTCGTACAGCTCATCCGGGTCTACTCCGATCGGTAACCGGCGGATCTCGAAGTCCAGCCGCTGGCGCGCGTCGGCGTCGGCGTTGCGGACGGCGAACGCGTACACCGCGTTGCAGTACGCCGCGATGCTGATCCGCTCAAGGTCGATCCCGTGCCCGACCAGCTCGCCGGACACCACCGCCCAGGCATCTGGGTGCGCCGCGCCACGGATGAGCCGGTCGGCCTCCCACCAGGGGCGTCCGGCCGCCGCCTCCAGGACATCCCGGGAGGCGCGCGCCAGGTCTTCCGACGCCACCAGGCCGGCGGCGTACGCGTCGAAGACCTCCGCCCGGTCCGTCTCGTTGAACAGGCCGGGCACGATGGCAGCGCCGTCTTCGTCCAGCACGGCCACCAGCCACTCGGCCGCCGACCGGGCCGGAACGGTGTACTCCCACTCGCCCAGCTCTATGTCGATCGGCCACGGCCGCAGCGCGGCGACCGGGTCCACCGGCTACCGCCGTGCCCGAGCGGCCCGCTTGGTCGGACGCGGCCCGGTACGAGGCGCCTCCTCCTGCTCGCCGATGCCGAAGAAGCGACGCATGATCTCCAAGATCAGCTCGGTGTACTCCTCGTGGCTCACCTTGCCACCCACCATCAGCTCCTCGAACTCCTCCCAGTCCTCCGGGCGCACGAAGAGGGAGGCCAGCATCTGGTCGGTCAGCGAGATCGTGCGCCAGGTCCCACCGGTTCGGGTGGCCACCTCGCCCACCCGGGCAAGCGTCTTCATCTGCATCTCGTTGGGCTTGTACAGGGACACCAGACGCGCCGCGCCGTCTGTGTCGGGGTCCAGCCCGAAGCCGGGGATCTCGAATTCATCGGTCTCGCGCTCGTCGGGCGCGTCACTCCGGGGCTTCGCTGTGGCCATGGGCCGGATCGTACTCTCTTGTCAGTCACTACCGTACGAAGAGGCGATGTACTGGCCGGAGACCCGGAAGCCGGCCGGCACCGCCTCGTCGTACAGGGCCTGGCGCAGGAACGGCCGCGCCCTGGTGCCGGGGTGTCGCACCATCTTCCGGAAGATGACCTCGCCCGGTGCCGCGAGGAACTTCAGGTACTGCTTGCGTCGGGCCTGGATGTTGTGCGCCTTGGTCCCCTCGTGCACATACGTCGCATACTTGATACTGGTCTCCACGCGACCCTGGACATAGGTTCGGCGGACCATCATGACCATGCGGAGGGACGCCCGCAACGTTCCGGTGCGCACTGGGGTAAGGACTCTCGCTCGATTGAGCACCTTACGTGTGGTGTCGGCGACGTGGGGGGCCGCGTGCGAGGCCGCGACCGACAGGACCACCTGACGATTCAGCTCGATGCGAACCCGCTTGATCGCACCCACTCAGCTCTCCTCGGTCTCCATCTCACGCAGGAGACCCAGTTGCACCAGCGTGTTCGTGGCACCGTCCGGTATCCGACACTCCACATCACCGGCCATCAGGTGGTCGTGAGACACGATCGCCTGGTACCGGCGGAACGGCTCCTCCACGGGCGGCTCGACCTTCGCAACTCGGGCTCGCGGAGCCCGTGATCCTGGCGGCATCGTGTCCTCCTCAGCACTCCGCGCAGTCGACCTGAACAGTCAACTGGAGGGTACCGCCCATGCAACCACCCTCGGCCTGAACCGGCGCACCGTCGCCCACCACGTAGTCGAAGACCACGCCGGCCAGCTCCAGGCAGCATGCCACCCTGCGCATCGCGGCCATGTCGTCCATCTGGACCTGTGCCTCATTGGTGAGCGCGGCGTCCGTCGGCGCCATCCCGAACCCCGGTTGCACGCTGCACCGCACCACCATCAGCTCCAGCACGACCGCCCAACTGATCGGGGCACCCTCGGTTCGTGTTCGCAGGTCCGGTTCCGGGAAGCGCTCCGACGGGAAGATCCGCTCCACCCGCACAGAGGCGATACCCTCGCAGCACTCGTCAATCGTGGCCGTCAGCGCCGGTACCACCTCGGTACCTGGTGTGATCCGAGAGTGCTTCGGGGCTCCCGCCACGGTGAAGGCCAGCTCCGCCTGAAGGCACGTCAGCGCGGCCAGAGCCGCCGGCATGGCCAGCGGATCGGACTTCGTCTGCCGGTTGGTGGCCGTCTCTCGGGGTCCGAAGACCCGCACCGCGCCGGGTCGATCCGGCAGCGACAAGCTGGAGGGCAAGGAGGCGGTCCCCGTTTCTCGGGGACCGAACACCCGAATAGCGCCTGGTGCGTCCGGGCGGGTCAACCCGATGGTAGCGGTTTCCCGGGGACCGAACGTCCGAACGGCGCCCGGGTCATCCGGCAGGGTCAGCGGGGAAGCGCCACTGAAATAGGTCCAGTTGGGAGGGTTGTCAGCGGACAGGGTCGGCCGTGTAGCCGCGTGCGCGGTCTGGTTGGCGCCACCTCCGGTCAGATCCTGTACGTCAATGGTCGGGTCCTGGTTGAACTGCCAGGCCGCGAGAGGGGTGGCGGCCATCCAGGTGGCCATGCTCGTGGTACCCAGCGCCTCCACGGCGAGATCGGCTAGCGCGGTGCCGAACACGGCGCCGGCCGCCATGAAGCCGGCCATGCGGAAGTGGGACAGGCCGAGGGTGATGCTGTCGATGGGGCCGGTACCGTCACCGATGGTGCCGCCGGTGTTGTGGACCCAGCTCGGCACGCCGGCCAGGTTGGTGGCGAGGTGCCAGCGCAACGCGGCGGAGCCGTTGGCCTTGGAGTAGGCGACGACCTGCCAGTTGTTCAGATCAATGTTGGTGCCGCCGGTGAAGTCACCCTCGCCGAAATACTGGATCGGCGGTCCGTTGACCCAAAGCTGGGAGTAGACCGGCGAGCCGGTGCGGATGCCCTGGATGATTCCGCCGTTGTTCCCGATCGGCTTGATCATGAAGACGATCGTGATGGGGCCACCGTCGACTGGCGCCGCCCCGGACGCCATGGTGATGAACCGATCTATCCCGTCATCGGGGAACAGCCAGGACACAGCTCCCCCGTCCTACGGGATCGGCACGTACAGGACACCCAGCCCGGGAACGCTCGGAGACACGTTGATCGTGAATGGCCCGCCCAGCCCAGTCTGATCAGAGCCGAAGTCGGTCAGGCCCACCAGGGGCTCCGTGGCCGCCACACCGGTACTGCGATCGGAGAGCACCGCGTACCGGAACGTGAAGGAGGCGCCAGCCCACGAGGGGCTCGCACAGGCCAACACCAGGATGCCCCTACCCACGCACTCCCAGGTCACGGTGCCATCTATCAGAGTGGTACCCACGACGGTGGGGTACGGCAGCACGCCACCGCTGGTCGTGCCGGCCACAGCCGCCCGGTACAGGAAGCCGTTGGCCGCCGCCGGCCGTACCACGTCATCCAGCGCGTACGCCGTCGTAGACGCCCGTGCCGTGGACCAGGAGTTCGCCGCCGTGGTGGTACGGGTCAGGCTGCCGGCCGCAACGCCTCCCACGGTGTACCCGGAGCCGGTGGCCAGCTCGTTAGTCAGGTCGGAGACGTTGGCGTGAGTGTCCAGGTTGGGCGCGTAGGCCGAGGTGTGCAGCGTGAACGTGAGCGCGTCGGAGTCGAAGTCGATCTCCTTGTTGAACGCCCGGCCCGGGGCCTGACGGTACCACTGCATAGCGACCCCTATCGATAGGTAGGCATGTCGAGCGAGATCACCCGCGCCGGAGACCGCTGGGCGAACGGGTTGTACGTGCGGATGATCTGGTCAACCAACGGCACCCCCGTGAGCCCCTTGTCCAGATAGTTCTCCGTCAGCGCCAGGTCCACGGAGACCCCCTGGCGGTTGATGGTGCGGACCCGCTGCGGAAGCTGGCAGGCGCCCCCGACCATCGACTTCGCCAGCTCGCCCGCGTAGAAGCCGGTCGCCTGGTTGACCGGGGTGGGCACTGGCGTGCCCCGAAGGTACCGGACCGTCCAGGTGTTCGGCTGGCCGGCGGGAAGACCGAGCTGCTGGTTCATGGGCCAGGTGCCGCCGTCCTGCCGTACGAGCAGGTTGCCGTCGAGCCGGTACGCCGTGGGATCCAGCGCGGCGCCGTCGATGGTCACGTTGGTGATCGACCAGACCGGCGAAGGGAGGGGCATCTGGGGTGGGGTGCAGTTGCACCGACCACTAACGCATCCACAGCCGCCGAAGATCAGCTCCGTGCCGCCCGGCGCGGCGACCAGCCCCCAGGCCCACTGGCCGCCCTCGGCGCCGGGGTTCCAGATGGACGGGAAGGTGAGGTACGTCGGGAGTTGCTGCTGGAGACACGGACGCACGGTGATGTCGCACAGATTGAACTTCCGCCCCGTCGCACCCCAGAGCACCTGCACCGCGACGCTCAGCGCAAAGCTCTGGATGGCCGGCGGGAAAGTCGACCAGGCAGGATTCTGGACGATCGAGGTGTCCGGATTCCACTGCTGGTCGGAGGTGCCGTCCACGCAGGGCGCATCGACGTTGTTCGTGGCCGTCATCCCGCACTCACCTCCTCCAGATAGCCGGCGGGCGTACCGCGCCGACCCCTGGCACGGTACGCCCTGATCCGATCTTGGTCAGACGCTGGACCCGATCAGGACCACGTCGTACGTCACGGAGGTGCCGGCGCCGGAGTTGGCCACCTGAAGCAGATCGCCCGTGGCCGCCGTAACCACATACGCCGTCACGTCCGGCGCGGTAACCAGAAGTAGGCCGCCAGGACGGACCACCACCTGGCCGGTGGTCTGCGGCAGGATCGGACCGGCGGCGAGCCCGTTGGCCACGCCGCCGACGATCACATTGTTGGTGTTGGCCGCAGCCGCCCGGATCAGGATCAGCTTCACCCGGGCCAGGGCCAGCGTGGTGCCCACCGGATCGATCAGCACGCCGGCCAGGTCGAGCGAGTCGGTGCCGGATGGCGCGATGGTGCGGGTGTCGGAGAACAGCCGGTCGGCCTGGCCGGCGCCGTTGCCCGTGGACCATCCGTAGCTGGAGGCCAGGTTCAGCGGGGACGCGACGTTCTGCAAGTCCAGCGGGTTGTTCACCGTGGCGGCGACGGCCACCGAAATCAGTTGGGAGTCCAGGGACTGGGGCATGGCTACCTCTCCGTTACGGCAGGTTGATCGCGCCGCACTGGGCGGTCGGCGGGGCCAGGGTGGTCGTATCGAACACGAAGTGCCGAACGGCGGAGATCGCAGTCTTCAGCGGCCCCGGGGTGGAGTTGATGCTGTTCAACCGCACGTTGTACGGCCCCACACCCCACGGGGAAGCGTTGTGCGTGTGCGCCTGGATGCTGAAGGAGGTGACTCCGTTCTCCATCACCACGTCACCGTTGATCTGGGCGTTGAGCAGCCAGGGCATGAGACGGTACCCGTACAGCTTGCTGCCGACCGAGCACGCTTGGGAGGCGAGATCCTGCCAGCCCTCCAGGGCGAAGCAGGAGGTCACGCCCTCGTCGGAGACCCAGCCGGTAACGTTGCCGGACTCGTCGGTGAGCAGCGGCCAGCCCAGCGCCATGTTCACCCAGTACGGGTCGACGTTGACGAAGTCGACAACAGCCTGCCACCAACGCAGGAGCGGCGTTCCCTGCTCGTTGACCTCCAGCTCGTCGTTTCCGTTGCGCACGAGGTAGTCGGTAGGACTTTCGTACACCGGAGTCAGGGTGACCTTGGTCAGGCCCTTGGAGACCACCGTGGAAGATGCACCGTGGACCACGCCGCCGCAGGTGTCGAGCAGCGTGCCCCGGATCGCCTTCAGCTTGAACGACTTCTGACAGAAGGTGGCCATGGTGTCCTACTCCTGGGTCTTGGCGGTATCGTCACCGGCCGCTGGGATCTTGTCGGCCGCCGGCCGCCGGCCGCGCTTGCGTGGGCGGTCATCCTCGGTGCCCCGCACGCCGTCTTCACCGCGCAGGTATGCGGTGTGCGCTTCGGCCACCAGGTCCGGGACCTGCACCACGCCGCCGTGGGGCTGGTTGGGGCGCGGGTACCAGTGCACGGTGTGCGCCAGATCCGGGCCAGCCGCGTCGAAGATCTCGCGCATCTGCTCGCCGTGGGGCCGGCTCTCATCCAGGATGATGTCCGCCATCTGCTCCTCCTCGTTACGCTCGGGTCACCTTGACGCACGCGGAGAAGCACTCCACGCCGACCACGTACTGCCGGAACGCGTACGCGATCCGCTGGTTCAGTTGCCGGTCGAACACCTGCGCCGACGGAACGTAGAAGGCATCCGGGCTGCGCCAGACGATGATCCGCCCGGTTGCCCACATGTACTCGGTTCCGGTGCCGTCGCCGGGCGTGAGGGTCGGGGCCTGTCCGGTCGGACCGGTGCCGGCGTAGCCGTTGCCGAAATTCCAGACGTTCCAGTTCTGGGTGTACTGGTAGGTCCGCTGGCTCTCCGGCGGTAGGCCGATCACCCGGAACTGGTTACCCTTGCCGGCATAGGCCGCGATCCGGGGGCGTGCGTGGATGATCGCCTGACCGTAGTAGTTGTCGGCCGCCGCCTGCTCCAACGCGGCCACCGCGTCCGGTACCGTCAGTGCGGTTTCCGCCGTCAGATCCACGAAGCCGGCCGCCGCACCTCCGGCGGCGAGCTGTTGGAAGATACCGCCGGTGACACCCGGAGAGGCAGCGGCGGCCGGCGGCACGGTGCCGGCGACCACCGGGACGACGTTCTGGAAGATGGTCAGCGCGGAGGTTCCCCAGAGCGCGGTCTCGGCAACAACCTGCTCCGTGTTGATCAGCCGCTGCCGGGCGCGCCGCTCGATCTCCTGCTCGGTCCAGCCGGCGGCACCGACGTTTACCGTCGCGTACACGATGAACGGCCATGCCTGGGCCAGCTTCTCCATCGCGTCGGCCGCGAACGCCGGGTACGGCGGAGTGGCGCAGGGCGCGGCGTACTTCTCGCCCACTCCACAGGTGTCCGGAACCCAGATCATGCCCGCGTTCGCACCGTGGTCCGGCAGGTCGAGCCCCGTAGCCACGCCAAACAGACCCGGGGGTACCGCAAGCGGCGACAGCGGGTCGATGACGAGCGGCGGCTGAGCCACGCTTCCCCCTACAGGTGCGGTGCGACGTAGATGACGTACGCTCCGGCCGGAATGATCAGGCCGGTGCCGGAGTGCCCCTGGTTCAAGTCCAGCACGTCACCGGCCTGCACCTGAAGGTTGGCCAGCGCGCCGTTCAGGGTGAAGACCTCCGGTGTACTCGACGCCGAATTGGTCGCCGCCCACGAACGGGAAGCAACCGCCGTCGTGCCAGCAAGCCCATTGGTGCCCTTGTTCCGCACGGTCAGGGTCCGGAAGTTGGTGCCGTTCGCGGTGATGACCGTCGACGGGATGAAGACCACCTTGACGATGGACCCCTTAATCGGCATGACCGGCGAGAACGACGCATTGACACCGTCCGTGGCCGCGTCGGTGACGGCGGAGATAGCGGCGACGGGGAAGCCGTCCGTCAGCTCCATGATGCTCGACATACTCTCTCCTCCACTTGGAAGAGATGGGCGGTCCGGACCGGAGCCCGGCCGCCCATCCTCAGTGCGTAGGTCAGCCGTCGACCATGGCCGTCGTAGCCGAGACGGTGCCGCTCGGGTCGACCGGCGCCTTGATCAGCCGCGACTCGTAGCCGCGCTTCGCCATCAACACGCCCTCTTCCGAGAACAGCTTCGTGTACTGGTTCAGGGACAGGTTCGTGGAGTCGTACACGGTGTCCAGCCGAATGATGTCCGACACCCCGGCCACCCAGGTACCCGGGGAGAACAGCAGACCCCACACGGTCCGGGGGAAGGTGTAGAGCTGCGTCGAGCTGGAGCCCAGGTTGGTGGAGTTGGTGGAGCCCACCGTGTTGTAGGCGTCCTGCCAGTCGTAGACGAACTGCATCCGGATGTTCTTCGCCGTGAAGTAGCTGACGACTTCCTCAGTGGACAGCGTCATGGCGTCGTCGAAGTCGATGCCCCAGCGGCGCTGAACGTCCTGAGCGCACAGCTCCAGCACCCACGCCGGGAGCACGCCTTCCAGCATCGCGTCTTCCGCCATCCGGTACCGGAGCCGGTAGTCCATGGCCTGGAACCCGAAGACGGTGAGGAGCCGGGACACCGCCGTGAGGTCTTTCGCCTCGGACGTGGTGGCCGGCATGTTCGCGAGGTTGGTGTAGTCGATGTTCGTGCTGTTCAGGACGATCTGGTTGATCTTGAACAGGTTCATCCGCCGACGGTGCGCGATCATGGCACCCCGGATGAACCGGGCCACCATCTCCGGGTAGCCGCGATCCTGGAGGAAGGCGCCGGTGATCTGGACGCCCTCAGTCTCCAGTCGCTTCTCTGAGAAGGACGGGCACGGAACCACCATCGTGGGCTTCAGGTTGGTGGACGGCAGGGCCGCCGCCTGGATCTGTGCCTCCGTGTAGTGCCAGTATCCGGCCCCGCCCCAGATGGCCGAGAAGTCCGGGCCAGGGGTGAACTGGATACCGCCCCGGGAGATCTGAAGCTCCGGAACGTCGAGAATGCCATATGTACCGTCTTCGATCTCGTACAGGTCGTACAGGATCTGGCTCGGCGCGCACCAGCCGGCCGCCGCGACCAGACCGCCGCCGGGAAGCCGGGACTGCTGAGCAGCAAAGTCCATCTTGTCCAGGCTGGCCTTCCAGCCGTCCTGGGCGTTGATCCGCAGCTCCTCCGGGTACTCCCGGCGCCACATCACCACCGGGTCCTGGCGGTAGCCGGTACCGGAGTAGGTGGCCATCCGATCCTCGACGGCCCTGGCCGCTGAGATCAGGTCTGGGAACTCGGCGCCGGAAGCGACCCCCAGCGCGCCGGCCGCCGCCACCATCTTCGTGTACGCCTCGCGCTCCGGACCAACCTCGGTACCAGTCGCGGTAGTGTCCGGTGCGCCCGTGGCGGCGGCCGAGACATCAGCCACGCTGGGCCGTGCCACTGCCGGCTTGCCGCTGTCACCCGCTGGCGGGTTGACAGGCTCGGCCGGCTCCGTCTTGGCCGCAAACAGCGCGGCGGCGTCGGCGCCTTTCTTCTTCTTGGTGACGGCGGCGGACTCGGCGGCGAACCGGGTGGCGCGCTCATCACGAACGCCCTGCACCACGCTGGCAAGCCGGGTCAGGCCCTCCAGCTCGTCGTCAGTGACCGTGTCATCTCCGGCGGTCACCCGGTCGGCGAGCGGCTGGGCTGCCGCGCTGGCCACAGACTCCAGCTCGGCAAGCTGGTCATCGGTGACGGCGGCAAAGTCGGTGGGGAGTTGGATCTCTTCGAACAAGGTCGGCATGGGGGCGCCCTTCTTGCGCTCACTCCACGCTCAGCCGGCCCACCGCCAGCACCGATACGCGATCTGGGCCGCAGCTTACAACCAGCTATCGACCAGCGGCAAGGCGCCCCGCCGCTGGTCGATAGCTCAGCGGAACGCCCGGTTCAGCGCCGCATGAAGATCGAACCCGTGCCCCTGCCATTCGTTGCCGTCGTGCGAGAGCCACTCCGCGTGACTCTGACGCCAGCCCGTGGAAGCCGAACCGACGTGAACCTGTCGAGTCCAGCCGTCGCGCTCGAACGTCATGGACTGTTGCCAGAAGTTCACGCCATGCTGGCGAGCCAGAGCTTGGAGGTCGTTGATTGTGTACTGCCGACTGGTTTGCATCTTCAATCTCCCCTGCTTGTTTCGGTCTGGGAACGACCTGCTAGCGGTCGTAGTCCTGCGGCGTGCCCGCCAGGCCCAGGCCCCTCTTCGCGGGATCCTGGTTGCCGACCGGCTGACTCTTGGGCAGCTCGGTTCTGGCGCGGTGTCGACCGCCCCCCTCCTGCTCGGGTTGGTCTCCAGTGCTCTCGGTGTCGCCTCTCTTACTCATGTGTCCAGTATAGCAGTACAGAATACGCAAACACAGAGGGGGCCTCGCGTCCAACGTGATGCGTACACTGGCGGTCGGAAGGGTGGGCCACACGCTGCCTGACCTCTCTCCCCGATGGGCACGACGGGGCGTCGGCTGGTCCCCGGCGCCCCACCTTCGTTCTACGTCAGTCACACCTCCTTTAAGCTGGAGGCGCGGTACCGGAGGATCTGAGTACCACCGGCCCAGGCGGGCGGATTGTCGATCGAGACGACATGCAGCTTGCCCGAGCGGTGCTCAACCACGGTGCCGACGTAGCCGCACCAGCCGCCGCCCTTCGTAACCACCTGGACCTTGGTGCCTACCGGGATCATCCTGTCGCCTCTCTCGTCGTGTATGAGATGACCATACAGCTACTTAACGATTGCGTCAAGCGATAGACCAACGGACGGACCCCTTGCCATCCCATTCTCAAGAGTGTATGGTGTAGTAGTACAGCAAGGAAGGCCACCCCGGGCCAGACGGGCGCGGGGCAGGGACTCCAGGGGTAGCGGCAGGGGTGTCGTCCACGGAGGTTCCCGGGTGTGGCCAGGTTGGAGAGCCTGGTCAGTGGCGGCCCCATCCGCCGAGCGCTGAAGCCTTCCCGCTGCTGTGCCCAGCACGGACGGGTTCTGCCTCCAGGGCGGACCCGTCCGTTGCTTTCTCCTGGCCGCGCTCCCTTGACATCTTCGTCAAGTTGTGTAGGGTGATCTCATACAACAACCCACCGAGGGAGCCACGATGGCTGACACGTCAAGTTTCCAGCTCACTAATGACGACCTGGAGTTTGTTCGAACCCTGGTTCATGACTACGGGCGAGCCGTGGCACGCAACGAGATCACGGTAGGAGACCAGCACGCGCAGGACGACGAGTACGCCTACACGCAAGAGCTGATCCTGAAGTTGATGACGCAGAAATCCGCCTGACCCGAGCAGTCCGTCTGACACGTTCGCCAAGCAACCAGGAGGAGGAGTCCATGTACCCCCAAGACCCCGACCCGAGCGTCGCTCAGCAAATCCAGATGGCCACCCGGACGGCCGCGCTGACCGTCGCCGCCCAGATGGTACCGAAAGGCGCGACACTGCCCTACCTGACCATGACCGCCGACCGGCTAGCGGAATACATCCTGACTGGCAAGCTGCCAGCAATGCCCCGACCGCCGGCCGGTGGGTGGGGGGAGTGATGGACCCCAACGAGACCCTGCGGATGCTGCGCGCACTGACGGCCACCATCCTGCTCCTGTCCAGCCCTGACCCGTTGGCCCTTCAGATGGCCGAGCTGGTCGATGACCTGGACGAGTGGCTGACCCGAGGTGACTTCCTGCCGGACTCCTGGGCACCTTCCACAACTCACGCTTGACACTCTCGTCAAGCTGATGTAGGGTCATCTCATACACATCGAGGAGGCCACCACAGTGAAGAAGATCCAGGACTACACGGACCAGCAGGCCACCGACGAAGCCGTTCTCTTGCTCACCCGCAAGCTCGGTCGCATGTTCCCGGCGCAGTACGCGGCGCTCATGTTGCAGATGTCGGAAGGCGCCCGTGAGGCGTTGCACTTCGCGGACCTTCGGGCCGACAAACTGCGATCCCTGGACCGGCAGGACGAGATCACCCGCAACTACGTCAGCAAATACGAGACGACGGACGACGAGTGATGCGAATTAAGGCCAGCACCAACGGGACCTTCCACCTGACCCGGGACGGCAAGATCCAGATCTGCGGACAGTCCCGGCGCCAGAACTACAACCTTTGCGACGTGCCCGCCGACTTCGACTGGAAGAAGTACAACCCCATCGACTACCCCCTGCTGTACTGCAAGAAGTGCGGCAGCTCTGATCTTCGCTGGCACGAGGTCTACAAGACCATGAGAGAGAGGCACTGACATGCTGAAGGCATTCGACCTGACCACCGGGGCAGAGATCATGGTGGGTGACACCGTCAACTATCGCGGCGGCTCCGGCACTCTCGCCCATATCGAGCGAGCCAACGACTCCGGCCACGACGGCAAGGTGCGGGTCACCGACTCGCACGCCGCGTACGCCCGCGTGTTCAATCTTCGGGTAGAGGATGTGGACTGATGTGTAACGAAGTCGCGTACTGTGCTGCGGTCAAGCGCGGCGAGCTGTGCCCCAAGGAGGCACCGATACACACGTACATCTACGCCCTACACGCTCCGGGCGAGCGCCACATGCTCCTCTATGCCGACGCCCTCACCTCCCGCGTCAAGGCCATCGAGCTGGCTCAGGCCAGCGGCTCCAACGGTCCGTGGTCCTGGACAGACGTTGGACTTGACCGCGACGAGCCCGGCCGACTGCTCGATGGTAACAACCACTACACCGGGTACGCCGTCCGAGCGCGGGTGCTGTTGTGAGCACGGCCGATCAGACCCTGCATGAGCAACTTGACGCACTGTCAAAGGCGATTCGCAGCACGTTGAAGCCGTGGTGTCACGACTCGCTCATTCACATACTTGAAATGCTGTCAACAGGCGACGGCATCGACGGCACGTACTACCGTCGCGGCGCCGTCCGCCGTTGGCTCAAAGATCAGGACCAGTTGTGGCTGCACCATGAAAATGAGGACTGAGAGGTCTCAGTGGACAGCAACCGAGCCAAAGAACTACATGCAAACGGCGTACACGTCGAATGCAAATACCCCAGTCGTAAAACTGGCGGAGCAGTGGGCATCAAGCCCAGGTATCAAGACGGTGGTATGGCAAGTTGCTGCTTGCGCGCTGGCACAGTAGAAGACCTGCATACTCATGAATTCGACGGCCCACTATGGAATACATGTGGATGCCTTGAGTTGGGATCATGAATAAATCCGAGTACACCTTTCAGGGCAGCACCTCCGGAGAGCCGAGGCCCCCAGTGAACAGCCAGAGGTACCCCACGCCGGCTCATCACCCTCTGGTGCGCGAGGAGATCGGGAACGCGGTGACCCGGTTCTACGGTCGAGCGCTCGTGGTTCTCGGGCCGCAGCACGAGGCCACGCCGAGCTACATCACGAACTGGTACGCCGAGGAGTTGCTGTCCCCGGTGTCGACGGACGCCAAGCGGGTCGCGCAGGAGATCCACAAGATGCTGGTCGACAGTCCCGACTTCGACTGGTGGGGCACGCACCTCGGTCGCGCCTGCGCATGGCACATCGGGTACGGCCACGTATTGGTACCGCGCGAAGCGGTCGCCGCCATCCTGGGAGTGACCCGTCAGTGGGTGCACCAGCTCAGCGAGCGCAAGAAGAACTCCGGGATGGCCGGCACCTTCGGCTGCCTGGAGGTACGTGACCTGTTGCGCGACCGGTGGGACCGGATCCAGGACCGCGAGATGGAGCAGGTCGCGGAGCGAGGAGACGTACGGCACCACAGCCACGTCTGAGCGCACGACAGCGCCCCCCTCGGGATGAGATCGAGGGGGGCGCTGTCGTGCTGGTCGAATGCTCTAGATCGAGCCCTCGGGCGCGAAGTTCGTACCCACGGGTGCCGCGCCGCCGTCGACCGCCGGGGACGAGGCGCTGGCCTGGTTGGTCGGACTCGGGGCCGGCTGCTCCGACGGGTCGATGGCGTCCAGGGAGTCCTTCACGCCGCCCAGGTCGGTCTTCACGGTGGAGACCTTGTCGGCCGCCGTGCGCAGCCGGTCCAGGTCGCCGTTCAGCTCGGCCACCTGCTGGTCGGTCAGGACGGTACCGGCCGGCGGGATGCGGCCCGCAAGCGCGTCCACCGCGTCCTTCACCTCGGTCTCGGCCTCGCCGAGCGCGGCCACGCCGTCTTCGATCGCCTGTACGACCGTGTCCACGTCTTCCACAATTCCCATGATCCAGTCCACCTTTCGCTCGATACGCCCGAGGGTGGCGAGCATCGAGCGTACCGCGAACCAGATGTCCAGCAGCTTCCGCACGCCGTCTCCTCTCCCTTGTCGGTGAGGAGCGTACCCGGTCAACAGGGGCAGTGTTTGACGCGGGAGTTCTCGACGTTCGGTCGATGTCCGGTTGCGCGAACCTCCAGGTTCGCGCACAGCCCCTTGGGGTTCCTGGGGTAGTACTTGCGGAGGTGATCGACGCACCGGCAGAACGCGCACGGCACAGCCCACTGAATCTTGGCCGCCCCTTCGCCGTGCGCCCAATACTCCATCAGCTTCTCGGTCGACGCCGGGTGCAGCACCGTGCCGGCCGAGGCGAACTCGGCCGGCCAGTGCTGCCCCATGTCTCCCCGCGCGATCGCGGCGAGCTGGTCGAGCAGCTCGCCGACGGTCGTCATCGGATCCGTCCCCTACGCGTTCGCGGTGACAAGCGGGCGCACGTGCCCGCCGCCGTTGCGCGCCACGTACAGCTCGGCCTCGCCCCGGCTGGCGAAGACACGGGGCTCAGCGCCCGGACTGGCCGGGGTCGCCTCGAACTCCTCGCGCCCGATTGCCGAGCTGACCTGCTGGTTCCCGCAACCGCATCCCATGGTCTGTCTCTCCCTCTACCTGGACCTGACAACTTGAGCGGCAGCCAGGGCGGCACGCCGCCGGGTCAGCCCGGCGGCGTCGGCACTCGCCGACTGGATGGACGCGACCAGGGTAGCCGCAGCCTCTGACCTTCTCGTACGTCCCTGCTGTTCGGTCATCTCCCGCACGACAGCCCGCGCCACACGTGTCGCCATCTCGTCCACCTCGGAGCCGTCCTGCTCGCGCTCCTGCTCTGGCGACAGCACGAGCCCCGCCGCCGTCAGGGTGCCCATCACCATGCCGCCCTCGGGCGCGCCAGAGGCGACCATGGACACCTGGGCCACCGGGAACCCGGGGGAGTTGACGGCCAGCACGTGGACCATCTCCAGGGCACCCCCGATCCGGCGCCAGTCCCCCGACGGCGGGTGCCGCCGGAACGCATCCTCCATCGGGGTGTTCCGGAACTCGGGCAGCACCCGGCCAGACACCCAGATGCCGTGCTTGCCATCGACCGCGCGCACCTCGGCTACGGCCGTGCTCGCGTCGTCGTAGTGAGCTGTCGCCGCCTGGAAGCCCAGGCCGATGTTCGCGTGGCCACCGCCGATCGACATGCGGCCCACACGAACGTCTCCGTCGTCAGCCGTGAGCACGGAGCCCGTGTGGTAGTAGGCGTACCCGGTCCTGCTCTTGGGTGCCCGGACGCACTGGTTCGCGTACCCGGTGTGGCAGGTCTTCCAGTCGGCGACGTGCCCGTACACCTCGCCGTCGGGGGTCACGGTCAGTGGTGTGCGCTGCGCCGCCTCCGGGCGTCGGAACAACGCTGCCGGCGGACGATCGGGAACAGCCTCATTGAGGGTCGCGGCGGCAACCATCGCGGCAACCATCGGCTTTACGGCGCTGCTCTTGGCACCCTTGGCCAACCGCAACATGCCCTTCTTGCCGTACTTCTTGCGACCGATCGTGGCGGCCACGGCCGCCGGGTCCGTCACCTTGCCGTCCAACTTGGCCACCAGCTTGTCGAAGCGGGGGCCGAACGACTCCATGTCGACCATCTCTTCGGCCAGCTCCGCCAGCTCCACGAACTCACCGAGATCCAGCGCGGCCAGCACGCGGGCCAGTTCATCCTCCGGAGTCACCGGCTCCTCCTCGCCACGCAGGGTCGCAAGCGTTGCCCGCATCTGGGCCTTGTCCGCTTCCGGCAGGGACGCCAGCTCCAGCCGGTCCATCGCCACGTCCAGGGCGGCCGGCACCAGCGTGAGCTGACCGTCGATCACGTCGGCCACGGGAAAGACGAAGTCGGCCACGTTGGACGCCTCGGGCGCGTGCCACAGGAACGCGCGCCCGTACGCCTCCAGGTCGAGCTGTCCGGCCACGGATGCCCACCCAGCGACGCGACCGACAGCCTCCGGCGCATCCCAGGTCGTATCGGGGTCAGCCACGGACACGTCTGCCCAGCCGGCGGAGCGCACGCTGGCCGTCAGCGCGGGCGCCTGCTCGGCCGCCCACTCCTCCGCGTCCACCTCGTACAGCTCAAACGGGCGGG